>CEVR01360100.1_pt1 | contig 13539 bp, 7 predicted proteins | sample 356541 | NCBI WGS metagenome assembly CEVR01 (sample SAMEA2623734, study PRJEB7988) | marine metagenome | isolation source: saline water (ENVO:00002010), including
CTTTTTAGTTTTTATATCTTTCTTTATGAATAATAGATACTGAAATAGAAAGCACAACATTTGTAATTAAAAGTAATAATACTAGAATTTCACTTATATTGGTTTTATGTAAATTTATTAGTTTACCTGTTACACACAGACTTATAATTACAATATTTACACACACTTTCATCTTCAGTTTGTTTAAAATCTTCTGTGAGTATTTTATTTATTATTTCTTTTATTATTGTTTCAATTTCATCCAAAACAGAATAAGTCATCAATATGTCCTTTTTCTGGTTTCCAACTTTTTGAGAAACTGTAAGAAAACCATCTTTTAAGTTTTTAAAAGAATAATTACCTGAAATAATTTCCTTATCTAAATACTGAGGATTATTTTTAAGATACAGATAGGCATATACCAATAATTGAAAAGCCTTCGATTTATTTGGATTTTCTATTAACTCTTGATAATCATTAATACTGACATCATTCTTCGAAACCTTTCCTGTTTTATAATCAATAATTCTAATCTGATTTTCAAACTCATCAATTCTGTCTACTGTTCCTTTTATTAAAAAATCTTGATTATTTATTTCTAATCTATGCTCAAATTCTCCCTCGGACTCTAAAACATTTAAAGTTGCATTAGATTTTTTTAAATAATTCACTTCAAAATTCATGAAATTATCTGCTAATTTCTTAGCAATTTGCAATGAAAGATAATTTTTTCCTTCAGAGATATTTTCTCCTTTCATTAAGTCAGAAAATCTTTCTTCTATCTTTTGTATAATATCCTCTCTTTTGTCTTTAATATCAGAAGCACAAACTATATTCACGGGATATAACTCATCAAATGCTTCATGAATAGCGGAGCCTACAATATTTGCTTCTGCAAATTCTTCTACCTCATCTTCTTTTCGGATTTTTGCCAAATAATGATAATAGAAAGATAGACTACAATTAGTGTAACTATTTAAAGCAGAAGGAGAAACATATTTTGACCATTTCTTAATCTCTTTTTCTAATGATTTATTTTTAATCCGAATAGCCTGATTATTATAAAATGATAACTGCTCTCCACCATAAATAAATTCATTGATAGGAAAAGGATACTCCGATAAAAGTTGAGTAATAAACCTACTCTTTTCTCCAGATCCAAAATCATCTGTTTCGGAATTGTATAAGATATTTACATTTTCTGACCTTTGTAATAACCTATAAAAATGATATGAAAAAACTGCATCACTTTCTCTGTATGTAGGCATATTAAAATGTAATTTTAAATCATACGGAATAAATGAATTTAATGTTTTTCCCTTTGGAAGCATTCCTTCATTTACACTTAGTATAATTACATTTTTAAAATCTAATGTTCTACTTTCTAAAATCCCCATCAATTGAACCCCCTTTAAGGGTTCACCTTTAAATGGAATAACCTCTTTCGATATTAACTGTTGTAACAAGGAATGTAAGGTTTTAATTTCTACAACAAATTCACATTCTAAAAGGAGATTTTTTATAATCTGGAATGATGTATTAAGAGTATATAAAATCTCTGATTCAATATTATTATTCTTACCAACCAAAGACTTACGAAAGAAAACAATAAGATTCTCTATCACTGTAATAACATCTTTAACAGTCGTCCATTTCTCAAAGATGTATTTCACATTCTCAAAATCTATCTTTAAAAATTCTTTTATAAGATCTGTATCTATAAAAACTTTATTTTTTTTAGATATTTCATTTCTTAATTTAGTTATATTTTCTGGGGAAGCAAACTGCAAAAACAAAGGATGATTAATGACCCTTAAAAAATTCTTATAATAAAAATCTTTTTCCTCTTTTACATGACTATACAATTGCATCTCAAATATTCCATCTATAAAAGAATATAGAGGAGTGTTTTTTAATGGACTCCCCATTGTTATATTTATATCTTTAACATTACCTGGAAGGTGATTTAAAACCGGATACAATAATCCTTCATCTGATAACACAATAGCAGTATTACTCTCAGCAACATCTGCAGGAGACAAATTACTTAGAATGTCGGAAGCAACCTTTGCCTGAGATATGTTTTTGGGACAAGCTATTACATTAAAACTTTTCTTTTCCTCATTGTAATAATTTCCAACACCATCAAAATCTATTTCTTTCCACTTATCCCTTTGTGTTCTTAAGAATTCACCTGCCTCATGATTCGGATTGTTATAATAATACTCATCTGCATCCCAAAAAACTCTAGCAATATCTTTTTCCTTTAAAACATCTACAATTTTCTGTTCTGTTTTTGTAAGTGCATTTAATCCTACAAACCAAACTTTTTCCCATGATATTTCTTTCTTTTCAATTTCTAAAGCAGCCTTTTTATATGCCATCCCCTGATAAGCATGATTATTTTTTAATAAAAGAGAATTGAAATTTTGATACCACTGAAAAAATCTATTATAAAACTCAACATAATTCTGCTGTGAATCTGTCAGTTCAGATTCTGAAAAGCTCCACTCTTCTAAACTCCAGTTTTCTAACTCCTTTACATTTTTAAGATTTGTAAAAATCTGTTTTGCATCTACCAAATTCCTATCTACTTCATTAAAATCGTGCAATAACATACTACTCCAATTCATAAATTTATCGAAAGAATCTGCTTCCTGTGGAGGGTTTTGCAAATAACTCTGATACAAATAAAATTGTAAAGATAAATTATCTAAAACTTTTAGATTTGAAAGATTCTCAATAAACTCTTCAATAGAAAAGAATTGTGGCAAGAAAATTGGTTTTGAAATTCGTTTAGATAAATACGATTTTAGAAATACTACTGACCTTTTACTTGGTAATACAACCGCTATATTTTCCATGGATTCTGGAAACTTATTGAGGATCCGTTCTGCTATTACTTCTAAAAATGCTTTCATATTTTACGAACTAAATTTTCCGATTTAGTATAAATTAAATATTTATCAATATTACCGTACCCCATTTGTTTCAAAACAGAAGCATAGTTTTCTATCTGCATTATATGACTACTATCTGGAGTTCCGGTTTTATAATCTACGATAACTGTTTTCTCTTCTGAAAAAAGTAATCTATCAGGTATATAAGTACTGCCATCATTCATTAATATTTCTCTTTCATTTTTCACTTCCCAACAAGAATCAAAAAACATTTGTATTTGAGGATGGGACAATAGAGTAGATATTTCCTTTTCTAGTTTTTCTTTAGTTTTTAACGAACACAGTCCACTCCAATACAACTGAAGACATACTTCAGACACATTTTTTCTATGTTGTATTTTTGATAGAGCAAGGTGCAATAACTTACCCCAATCTTTATTTGTGTCGTTCAACTCTAAATCCCATGATTTTTCGGAAGACCTTTTTAAGGAAACAACCTTTTGCCAATCTGTTTTTGTGGTTTTATTGCAAGAATAAATTTTTAATCCTTCTGATTTTTTTACATAATGGCTCTCATTTGGATTTCCATCTACATACGAATTATCTATACCAAAAAGATAGAGAAAGGCATTCAGTTTACCTGAATTCAAGAATGTGTCTGTAATATTAGGATATTCTTTTGAAAAAATATACAATCTTTCTATAGGACGAGTAGTAGCTACATATAATTTATTTAGGCTATCTAGAAACTTCAAATCTTGCTCTTTGGTATATTCTGAAGAAAAACATGAATTCTGCAACTTTTTACTTCCTCTGATTAATGTGCTTTTTAATACTCCATTTGTTTGTGATGCTGCATCTACCCAAATCTCGGAATAATTCCTTCCTCCCTCCCAATTAAAAGGAATCATTACAACATTAAAAGCAAGGCCTTTTGATTTGTGTATTGTCATTACCTGTACCGCATCTGTTCCTTCCGGAACAACAACCGACTCCTTATTTTTCTTTTCTTCCCACCAATCTAGAAATTCTGCAATATTACTTCCATTTTTTTCAGAAAATTTAAGAATAGAATCTAAAAAGAAGGAAGTATAAATATCTTCATTAATCTTAAAAATCTTATATAAATTCTCTATTATTTCATACAGGGGAAGTCTTAAAATGTAAGATCTATCCAACGAAACAGTAAAATCAGATAATAAATCATCAAAATTTGTTTTCAGTTTTAAATTAATAGAATGAAAGTCTTCTGATAATGGAGATTTCTCTTGCAAATAATTTATAATATCTAGTTTTGCAATATTATCTTTATTATCTGTAAGATGTTTTAACACAGAAACTACCACCCTAACTTTAGGAGAAGAATTAATTAATAATCCATCATTAGACACTACGTCAATTCCATTTTCAGAAAGAGTTTCCGCAACTAAAGATACTCTTTTTCTACTATTACACAAAATGGTAATATCCTTATAACTAAATTTGTTTTCTGAAGTAATTTTTGTAATTTCTTGTATAATTCTTGTAAGGATATTTTGCTTAAAACCTTCTCCATCATCTTTAAATAATTCAATATGTACATACCCACCATCATTCGCAAAATCTGAGTTTTGAGAACTGTTATCATAAATAGATTGGAAAGAAGTTGATAATTTTTGTTTTAAATTATTAAAAAACTTATTGTTGAATTTTATAATTTTTTTTCGACTTCTGTAATTTTGATTTTCTCCTTTACCCTCCTCAAAATGATGATTTAATTTATTCTCCCACTCTTGTTTTTCTGGTAAATCTTCTCCTTTAAAAATTTCAGGAATTTTTAGAAATTGTTCGACTTCTCCTCCCCTCCATCTGTATATCGATTGTTTGCCATCGCCAACAATAAAACAACTACCATAGTCTACTGATTCTGTAATAAGTGGTAATAAATTTTGCCATTGAAGTAATGAAGTATCCTGAAATTCATCTATCAGAAAGTGGTTATATCTTTCTCCTATTCTTTCATAAATAAAACTAGATGGCTGTTTGATAATGACATCATGTATTTTTTTATTGAAAACTGAAATCTGTTCTATATTTTGTTCTTTTTTGTATTCTGTAACTTCTGCAAGCAACTCGTTTAACACTGCAATAGAGTATATATTTACAAATAAGGCTTGAACAGAATTATAATTTGAAATTAAAGATTGTAGATCTGTAAAAAAGGATATCAATGTCGATTTATGACTATCTACTAATTGTTTAATATCATCTGATTTTGATTGAGAATACCAGATATCTTCAGACACATTGTTCATTAATGTTTCTGTAGGAGTCCATTTTTCAGATTGTGAGGACTGTAAGTTTTTGGTAAAATGATTAAAAAAAGTTCCTCTTACAAAATGTTCATTTGAAAAATTATGCTTGTTAAAAAATGAAATTACAGAATTCGAAAGTTGTTTTACATCTTTTAAAATTTTATTTTTTCTACTAAGTAAATCATCTTTTAATTTTAAACACTCGGAAACTGAAACTGAATTAGCAGCAATAAAAGGAATTGCTTCTTCTTTAAAAAGATTTTCGGAGAAAGACTCTAAATCTGTTGCTATATTAGTACTTTTTCCATCTTCTGCTTTTTGTAAGGCAAAATTCACCAATGCATCTGACAAATCTCCTCCTTTTGCCGACATTTTAGATAATAATATAGAAACTACAGGCTGGATAATTTGATAATTATCCATTTCTAACTCAAAATTGTAAGAAAGACCTAAATCTGATGAAAAAGTACGAACAATATTATAGGTAAATTTATCAATAGTAGAAATTCGTAAATCTGCATAATTATGCAAAATACTACTTTTTACTTTTTCAGATTCAGATATAATCTGATTTTTTGAAAGAGTGGTTTCTTGTAACAACCAATCTAAAACTCCATCTTTATTATCTCCTACTGATAAAACATCTAGATACTCCAAAACTCTTTCTTTCATTTCAGCAGCTGCTTTATTAGTAAAAGTAATGGCTAATATTCTTCTGTAATATTCAGTATAATGCTTTACAGAACCAACTAATGCTAATGCAATAAAATTTAAGGAAAGAGCATATGTTTTTCCAGAACCTGCTGACGACCTATTTACCTTAAAATTAGTGGAATTTTGCATGTGGTTATTTGAACTTCTAAAATACAAAAAACTACAAGAGCACTAACAAGAAATGTAAAATTGTGGATAAGTTTATCGAATTATATAGATGTTGCCAAAGTCCTGGTGTTTCCAGCCTTCAAAATCTTGAAAGTAAATTTCATACACATACATTCCCATAGGCAAGTCTTCTCCTGTTTCTTTATGTTTTCCATCCCAACCATTATCATTCAGAAAACACTCTATCTCTATTATATTATTAGTAGAAAACACCACTTCCGACACCCTATTGTATACCCTAAACAAAAAGGTTTCTGTTCTTACTCCATTATATGAAATACAAAACTTATCATTTATCTGATCATTATCTGGTGTAAAAGAATTTGGTACATACATCCAATATTCATCTGAAATCCATATGTGTTTAAAAGTAGTGTCCGTACAATTATTTTGATCTGTTACAATTAAAGATACTTCAAAAATTCCAGATTCATTTACAAAAGTATGCTCCGGATTTTGTATGGACTCACTTATAGTGTTATCTCCAAAATTCCACATCCAAGAACTTAAGTTGGATGAACCAATAATGGTGTTATCGGTAAAATAAGCCGTAGGGTATATAACAGATAATGTGTCTGATACTAAAGAAAATAAAGCCTCAGGTGCCTGTACAACAGTTACTATTGCAGATCCAGAAACCTCACCAACTTCATTTGCATCCGAGAAAGAAACCAAATCATACACTCCAACCTCTTTAGTAGATATGATATACGGATTTAATGAAGTTGTTATAGAATTTTGATTCACTCCATTATACGAATAAACAAAAGTATAAGGAGCTGTTGCTCCCGAAAATGAAACAGAAACCTCAGCATTCTCTTTAGAATTAGTACAAACGGTATCGTTTCCTGAGATAAATGCATTTAATGTTGGTTTCGGATAAGTTAGTAATATTACTGAATCAGAACTAATTGCATTAAAATTAGCCAAAATACTTATATTATTTGGAGCTATAGGATTAGTGTTAGATTGCCACTGATTAAATAACCACAAGGGCTGTAATTGAGCCTCAATACTTACATTTTCTCCATACCAATAATTTGCAGAATATGGTAAAGATTGCACGACACCATCTACTGATACAGTTGCAGTACCAGGGTTATTTATATCCAATATAATCTGCACACCTAGTTTCTGATGTACAACAGAATCTATAAAGGTAGTATCACAACCATCAATAATAAAATCGCTAGTTGTAAATATACCAGTATCCGCTGGAGAAAACACCATACTATCAGGAGCATAATAAGTCGTATTACTATTGTTATAAGTAAAACTACCTGGAGTCATACTCATTTTCCAAACAAAAATATCTTTCCTTCCTAAAGAATTAAGTACAGTTCCATCAAAATTAGCTGAATCTTCATAAAAACCAATTGCATAAACATTTCCAAATCCATCAGGACAAATATCACCCGTTCTATCATCATCATCAGTATTAGAACCTGCCATTTTTGCCCAAACCCAATCTCCTGTGTTTGTTGAACCATCTAATTGAGCTACCCATGAAGAAGCTGTAGTATCTCCAGGAATTTGAGGACCGACAACCAAATTATTTGTAAAAGTCATTTCTCCTCGAACTGTACCTCCTAGGAAAACCTGTTTATTTTTATCTACAGACATTTGATATGGTTTATCTGTACCTTCACTCCTTGCTCTTTTTGCCCATTTCCATTCACCCTGATTATTCATTTTTGCCACAAATACATCTCTTTTTTGTTTATGACTCAGAGTGTCCGTTGCGTTAGATGCATTTGCTCCTGGAAACACCATAGGGTTTCGATATTCTCCAGTTATGTAAATGTCATCACAAACATCAATAGCTATTCCATTTGCTCTATCTGTTTTATTACTTCCAATTCCTTGGGCCCACAACCAATTTCCATTCTTATCCATCTTAAAAATAAATGCGTCCCACTCTCCATTAGATGTTAGAGAGAAAGGACCAAAAGTACCAGTCTGGCTCACTCCTCTATTCTGGAATCCTCCAACAACATAAATATTAGAGAACTTATCAATTGCCAAACGATTATCCCTTGAACCTCTTTGATCTTTTATTCCATCAAATTTATCTACCCACAACCAATTACCATTTGGATCTAATTTACCAATATAACCCATTGGTTGACAATCATTACCCCATTCAGGATTAGAAACTGACAATGCATCAAAATCTGCGTCATATCCAGAGAAAAAACCTGTAACATAAATAAATCCATCATCATCTACCTTAACATCATACGCATGATCATCGGCATCATAAATTGGATAAGGACATCCTCCTGATGTATTATCTCCTCCAAAACTAATTACCCAAACAGGGTTTCCATCTTTATCAACTTTAGCAAGTACAGAAGTATCATGCGCATTGTTTCCGGTAGCAGTTATTGTCCCTGGTGCTCCATTGACACCTAATTGATAAGAACTCCAATAAGTTCCAGTTATAAACACATCACCGCCAGGAGTAACATGCATACCTAGCGCTCTGTCATCGCAACAACTACCTGATTGATTACCTCCAGGAATAGCCCACAACACATTTCCTAAAGAATCCATTTTAAAAATAAAATTTTCTTTATTATTTCCCCAAGTACTTAAATTAGAATTTTTTATCGTAATATTTCCAAATGTTGCTTCGTTATTAAAAAATCCACTACAATAAATAAATCCTAATGAATCAACACCAATTGAAATCCCCTTATCTGAGGCAGGACCTCCAAATGATTTTACCCAATCAGTTGTTTGTGAAAAAGTAAAAATTGGAACACAAAATATAATAATTAATAATTTCCTCATATTTAATAAATTACATTAACAACTCCTTGTTTAACAAAATTCTCTCTATCTTCCCCTAATAACTCTATAGAATATAAATAATCCCCTTGAGGAACTAACCTACCTTCATATTTACCATCCCAAAATTTATTGATATCATCCGTCTGAAAAATTAAATCTCCCCATCTATTAGTAATAATCATAGAAAAGGTTCTAATATTTAATCCATAAATTTCAAACAACTCATTGTGATCGTCTCCATTTGGAGAAAATGTATTCGGAACGTATAACTCGGTGAAGGGGACAGTATTGATTATAGCACTTTCTGATGTATCTACACAATCATTCTCATCAATAACAAAAACACGAAATACTCCTGCTTCAGAAACATTCAAGTTTGAAAACACAGAAAGTAAAGAATCATCTGAATTATACCACTGATAAAACTGATATTCCCCTACCTCTAAAGTAATAACTTCACCCTCATAAATAGTAATTTCTGAAGGGGTTATTTCAGCAACTGGTAAATTATAAGTATTGACGAACACAGTATCTTGTAAAACTGCAATACAATCATTTAAATCGGTGACTAAAATAGGATAATAAATTCCCTCATTAGAGGTAATTAAAGTAAATACCGAATTATTAATATTGGATTGAACAAAATCTGAAATTCCGTCTGAATAATGCAACTCCCAAGGAAGTTGGTTTCCACTAAAAGTAAAATCTATATTTACAGTAGATCCATCCTGACAGATTTCCCCACCACCACTCACAATAGTAATTGGAGGATTCTCTTCTGTAATAGTTATAGAGTCTTCTGATAGACAACCTGTTCCATCATCTATTGTAAGTTTATAAAAACCTTCTGAAACAGTAATTGAGGGATCAGAACTCCCGTTATTCCATATATATTGATACGTACCTGTACCTCCAGTTACAACAGGAGTTAAGGAATGTTGAGTATTACATGGTATTGTTATATCTGCTCCTAAATCAAAAGTAGGAGGCACATCTCCAATAATCGTAATAGTATCTGAAGTAATAGCACACCCAGAAGAAGTTGCAGAGACAACATAACGTCCAGGTCCCACAATCACAGATGAATCTGTACTTAATACCATTCCTATTTCGTTATGCCATTCATAGGTAGCTCCTTGTCCACCATCTGCAGTTAAGATAACAGATGCATTACAAGGAATCTCTATAAAAGTAGAATCAAAACCTAAATCATTTGTTACATCCAAAACCGGACTTTTAAAAGATCCTGCTTCTAACCAAACATAGGAACTTAATCCAGAATCCGTTCCATCAGCAATAGCTAATCGTATATGATACGTTTCTCCACATTGCACAACTGCAGTTGCTGTAAGAACAGTTGTCATACCATCTGCATCTGCAATAGTATCTAAGCCTCCCTGATTGTCTACAAAATATTGCTGATTTATAGGAGTTACAGAATTTACAGAAGAAATAGTAATAGGAAGTGGAGGATTGGAACCTGGAACAATTGCTAAATTTATGGCACTATTTGCATAAGGACCTGCAATCCCTGGGCCTGACAAAAAGAAACCAAAAACATCATTATACTGAGTATTCTCATATGCAAAATACTCCTGAGAACCAAACACATATCGGAATGTAATGGTATCTGAGGTTGGCACAAAATCAAACTCTAGTTTCGCAATATCATTTACACTACTAACCGTAAAAGATTGGCCAATTAAACCAGGAACTGAATTTGCAACATTTAATAAATCCGGGTCAGTTACCGTATTAGTAATAGCAGCCCAGTTTGTATTTCCTGGAACCAAATTTTCAATACCTCCAGTAGCCATAACAATCCCACTATCTAAACCTAAATCAGTATTTACTGCATTAAAAAAACCTATCTGAGCACTATCTCCTTCATAAGAATGATTAAAAGCAACAATACCACCACCTAATAATACATTATCAATTAAATAAGTAGGGTTGTCATTTGGACTAGTTCTGTCTATTGCAATTTGAGAAGAAGAGAAAACACTAATACAAATAAATAAAAGAAAAAAGGTTTTTTTCATAGATGGCAAATATACAAAATACTAATAAATTAACCTCATTAAAGAGTTCAATTCAGAGAAGAAAACTGCGTAGAATACATTTGTTTGTATTTTCTATTTAATTTCATCAATGTTTTATGATTTCCTTCTTCCTCCACAGCACCATTTTCTAACAGGAGTATTTTATCTGAATTAACAATAGTAGACAGTCGGTGAGCAATAACAATTGTTGTTCTTCCTTCAGATATTTTGTGTAATGCAGATTGTAAGATATTTTCTGTATACGAGTCAATTGAAGAAGTAGCTTCATCTAATATTAAAACTTGAGGATTTCGTAAATATACTCTTAAAAAGGAAATTAATTGCCTTTGTCCTGTAGAAAGAGTAACCCCTCTTTCACCAACAACATAGTTATACCCTCCAGGCAAACTCATAATGAAATCATGAATACCTATTTCTTTTGCAGCATTTACTACTCTATCTTCAGTTATGCCTTCATCAAACAACATTATATTCTTCATTATAGAAGCAGAAAATAGATGAACCTCTTGTTGTACTAGCGCAATGTGTTTCCGTAAATTATTTAACTTAAAATCCTCAATTCTTATACCATCAATAGTAATAGAACCAGATTGTATTTCATAAAATCGATTTAGAATATTTATAATAGAAGTCTTTCCAGCTCCCGTTCTACCAACTAAAGCCAAATTCTTTCCTTTATCAATTTTAAATGATAAATTCTTAAGAATCCATTCTTCTTTTTTATAAGCAAAATTTACATCCTTATATTCTATTGTTCCTTCTAACTCATCTTTGATAACAATTCCTTCATCTGAAATAAATTCTTTAGTATCTAATACTTTAAAAACTCTTTCAGAACCTACAATTCCCATTTGTAAAATATTAAACCTATCTGCAAGCTGACGAATAGGCCGAAACATCATATGGATGTATAATATAAAAGCAACTAGTTCTCCTAGAGTAACTTCTTTACCCGATATGATTGCCTCCCCTCCATACCAAATAATTAATCCGATTGAAAGTGCAGAAAGTATTTCAACAACAGGGAAAAATACGGAATAATAAAAGACTGATTTAAGATGGGCATTCAAATGGTTTTTATTTATCTCTTTAAACTTTTGGAACTCAGCATCTTCCCTATTAAATATCTGAACCAAATTCATCCCTACAATATGTTCCTGAACAAATGTGTTGATGTTTGAAACCTCTCTTCTCACCTCCTGGAATGCAGACTTAATATTACGCTTAAACCATGCTGTTGCTACTAACAAAATAGGAATTGCAAGTAAACTAATTAAAGCAAGTCTCCAATCGGTATAGAACATCATACATACAACTACTATTAGTTTTAACAATTCCCCAATTATTACAAATAATCCTTGAGAAAAAATATCTGAAATAGTCTCAATATCGGAGACCGTTCGAGTAACTAAAGATCCTATTGGAGTATTATCAAAATAGGTCATTTTTAATTTTAGAATGTGTTGATAGGTTTTTGCTCTTAAATCTTGTATAACATTTTGTCCTAACCAAGTAGCTAAGTATATATACAAAAATTGCACTATTGCCTCTAAAACAAGAATACTAAGCAAAACAACACAAATAAATTTCAATTGACCTGCATCAGGAATCATAATATAATTATCTACCGCATAATTGATAAGAAACGGACGAATAGGGCTTAAAAAAGATAATAAAATTGAAAAGAACATTGACAAATACAAGACCTTTTGGTACGGACGTGTAAATGTAATTACTCTTTTTAAGAGCTTAAAATCTATTGCTTTTCCTGTTTTTGTATCCGACATTATATATTTTCTGAGTAACAAATTTGTATTAAAAATAGTGCCTTTGCCGGAACAGAAATACCAGCCTCACACCTATCTTTTTTATCTATTATATTTTTTACATCTGAAACATTTATTTTACCAGAACCCACATCTAAAAAAGTACCAACTACCGAACGGACCATATTTCGGAGGAATCGATTTGCAGAGATAGTAAATACAAAAATATCTCCCTCTTTTTCCCAAACCGCTTTTGTTATAATACAATTATTAGTAAAAGTGTCGGTATGTACTTTGGAAAAGGAAGTAAAATCATGTTCTCCCATTAAATACTTACATGCCTCATTCATCTTAGCTATATCTAAATCTTTATATACCAAGTATATATTAGGATTAAATATATCTTTCTTTTCAGACACAAAATATTGATAAGTACGAGAAGTAGCCGAAAAACGAGCATGAGAATATTCTTTTACTTTAAAAACCTTAGAAACAGAAATATCATTTGGCAAAAAAGAATTCATTTTATCAACTAATTTTTGCGAGTCAATATGAAGGTCATAATCAAAATGAGCAAACATTTGCATAGCATGAACTCCTGTATCAGTTCTACCTGCTCCCATTAATTCTATCTCTTTTTGTAACAATACAGACAAACATTTATTAAGTTCACCTTGTACAGTATGTACATTTGGCTGTTTTTGCCATCCATGATAATTGGTTCCGTTATAAGAAAGTTCTACAAAATATCTCATTTATGCAAAAATAATAAAGACAATCAATTATACTACATTAAAAAGAATTGCGTTTGTTTTTGGAAATTTCGATAAACAATTTTATTTTTGTTTCTCTAAAAAAA
>CEVR01360099.1_pt1 | contig 13536 bp, 8 predicted proteins | sample 356541 | NCBI WGS metagenome assembly CEVR01 (sample SAMEA2623734, study PRJEB7988) | marine metagenome | isolation source: saline water (ENVO:00002010), including
ATTTTTAGTAAATTAAAACAAAATTATATATTTTTTTATTATATAGTATGAGATTACACCCTTTAAGTAAGGAACGGATGGGAAACTTATTAGGACGGTCTGTAATTTTCTGAAAAAAAGAATTTATCGGAGAAATTTATGAGATGTAGTTTCTCAGAAGAACGAGTTAAGGAGGTGTATAACCATCTTAAATATTCTTTATTTAGCATTTCTTTTGTAAAATACGATTGTTCTACAAAAACCGATTTCCACTGGCCCCCTTGAGATTTATGACAGGTAATGGCATATGCGTATTTTATTTGAAGAGCATTTAAATACTTATCTTCTTTTATTGCTTTATTTCTTTTATAAGTATTTTTTATAGAATTATAATCTTGAGAAACTTGATTGTATAATTCTTTATACCTTTCATAATCCAATGCGGCTTGTTCGCTTTCTAAAGTATCGAGCATTACTATTACATCTATTTCTGGCTCTTCTGGGTAATCAACCAATTCAATAGTGATGTGTACGAAATTAAAACCGTATAATTCTTCATATTTTCGAATGTGTTTTACTTTTACAGTGTCACCATTTGCTATAAAACCAGCTTTACTTTCTTCATCTAGCCAAGTGTAGTTATTTCTCACCACCATCAAATAATCTCCATTGGAAATTCTCTCTTCTTTCCATAAAATTTTATGTCGTACTTGTTGATTATACAAATATGCTCTTTTGTTCGATTTGCAAATTATTATTGTGTCTTCAATTCCAAATGTACTGTAGGACTTTTCAATCTGTTCTTGTAACTCATCTCCTGAATGTAATCTGAGTACCTCTTCATTACAATCTAATTTTGGGTATTTATATTCTCCAGAAGAAATCATATTTCTAATATCTGTTGCATTTTTTAAAATAAGTGAGTTTTTCTTCTGTCGGACAACTTGAGTAAGTTCTTTAATTATAACCTGTTTATTAAAATCATGTTCAAGAATATATTTATCTAATGCTGGGCTCATATCCAAATGAACAGGAGGAAGTTGCGCAGTATCACCAATCAAAATTAATTTACAATCAGTTCCAGAGTAAACATATTCAATAAGATCTTTAAGTAGATTTCTATTTCCAAACCCTTTATCTGTATGAGAGGGAATCATTGAGGCTTCATCCACTATGAAAATACAATTAGAGTTACGGTTTTCCTGCACTGTTACAAATGTATTCCCCTTACTATTTGTTTTAATCCAATATATTTTTTTATGAATTGTAAAGGCTTGTTTTTTAGAGTATCCAGAAAGTACTTTTGCAGCTCTTCCAGTTGGGGCAAGTAATGAACTTCTTTTTGATACAACAGACAAACTTTTTACAAGTGAAGAAACCAAAGTGGTTTTTCCTGTACCGGCATAACCCTTTAACAAAAAGATACTCCTGTTTCCAATTGTGGTTACAAAGTCAGAGATTTCATTTATTAACTCGTCTTGTTCAGGGGTTGGATTAAATTCAAAGTTTTCTCTTAATTTATTTCTTAATTTTTGACTTTTGTTCATCCTATAATGTTTACTTCCGGATGAATATCAATATCAAACTTATCTTTTACTGAGTCTTGAATTTTTTTTGCGAGTGTAATGATTTCTTCACCTGTAGCTTTTCCATAATTTACTAGTACTAAAGCTTGATTTTTGTGTACTCCAACATCTCCTTTTCTATGTCCTTTCCATCCACATTGGTCAATAAGCCATCCAGCTGCAACTTTGATCTCTGTTTCAGAAATTTTGTATCCAATTATTTCTGGATTTAACTCTTTTAAATCTTTAAATTTTGATGTCGATATTATTGGGTTCTTAAAGAAGCTACCACTGTTGCCAATTTTATCAGGATTTGGCAACTTTTTTTCTCTGATCTTTATTACAGCCTTACAAATACTTTCTGTAGAAACTTCCATTCCTAAATCTTTAATCTCTTGCATAATATCTCCATATCCTGTATTTTTTTTAGGAGTTTTGCTCAAGTTAAACGAAACATGTGTTATAATTACCTTGTCTTTTAGATCATTTTTAAATATTGAGTTTCTGTACTCAAACTGACAATCTTTATTAGACAGAATAATTTCTTTGCCATTTTCTATTTCAACTGCCCAAACCTTATCAATAACATCCTTTGCTTCTACTCCGTAAGCTCCTATGTTTTGCATAGGAGAAGCTCCTACATTTCCCGGTATTAAAGCCATGTTTTCAATTCCAGACAATCCATTTTCTATACTCCACAGAACAAATTGATGCCAATTTTCTCCTGCTCCAACTTTGATAATTTTATTGTTCTTACTTTCAGAAAGTGTTTCAAATCCCTTTACTTTATTTTTTACTATTAATCCATTAAAATCTTTAGTAAACAGAAGGTTACTTCCTCCTCCTAAAATTAACACATTGTTTTTAGTAAATTCATCACATAAAAGAAGTTGTTCAATTTCTTTAGTGGAGGTAACCGAGCAAAATAATTTACATGATACATCTACGCCAAATGTGTTTAGATGTTTAAGTGATATATTCTTCTGTAACTTCATTTTAAGAAATTAGAACCTCTTTAATTTCTTTATTTTTAAATTTGTAGGTAGTACTTGGAAAATTCTTAATAATAGAGTAGTCGTGTGTTGCTATTATAATTGTAGTGCCATTTTCGTTTATTTCTTTCATAGTTTCGATAATACTTTTTGATTTTTCAGGATCAAGATTTCCTGTTGGTTCATCAGCAAGTATTATTTTAGGGTGATTGAGTAAGGATCTAGCGATAGTCACTCTTTGTTGTTCTCCGCCAGAAAGTTCAAAAGGCATTTTCTTTTCTACTTTTTCTAAATGTACAGTTGATAAAACCTCTGAAATTCTTTCTTTAATTTTATGTCTGTCTTTCCATCCTGTTGATCTTAATACAAATTCCAAATTTTTATAAATATTTCTATCAGATAATAGTTGAAAGTCTTGAAAAATAATTCCTAGTTCTCTTCTTAAGTAGGCGATTTTACCAGATTTGATTTTATTTAAGTTGTAATTCCCTATTTGTATACTTCCTTTTTGATACTCTACAGATTTATATAAAGATTTTAACAAAGAACTTTTACCGCTTCCAGTTTCTCCTATCAGATAAACAAAAGCACCTTCATTTATCTTTAGGTTTATATTTCTTAAAATATCGTTGTTTTTATACGAAATATGTAAGTTAGTAATTGATATTATTGGGTTATTCATTTTCTTCAAATTTACAAATCTTACCAAATGGCATAGAAGCAATCGTTTCTTTCAATTTCCCAGAATTATCTTCAATCTTATTTTTTTGTAACCCCCTCTCTACTTGGTCTGCCCTGAAATAAGCTTTTAATGACAGATTCTGGTCTCTAATTTGAACAAAATTTGGTATTTTTCCTGTTCCTTTTATTTTTAAAATATGCATCATAATAATGTCGTAAAAATAGTATTTTTATTGTGTTGAGGACATAAAATCGTATTTATACTTGTTAAAAAAAGATGTTGAAAACTTACAATGGTTATTTTATGAAGTATCTCCTTATTTTTTAATTTTAAAGACTGATATAAACCCTCAACTTATGACCAAACATGTTCTTCTAGGTATAGTTTTTTCATTGTTTTTCATTGTTGTTTCTGCACAAAATACAGATTTAAATAAAGCGGATAGATATTATGAGAATGGTGAGTTTAGTGTAGCTCAAAACTATTATGTTTCTGCATTAAGTAATTCCGAAACCAAAGATGTGTTATTGTATAAAATTGCAAATTGTTCTAGGAATTTAGGAAACAGGGATGCTGTATATTGGTATTCTTTACTTCTAGATAATTATAAAAACTCTTCTTATTATCAAAGATCAAAAGCAGATTTATCCTATCTTTATTTTTCAGAAAAAAAATATTCAGATTGTATAAAATTATTCTCGGAAGTTACAGATGTCCTTCTGAAAACAGATGAGTATAATTTTAAGTTTGCATATTCTCTGTTTTTATCTGAAAGATTGGATGATGCTAAATATTATTTTTCAAAAGTAGAAACTGGAAAATACAAAAGTCTTTCTCAGTATTATTATGCTCATATAACTTATATTCAGAAGCTTTATAATATATCCTTGTCCGTGTTTAAATTGTTAGAAGATGACAAAATGTTTTCTAGGATTGTTCCGTATTACATTACCCAAATTTATTATACACTGGAGAAATATTCAGAAGTTATAAATTATGCAGTTCCGATGCTAGAAAATGTTATTTCTTCAAGAGAATTAGAGATGAATAGGATAGTGTCGGAGTCATATTATTATCTTAATGATTTCGAAAATTCTAAGATATATTTTAATCGATATATGAATTTCAAGGAGGAGGTTAGTGCGTTAGATTATTTTCAATTAGGACAGATACATGTCTGTCTTGAAAATTATGATGAAGCAATTCTAAATTTAGAGAAAGTTGGTGATATAGAGGATAGTTTAATGCAATATACTTCTTATTATTTAGGTAGATCTTATTTAAAATTAGGAAGAGATAACTTTGCATTAAACGCTTTTAAAAAGGCTTCTGAAATTGATTTCGATATAGAGTTAAAAGAAGAGTCTTTGTATAATTATTTTAAACTATCGTATGAACTAGATTTGCCATATTCTAATCTTACATATGTTACGGATCAATTAAATGAGTTTCAACTTTCCAAATACAAACAAGAAATAAAAAGATTAATGATTAATATGTTTCAGAGTACAAATCAGTACCAGCAAGCATTTGATTTTTTAAAGAATAATCACTTACCTAAAAAAGAGCAAAAGGAAACATTACAAAGACTCGCGTATTATATAGGGGTTCAGCATTATAACAATGCAAATTATACTAATGCTTTAACTAAGTTTGAGTTTGCTAGTAAGTATCCAGAAAATAAAGAGATTGATGTAATGTGTTTGTATTGGTTAGGGGACTGTTATTATCAGTTAAGAGATTACAAAATGTCTATTTCTTATTATCAAGAATATCTAGAAACTCCCTCTAATTCTTTAATTGAAAAGATTGCAATCGCAAAATATAATTTAGCTTATTCTTACTTTCAGTCTGCACAATACTCAAGTGCAATTCAGGAATTTCGTAAATCTATTAACTCTGATTTGGATTTAGATAGAATGCATGATGCAAAAATGAGATTGGCGGATAGTTATTATATGATTTCTGATTTTGAGAATGCAGCGTATTATTATCACAAATCTAGTATGGATATCCATAAAATGGAAGGATCTCATTTTGATATAGACTACTCAATCTATCAGGAGTCAAAATGCTATGGGCTAATTTCAGACTACAAAAGTCAGGAAAAATGTTTAAAAGGTATTGTAGAAAATGAAAAAGAATCTGCTTATCTAGAGAGGTCTTTAATTGATCTTGCTACACTTTATAAAAACCAAAATCGTATAAATGAAGCTTTGCGTTATTATAATCAGATTTTGGATGTTTCAGAAAATGAGGAGATTCTTTCAATGGTATACTTGAATAAGGGTTTAATTGATTTTAATCAAGGAGAAATTGAAGGGTCTATAATTAATTTGAAAAAGGTTGTAGAGGATTTTCCAAAAACGAGTTCATTTTCTGGAGCAAAAATCGGACTAAAAGATGCTTTTGTTTCTAAAGGAAGTGTAAACGAGTACTTGTCTTACATTAATAAAATCCCTCAATTAGATATTTCGATATCAGCAAAAGATTCTTTAACTTATCAGGTTGCTTATAATAATTTTAAAAAACAAGATTATAAAAAATCTAAGTTGCAGTTTCATGATTATATATCTGATTTCGGAACAGATGCAATCTTTGACAAACAATCTCATTATTATTATGCTGAATCCTGTTGGAATACGGAGGATACTACATTAGCTGTAGAGGCGTCTAAATCTGTGTTGGATTTTGGTGTTTCTGTTTATTATGAACCATCTTTAGTAAAAATATGTAGATATTCATATGATAAAAAAGATGTTATGTCTTCAAATAAATATTATCAGTTGTTAGACTCTGTTGCGTCATCAAATGGATTGAAGAGGGAGTCGATAATCAGACTAATGTTCGGGTTTGAAAATACTGATTCAGAATTAGCAGTTAGATATGCAAATCGTGTATTACAATCAGAAAAATTAAATAATAGATTAATCGCACGGTCCAAAATAATAATAGCTAGAGAGGACTATAAAAATGGAAATTTTGCTAGGTCTTCTGATTTGTGTGATGAAATAGTAGGTCTAACTAAAAATAGGGACGGGTCTGAAGCAATGTATATGAAATCGTATTTTTCGTTCTTAAATGATGATTATGTTAAAACGGAGGAGATGGTATTTCAGCTTTCAGAAGAATACTCTTCAAACCATTGGATTGCTAAAGGATTTGTTTTACTATCTGATGTGTATATAAAGCAGGACAATAATTTTCAGGCAAAGGCAACTTTGGAAAGTATAATAGAGAACCATGACGGGGAAGATGTTGTAAATGAGGCAAAATTAAAATGGGAACAAATTGTAGAGAAGGAGCTGTTAAAACAAAACAATGAAATAGAAGAAGAGGTTGTTATTACGATAGGTGATTCCTTGGATTATGAAATTATATACTCTGAATTACAAATAGAAGAAGAATTTTAAAATTAAATAATATGAAAATAATACATAGCTGTTTTTTTGTTTTAGTGTCTGTTACATTGATGTTTTCTCAAGATATCAATCAAGCAGAGGTTAAAGTTCTGGAGGGTTTTTCCCCAGAGATACCAGAATCTGAAAAGATAAAAGAAACTACGGAATTTATAGATACTACTGAAATTGATAAAAGTCAGAGTTATTCGTTTCTCAATAAGACCTTAGATATTCCTTACAAATCAAGACCATTAAAGTCTGCAAAATTAAGTGGGGAAAAAATATCTGATTTAGCTGGTTCTAAAATATTTTTAGGTGGAGGGACTCATTCTTTTATTTCAAATATTTCTCACAATAGTTTAAGAAAAGAGGATTACTCTTATGGTTTAACATTTAATCATTTTTCAAATAGGTTTAAAGTGAAATATAATAATAGTAATACGGAGGTATTTAGAAATTCTTTAACTAATATAAATGGATTTGGTAAGAAAATTGAAGAGAATAATATATTTACTCTAAATTTAGATTATGATAGAAGAACATCAAATTATGATGGATTATGTGAAGTAGCCCATAAAGATTGTAATTTGAATAGATTTTTTTATTCTAAATTTGGTGGATCTATCTTTTCAAGAGAACTTTCAGAATATAATCTGAAACACAATACAAGTTTTTTTGTTTCGGACTTAAACTCACGTTCAGAAAACCAAATACATTTAAAGTCAAATCTTTCAAAAAAAATAAATAGTTTCCCGGTAGATTTAGAATTAGAGTTTAACAACTATATAAATTATGCAAATACGGACACCTTATCATTAAGAGAAAAGACAGATGTAAAAACTTTTCATATTGTTCCAAATGTTGTTATAGAAAGATTTGGATATAATTTTAATGTTGGTACTGAAATTCATCTTCAACAAGAGTTAGATTCAATGAATACACCAGGTTTTGCACCTCATTTAATTGTTAGTAAACATTTAGTGAAAAATATTCTATATGTTGAGGGAGGGTTAAGGCATAGTGAATACAGAAGTACAATTAAATCTTTATCTGATGAAAATCCATTTATCAGAGCTTTAGGAACCAACCAATTACATGAATCATCTGTTAGTAGCCATTCTCTTAGTTTAGCCAATACAGATGTTGATGAATTTTTTGTTGGAATGACGAATGTCTTAGGAAAGGGTGAGGTTTTTGAGGGGTGTATTGCTTATGGGAAAATATCTAATATGCCATTTTTCTATTGGGTTGATTTAAATGCAAATGGTAGGTTTTATTCCTCTTATGTAGATATCTATAGATTACATGTAAATGCAAATTATGAGTGGAAAATAAATGATTTAATTAATATAAATGCAACTGCAAACTTTTATAATTATGATACTATCGCATCTAACAAGGAAAATATAAATGGCAAGTTAGGAATTTCTTTAAATTTGGATGAGAAGATAAAGTTTAACACCTCTCTTTCGTATATTGGTAAACGACAATCATTGAATGGAGAGAATATTGATGGAGATTATTTTGTAGATTGGGATGAAGTTTATGAATTAAATTCTCAACTTCATGCTAATATTTTTATCGATTATCATTACACAAATTCCATTGCAGCATATTTGAGAATTAATAATATTTTAAATTCAAAACAAGAGTTATGGAAGGGATATAGAGAAATTGGTTTAAATGCATGGTTCGGATTGTCCTATTCCTTCTAGAAAAAGTTATTAACTTTTGTTGAAAAACTAATCTTCTTTTTGTTATAAAGAACTACCTATTTTACCGTCCTTATTATGTATATTTGTCTCACTTAAAAACAAGAGATAAATTACACATAAACTATGAGTGCAGAAAACAAAAATCCAAACTATAGTGCCGATAATATTACGGTACTTGAAGGTTTAGAGGCGGTAAGAAAAAGACCAGCTATGTATATTGGTGATATCGGTCAGAAAGGATTACATCATTTAGTATATGAAGTTGTAGATAATTCAATTGATGAAGCTCTCGCGGGACATTGTTCTCACATTGATGTTTTTATCAATGAAGATAATTCTATTACAGTTTCAGATAATGGTAGGGGGATACCTACTGATATACATGAAAAAGAAGGGAAATCTGCTTTAGAAGTGGTGATGACGGTACTTCATGCTGGAGGTAAGTTTGATAAAGGGTCGTATAAAGTTTCTGGGGGTCTTCATGGAGTTGGTGTTTCTTGTGTAAACGCCCTTTCGGAAGATTTAAGAGTTGAAGTTCACAGAGATGGAAAAGTTTTTGAACAAGAATATAAAATTGGTATTCCACAGTATGATGTAAGAGAAATTGGAACAACTGATAAAACAGGAACATTTGTGACCTTTAAGCCGGATAGTTCTATTTTTGAGGATACAGTCTATCATTTTGATATTTTATCAGCTCGATTAAGAGAGCTTGCTTTTTTAAATAAAGGCATTCATCTTTCAATTACTGATAAAAGAAGGACTGATGATGAGGGTAATGATATTAAAGAAGAATATTTTTCTGTAGGAGGATTAAAAGAATTTGTAAAATTTTTGGATGGAACAAGAGAATCTATTTTAAATGATGTAATATATTTTGATGGAGAAAAAGATGGTGTTCCAGTAGAGGTTGCCATGGTGTACAATTCTTCTTATACAGAAAACGTTCATTCTTATGTAAATAATATTAATACACATGAAGGAGGTACTCATCTTTCAGGATTCAGAAGGGGGCTTACAAGAACTCTTAAGAAATATGCAGACAATTCAGGATTACTTAAAAAAGTAAAATTTGAGATTTCAGGGGATGATTTTAGGGAGGGATTAACTGCCGTGATTTCTGTAAAAGTTATGGAGCCTCAGTTTGAAGGACAAACAAAAACAAAATTAGGAAATAAAGAAGTTACTACAGCAGTATCGCAATCTGTAAGTGAGATGTTGTCATTTTATTTAGAAGAAAATCCGAAACAAGCTCAGATGATTGTACAAAAAGTAATTCTTGCTGCAACAGCTAGAAATGCTGCTAGAAAAGCAAGAGAAATGGTACAAAGAAAGTCTGTAATGACAGGCTCTGGACTTCCTGGTAAACTTTCTGACTGTTCTGAAAGAGATCCTGAAAAATGTGAGATTTTCTTAGTAGAGGGAGATTCTGCAGGAGGAACAGCAAAACAAGGTAGAGATAGACACTTTCAGGCAATTCTTCCTTTAAGAGGTAAAATTTTAAATGTAGAGAAAGCCATGCAGCACAAGGTTTTTGAAAATGAAGAAATTAAGAACATGTATACTGCACTTGGTGTTTCTGTTGGTACAGAAGAGGACGAAAGAGCTCTAAATACAGAAAAATTAAGGTATCATAAAATTGTAATTATGACGGATGCTGATATTGATGGTAGTCATATCGCTACTCTTATTCTTACTTTCTTTTTCCGCTATATGAAAGAATTATTAGAGAAAGGATTCATCTATATTGCTACTCCTCCTCTTTATTTATTAAAAAAAGGAAAAGATCAAAGATACTGCTGGTCAGATGAGGAGAGAGATAGATTGATTGAGGAAATGAAAGGAGGTAAAGATGTAAATGTTGGAATTCAAAGATATAAAGGTCTTGGAGAGATGAATGCGATTCAACTTTGGGACACTACTTTAAATCCGGATCAAAGAACCTTAAAACAGGTTTCAATTGATAGTGCTGCAGAAGCGGATAGAGTTTTTTCTATGTTAATGGGTGATGAAGTACCACCAAGAAGAGCGTTTATTGAGGCTAATGCCAAATATGCAAATATTGACGCTTAAATTATAGTTTAAAAAACAATAAAAATAAATATATGAAAGTAACAGTGGTAGGTGCAGGAGCGGTTGGAGCAAGTTGTGCAGAATATATTGCAATAAAGAATTTTGCTTCTGAGGTTGTCTTAGTAGATATAAAAGAAAACTTTGCAGAAGGTAAAGCAATGGATTTGATGCAAACAGCATCTTTAAATGGATTTGACACAAAAATTATTGGAAGTACAAACGATTATCTTAAAACTAAAGGAAGTGATATTGCTATTATTACTTCTGGTATTCCTAGAAAACCAGGAATGACAAGAGAAGAATTAATTGGAATAAATGCGGGTATTGTAAAAACAGTTTCAGAAAATTTAATTAAACATTCTCGAGATGTGATTTTAATCATTGTGAGTAACCCTATGGATACAATGACTTATTTAACACATAAAGTAACAGGACTTTCAAAAAATAGAATCATTGGAATGGGCGGGGCTTTAGATTCTGCAAGATTTAAATATAGATTAGCAGAAGCTTTGGAATGTCCTATTTCGGATGTTGACGGAATGGTTATTGGTGGTCATTCTGATAAAGGTATGCTTCCTTTAACAAGACTTGCTTCTAGAAATTCAGTTAAAGCCTCTAAATTTATTACCGAAGAAAGATTAAACCAAGTATTAGAAGCTACGAAAGTTGGAGGAGCAACTTTAACTGGAATGTTAGGAACTTCTGCATGGTACGCTCCTGGTGCAGCTGTGTCTTCATTGGTTCATTCTATTGCATGTGATCAAAAGAAAATGTACCCATGTTCTGTAATGTTAGATGGAGAATATGGTTTATCAGATTTATGTATAGGAGTCCCTGTTATTTTAGGAAGAAATGGAGTAGAGAAGATAGTAGAATTAGATTTAAATACTGCGGAAATGCAAAAGTTGAACGAATCTGCTGAGGGGGTTAAGAAAACAAATGGATTGTTAGAATAATTAGAATGAACTTAGATTAAAAAGTAAAGTTGAACATCTGGTTTTTTTATTGCTTTATAAATTGAGATTTTCTTGTTCCTACCTGAATAAAATACATTCCAATAGATAACTCAGAAATATCTACTTCCTCTTTTTTGGATATAATCTCTAATTTACCTTGAGAATTGTATATAAATATATTTTCCTCTTTTTTATTATCTATATATATAATGTGTCTTGCAGGGTTAGGAATAGTGTTAAATGTATTATAAATTTCTGAAACAGAATTATTGACAGAACTATCTCCTATAAAATAAGCAAGTCCTCCACATTGGTTTCCAATTATCAAATCTACCTGACTATCATTATTTATGTCTGATACTGCAATGGAAGTTTTAGCGCCTTCCCAGACCTTAGTATTTATTGTTTGTAATTCTGTAAATGTTCCATTGATGTTTCCTTCAATGTTATTGTATAAATATGTTTTTCCTGAAAAAGATCCAACAAATAAATGATATGTACTATTTATATCAACTAGCTTTGGACTACTAAATCCATCTTGTACATAAGCAGAATCAATATCTATACCTCCCCAATTAGTAATTTCATTTATAAAATCTGGATTTGTTTGTGTTCCTATATTCTGAAAATATGAGATAGTCCCTTTCTTATTCCCAATAATTAAATCTCTTAGTCCATCTCTGTCTACATCAATAATTTGTGGCGTGGCAAAATATCCTACATCAATATTATTTAAGTTGGGAGTGTTTATGGTAAAATTCCCTCCGTTATTTATAAATAGATGAATTTTTCCGTCAGAATCCCCGATAATTAAATCTTCTTCACCATCTCCATTTAAATCCCCAAAACTAGGATAGAGGTTTAGTGCCGGAGTGTTTAGGTTTGTGTTTAGGTTTATAGTAGAGATACCTTCAAAGTCATCTGTAATTAAGGTAAACTCTGCTTGTTGTGCAGATCCTGTGTTTTTATAATGTGCTATTTTAGAAATAGGTGTTCCATTTGATAAGTGATATCCATAATTCCCTACAAATAAATCTAATAAACCATCTCCGTCAAGGTCGTAAAATGTAGGGTGAGAATTTTCTCCAAAATCTAATCCGGATCCTTGTAAGAAATTTTTTTGTATAAAATTTAAATCAGGATTTATATTACTTCCTATATTCTCATAAAGCCAGCAACTTTCAATATTTTCGGAGTTGTTTTGCATATTAGATGTAATTATAACATCTTTTATTCCATCATTTGTAGCGTCTACAAAATATGCGGAAGGAAAAATATGAATATCTGCTGGTATAGTATTTGTATTGTTCTGTGGAAAAGCGGTGTCAACAGAAACAATCAATGCATTTTGACTATCTCCTCCATTAATTAATAGGTTTAGATTGTTATAACTTACGTCTCCTAATATTAAATCTTTATCATTGTCTCCATCTACATCAATTGCCATAAGTGAACTCCCTGCATGTTTTATATTTTTATTACTTCCATTTGCTAGAATAGGAGAGCACTGGCAGTTTGTGCAATTTAATGTGTAGGTATTTAATCCTTCATAAAAATCCCCCCAACAACCATCAGAAAAACTATATTCTAAATAATCACAATTATTATGATTTTCAATTGACATATTTTTAAAATAATGAACAAATCCACCACTGACTTCAAAAGTTAAAATATCCAAATCTCCATCATAATCTACATCCGTAATAGCAGGAATATCTATAGGACTTACATAAATATTTGGATTAACAGGTGAACTGCTAGGGTAAGTAAGTAAAGAATCCATAAGTATAAATTCTAGAGAAGTCGTAGAATTATTTAGGTATACCGCTATTCCTGCTGTAGAGTAGGTAAATATATCATTTTTACCATCACAATTATAATCTTCTAAAAGTATCCAACTTTTTATCTTTGGAAAAGAGTTTCTGTATTGCGGAGAAAAGACGAAATTTCCGTTATCGTTAATATAAGGAGATAGTTTATTTCCACATCTATCAAATACAATTAGGTCTTTTATTCCATCTAAGTTTAGGTCAATTTCTGAGAATTGTGCAGAATTTACACCTCCATTCCATGCATTTTTTAATTGTACAGAATTTTCAAGAATATTTATACTTGTATCTCTAGCAAAATTAATTTGAGAAATAGCTTTCTTATTAGGTAAAAAGAATAATAC
>CEVR01057842.1_pt1 | contig 13432 bp, 9 predicted proteins | sample 356541 | NCBI WGS metagenome assembly CEVR01 (sample SAMEA2623734, study PRJEB7988) | marine metagenome | isolation source: saline water (ENVO:00002010), including
TTATCCCATGAGAAAGTCATCGCTCCTGAAATGGGAGAATTACTTGAACGACTTGAAGTAAGAGACGACCTCGATGAAAGCGAACAAGCCAACGTTCGCGAGTTCCGGAAACGACACGATAAGGCGACGAAACTTTCAGCAGAGTTCGTATCAACATTTGCACAAGCCCGTAGTGAAGCATTGGTTGCATGGCAAAAAGCCAGAAAGAATGCTAATTTTTCCGCATTCTTGCCTCATTTGCAAACGCTTGTTGAGTTGACACGACAGAAAATTGATGCATATGGTTATGAAAACACTCCTTATGATGCACTTCTCGATGAATATGAATCAGGAATGACTGTCGATGACTATGATCCATTGTTCGAGGGGTTGCGGGAACGACTCGTTCCTTTGCTAAAGAGAATTCTTGAGGCAAAAAAGTCGAATCCTGACCCAACACTTCCAGAAGGTTTGACCTTCCCGGTTGCTAAGCAAGAAGCGTTTTGTACCAAAGTGAGTCAACGTATGGGCTTTGATTTCGCAGCAGGAAGAATGGATGCATCGACACATCCATTCTCAGCAGGTATTTGGCCAGGAGATACCCGTTTTACAACACGGTATGATGAACTTGACCCATTCTCTTGCCTATATGCTGTGATGCACGAGACGGGGCATGCACTCTATGAACAAGGTCTCGATGAGGGCCATCGATATACACCAAGGGGTGATGCAGTATCTCTCGGAGTCCACGAATCACAATCTCGACTTTGGGAGAATCAGATAGGACGTACTCCTGAATTTTGGAACGTTGTTATGGATGAATTCAAGGAGTCGTTCCCCGAAGTACCGTCTTGGGATTCAGATACTTTGAATCGAATCGCTAATTCCGTTGAACCAGGTTTCATTCGTGTAGAAGCTGATGAAGTAACGTATAACCTCCATGTCATGCTTCGTTACGAAATAGAAAAGAAAATCTTCAATGAAGATTATCCTCTTGAACAACTGCCAGATTTGTGGAATTCAATGATTTCTGAGTGGTTTGGATTGACCGTTCCATCGGACGATATGGGTTGCCTACAAGACATTCATTGGTCCATGGCAGCATTCGGCTATTTCCCAACTTACACGCTTGGAAACTTGTATGCAGCTCAATTGTTAGAGGCGATGAGCGAAGATCTTGGATCCATTCAAGATTCCATTTCTTCAGGAGATTGGTCACCCATGTTGAACTGGTTGAGAGAGCGTGTACACAAGCGAGGAAGTGCGCTTCTACCAGCTGACCTTATCGAAGAGGCAACGGGTTCCCCGCCTTCAAGCGAACCTTTCCTTCGATATGTCGAAGAAAAGTACGGAGCGATTTACTCACTCTGATTCATCGGACGGATCATCTTTGTTGGATGAGCCAACAAGACGATTGATGCGATCGGTTAATTCCATGATTGCATCGTTCAAATCATTGCTTCTATCATCTTCATGGTCTGTGCCAAAGGTCGTACCTAGCAATGTAATCATAGCTCCTGAAAGCATCATTACCGCTGGCCAATAAATGTCTTCAGCGACCATTCCATCGGTAGCGACCATGCCACCCCAAATTGCACCGGATATGAAAATAATCAATCCAATCATCATTTGTTTGTATCCTTGCCCCAATTGTTCTTCCATACTACTCATGTTTCCCAATTTGGGAATATTTCATCGACTACATAAGTTTGATTGAGGATAAGTTTCGTTCCGCTTAATTCCACGGAGTCATGAGAAGTGGCGAACCAGTTTCACCTTCATCGACTAAAATCAAACCTTTAGGGCCAGTTTCATCATTTCGTTCAAACACAGGTATACCACCAACAACGGTGAGCGTCGGCCACCCAACGAGTTTTTTTCCATGGAAAGGACTCCAGCGCACCGTTGTCCAGGTATTTGCATCATCGACCATCCGTTCAGTCGTCATATCAACGAGGGTGATGTCTCCATCATATCCTTCCTCGAGGCGACCCTTTCCAATCATTCCATAGCATTCTGCAACATTGTAAGACATCCATTTGACCACCTGTTCAATGGTACATGCTCCTCTTGATGCATGTGTAAGCATCACGGGGAGTGAGGTTTCAACACCAGGCATTCCGCTAGGGGCTGACGGAAATCCCTTTGCTTTCGTTTCTAACGTGTGAGGGGCATGATCTGTTGCAATGCATGTAATCGTTCCATCATGAAGTCGATTCCATAGAGTCTGCTTATCTTTCTGATATCGAATTGGAGGATTCATCTTCAATCGCGTACCTAGTTGTTCAACATCTCTCTCATCGTATGTCAAGTGTTGAGGTAATGCTTCAGTGGTAATGTGGGCCTCACCTTCTTTACCATACATCGAGGTAATTCCATTCAACCAATCGGCCTCAATCCCAGATGTGAGATGAAGAACATGCAACCGATGGCCTGTAGCCTGAGCATATCCTACAGCACGTTTTGTAGCAATCAATGCAGTCTCCTCATCTCGCCATTCAGCGTGAGCAGCCATATCTGTACGGCCTTCAATCATCTTCTTTCGCTCAATCATACGTGTCTCATCTTCAGCATGGACAGCAATCAAGCCTGCAGTATTGGTGAATATCTCTTCAAGAGCATCAGACTCGTTGACGAGGAGGTCTCCCGTTGAAGATCCCATGAATATTTTAATTCCACAAATTCCTGGAATTGCGATTGGCACCTCGGGTGTTCCTACAGCCTTTTGCAACTCTTCGACGTTGGATTCCGTAGCACCGATGAAGAATCCAAAATTGGTTACACAACGTCTATTACCAGTTGCAATTTTCTCATGCATCGATTGCAGTGTGGTTTGACTTGGAACATTGTTTGGCATATCGAGAAATGATGTTACTCCACCGCTTGCAGCTGCGCAAGAGCCCGTGTACAAATCTTCTTTTTCAGGTTGGCCAGGGTCGCGGAAGTGGACTTGTGGATCAATGATGCCGGGTAGAAGGTGGAGTCCAGTAGCATCGATTGTCTGAACCTGACCTTCTGCAATGATACCTCCTCCAGGTTGAATGTTCGATATACGACCTTCCTCAATGAGCAAATCACCTACAACAGTTGTATGAGGTAGGACCATTGTGGCATTCTGAATCAATAGACTTGACATCTTCAATCGATTTGGTCTCAGAGCATCAAGTCAATGAATGCTCTTATCGGCGCCTTCCGTTTTTTGGACGGAATGCATCGCACACCTCTTCATTGCAATCGAGGTATGGGCCTCCAATCAAGTCCACGCAATACGGAACAGCTTTCCATATTTCATCGATGGTTTCTCGGATTGATTTGGGCCGGCCAGGGAGATTGAAAATGAGGCAAGAGCCTCGAATTCCTGCTGTTTGTCTTGACAGGATTGCAGTCGGTGTGTATTGTAGTGAAATAGCACGCATTTGCTCACCAAATCCAGGCATGATTCGTTCAACAACACGTTCGGTTGCTTCGGGAGTGACATCGCGTTCCGCAGGACCTGTTCCACCGGTTGTTACAACCACGTGACAACCGACTTCGTCAGCAAGTTCAATCATCGTCGATTCGATGAGAGACTGTTTGTCTGGAATACAGCGATAATGAACTTCCAAAGGAGACATCACCGCTTCGATCAAAAACTCAAGAATTGCAGGTCCTCCTTCATCTTGATACTCATTCGAAGAGGCACGATCAGATGCGACAAGAATGCCGATTTTCGCTTTATCTCCCACAGTATCAGGGCGACCTTCGATGGAGGTAATGGCATCCATAATGAAGCCTCAAGAACCGTATTTCTCTTTGATATCGTTGTGGAAGTTATCCAAAAGTGTATCTTCAAACAATTCGGTTTGCCGACGAATCTTTGTGGAGCGGATATGGAGAATTGCTCCCAATATGAAGACAATAATCATGATTGGAATTACAGCCTCAAGTTTGTACTTGTGCATGATCTTGATGATTCCTTCAGCCGTATATGCCCATGTTATGGATGCAATGAATCCACCGACCATTGTCGCGACGAGAACGCGCATGAATTTCATGCGCGAGAGTAGACCAAGCATGGCTCCAACAAGAACTCCAGAGGCCATGAATGGAATCCATACGAATACTATGAGCCCCCAGAATCCCCACTTGTTAATCATTTCACGTTTTTCGTTTGCAGTGTATTCTACGGTGGATAGAATATCTCCAAGCAGTTTGGTTTGCAACATTCGGCCTCCAAACCCATCTTGTCGAGCAACGGCTGCAATACGCTCGTCCTTGTCGCCCTTGCGTTCAACACGCCCTGCACCAGAGCGATCGGATAGAGTCGAAACCTGATTTCGTGCCTTGACGATCAGTTCCTGCGAGGTTAGGAGACTTTGGTTTCGCTCAAATATATAGTTCCGTAGTTCATCTTCTACCTCGGATGCTTGTCGCTTAAATCGGAAGAAAGCAAGGCGGGTGGTCGGTTTGAAAATCACCGATACAAACACAATTCTATCATCGCTTGTAATCACTGCATTTTGCAAATCAAGCGTTTTATCACGAACGAAGTATAGGTCGAGTGAGTCTCGAACTTCATCCTCTATTCGTGAAAGAGAGTGGAGTTCTTCAAAGAACGAAGTGTAGTTTTCTGGAGGGGCTTCATCATCACGATTGCCCACGCCGACTCCAACACCGGAATCGAAATCGATCGCCTGGCCAGAACCGATTGTTCGTACGGTAAGTTGAACCGGCTTGAAAACTCGGAACAATGCAAATTCCTCAAGAACTTCTTTGAGAATTTCATCGCGAATACTCTTGCTATCGGTCAGTGTATTCTCGGTGTTCTTGTAGGGTATCATGATGTCAATGGAAAGTTCGCGCGGTTCTATCTTTGCTAGGTCATGATCAACCACTATGCCAAGGCGACGCTCACAGCGAGTGATGATATCATCTACCAAACGTATAATGTGGTTTCGAGAGAGAATATCATCCGCCTCTTGGTGGTAGACTTTGTACATTAGTGGATAAGCGATTAACAAGGTAAATACGGATAGTGATAGCGAATTGAATGCCATCCACCAAGCAGGGATTCCGGCTGCACCACCAGCGAGCATTGCAGTTTCTCTTCCTCCCCCAAGTTCAGCACCGACGAGGATGTAAGCCCAATTACCTAGCTCTTGGATAGACCAACATGATCTCGAGCCTGAATCAGTTATTCGCACATCGCGATGTTCTTCACCTCCGATGAATGGAATAATTCCTCCTTTGGTTCCAATTTCAAGTTCAAATTCGAGAGACTTTGACAAAGTGTTTGTCATATTGATTTCATTTTTTGCATCATCGGAGTTGTTGTACAATTTAACGGTGAGAATGACATCGTATGTACCCTCTTCCAAAGTACTGTAATCCTCTCTTTGCGATACTCGGTTGATTTCCTCATCGAGTACACGTTCAACCCGAGTGGGGGGAGAATTCTGATTTGATTCCTTATCTTGAATGTTGTATTCTAAGATTGCAACTCCTGCAGGAAGGTTGTATGCATTCAAAGAAAATTGTTCAGCATCCTCGTTCGGGAAAATAAGGATCCATGGCTCTTCGTCGATTTCAATACATGGTTCCCCACTATCTAGGAAGGTTGTAGATGCAGAATGGTCCAGCGACGTTGACTGGCCAAGGAGTCCGGATGACATCGAAAGAATAAGCGCTCCATACAGAATGCCGTAAGCAAATCCCATCAATAGGACAGGATTCTCCTTTTTGGCGAACATACTTCGACTTTCACCATCAGTTCGTCTCCTTCGTATTTCATTCAATTCTTTGAGCAGGGGGTCACTTTTTGATTCGGGTTCAACCTGTTCTTTGGGCAACTCATCCCCAACTACAGCCTCGCCCATGAAAGGCCTACATGTGCGGTAGCAAATGAACCCATTGATATTGCATGGTGGGTTAGGCCGGACTTGAACCGGCGACCTCGGCATCTTCAGTGCCGCGCTCTCCCAACTAAGCTACCAACCCTTGCGTCCCTGCGACGACACTCAAGATTTCAAGGCTTCGTTGATTATTCTTGACCATGAAGAATAGTTTTTTGCATCTCAAAGAGCGAAGAGAAACCAATATCGGCCATATCAAGAAGTGCATCGAGTTCTTCACGCTGATAGGTTGATTCTTCTCCAGTCCCTTGAACTTCAACGAATGCCCCATTACTGACCTTAACGACGTTCATGTCAACATCTGCATTCGAATCAAGATTGTAATCAAGATCAAGATACGACTTTCCATCGATAAGACCGACGGAGATTGCAGCAACGTCGTGTGGCATGACTCGCATTTCATGAGCCATCTGTTCGTCTTCAGAAAGCACAGGAGCACTCCATCCAGAACGTCGTTGTTCTTCGTTTGGGCGCATGTTCTGAGGCAGACAAACACCAGCAGCAATCAATCGGCGAACGCCAAGACGTAATGCAAGATTTGCTGCGGTAATCGAAGCGCATCGAGTCCCTCCATCTGCATTGAGGATGTCGCAATCAACGTTCAATGCAATTGGACCAAGTTCCTCAAGGTCAACAGCAGCTCTTAGTGAACGAGCGACTAGACGCTCAATTTCCTGTGTCCTCCCCTTTGCTCCTCTTCGTTCTCGACGAAAACGTGAATCGGTTGAACCTGGAAGAAGCGAGTATTCAGCATGGACCCATCCTTTGTTAGAATCTCGTGGAAACCATCCAGGAAGTCGAGCCTCTTTGGTACAACAAGCAAGGACTACGGTTTCTCCTTGCCGATACAGAATCGATGCAAGTGCGTTGCTTGTGAAATCGATCTCAACCTCAACACTTCGCATTTCATCAACATTTCTCGTCGTGTTCAATTCAGTCTTGAATTTGGCCATGATGTTCGCACGTGGTTGAGTTCATCAACCCTTTTGTTTGCATGAAAGCGAGCCATGCGTATGTTCAAGAGGTCGTTACCAATGCAGTCAACATGCCAAATCATAAGGCGGTCATTTGCGGTGTTGCAAGAACGCCGATTGGGCGATTTATGGGCTCACTTTCATCGCTCTCTTCCATAGAATTGGGTGTTGCAACTGTGAAGGAATTATGCCAACGTGTAGGATTTGAACCCTCTTCAGGGCTTGTTGATGAAGTCTTGATGGGACAAGTACTGCAAGCAGGTGTTGGGCAAGCACCTGCACGGCAGGTTGCGCTTGGTGCTGGATTGCCTGTAAAAACTTCTTGCGTAACAATCAACATGGTCTGTGGTTCATCGCTTCGTGCGGTTATGCAAGCTGCAACAAGCGTTCGAATGGGTGAGCACAACGTTGTCATTGCAGGTGGAATGGAAAGTATGTCCAATGCTCCTCAACTATTGATGGGTCAGCGAACCGGCCAAAAAATGGGAGACTCCAAATTGATCGATTCAATGATTCATGATGGTCTTTGGGATGTATACAATAATATGCATATGGGCAATACTGGTGAAGTTGTTGCCAAAGAGTGTTCCATCGATCGCAATCAAGCAGACGAATTCGCTGCACAAAGCCACCTCAAGGCTGCGAAAGCATGGGATGAAGGTTGGTTTGACTGGGAATGCTTCCCAATTTCGATACCTCAGCGAAGAGGCGATCCTATCGTTCTCAATCGTGATGAGGGTGTTCGTTCGAATTCGACTGCAGAAGGCCTTTCTAAGCTTCGGACTGTGTTCGATAAGGAAGGTATTGTGACGGCAGGTAATGCGAGTACACTCAACGATGGTGCGAGCGCAGTGCTTGTAACATCTGAGTCCTTTGCAAATGAACAGGGTTGGGAGATTATTGCTACTATCGAAGATTACTGCACCGCTGGTGTCGAGCCAGAGCGAGTGATGAGTGCTCCGATTCCCGCAGTTAGGGATCTCCTTAACAGAAATGACCTCGACGTTCTTGACATCGATGTCTATGAACACAACGAAGCATTCGCGTCGGCTTCATGTGCTATTGCTCAAGAGATTGGAATTCCCAATGATCGATTCAATCTTCACGGCGGAGCGGTTAGTATTGGCCATCCACTAGGCTCGAGTGGATCACGATGTTTGATTACTATGCTTGGAGTCATGCGCCGTCTCGACGCAAAGTCTGGAATCGTTACGCTTTGTCTTGGAGGCGGTAATGCTGTGGCAATGTATGTAACTCGATGAAGAACAATCATTCCTCTTCTTGCGATTTATACGGGCTAAAAACGCCTACATCTTCAATGATATCTGATGCTCCAGGTAATATCGATAAGATATCATCTGTACGTAGGCCAGTCGCCTTGTAGATCCGATTTGCAAGTTGCTCTTTTTTGGTTTGCCCAGGTGAAAGAACAGCATATCGCTGACAACGTTCTTTGATGGCAGAAACTGTACCGCCCATGAGCAATGGAACTCCATTGATTGCAACCAAACCAATTCCCATTTGGACATCCAAATCCTTGAACCATTGTCGCTGTCCTCGTACGATGAACGCCCCTCTTCCAACGTATTCTCCCGTTTGCGCTGATTTTGAAACTTGGGCAGGTTTTACAGCGAATACGGTCCCATGCGCCCCTCCACCATTCCATGCCCGGCTCCAACAGAGTGCAAGCGTTGCAGCCTCTTCCAGTTTAGCATCAGTAATGCGTTCATCTCCGAGTTTGTCAACAAGTTTGAAGGACGGAACTCCAGGAGGTAGTTGCCCGTAAGGTTCCTCGACGAGGGCAAATCCTTGAGCCTCTCGTAGGCTGCAACTTGGGGCGCCATGAATATCGGCGTGAAGGTACATATCGCCTCCTGAAAGATGCTTCTTGACAATGGAATCATTGCCTTTAGCGTCACGTCCTCCAACAAGGAGATGACCTCCTGAAATCATGCTCCATCGATGCTGTTCAAACCACAGGCGTTTTGATCTTCGAACGGTTTGCATTCGGCCACTTGCCTTTTGTTTCGCTTCTTTTTTCTGAGCACGCTTGAATGCAACCTTAGTATCTGCAAGTGCTGTTGTTGCCCCCGTAGTCTTGTCCTTCTGTTTACGGGCAGCCTCGAAGTATCGTTGTGCATTTTGGTGTACAGAATCATCGAGATGAAGCGTGAATACTTGCCCCGGTTGCCCTTCTTCATCAGGAAGTCGAACCATCATTGTGCGATCCGCAGCATTTCCAGAATCAACCCAAGGGTTTTCTTTTAGTCCTTTCAAAACAGGCTTCCATCCCTGCTTTTCAACAGCATTTCTTGCTTGTTGTAAAATGGTTTCAACATGTGTCCAATGTTCTTGAATAGCATGACCAATGGCTTGTTGTTTTTCGATCTTCTTGGCAAATCCATCAAGCGCCTTTTCTTGTTGCTTCAGCCGCCGTTCCAATTTTTCCACTTCGGTAGAATGGCCTCGGCCAGGTGCAGCAGCATCCAATTTCTCTTGTTCTCTTCGTGCAAGGGCATTGGCATCATGATGGCCCTTCCATGCATCTATTGCAGAGCAAAGGCTTGAGCATTCGTAAGTTATCGCATCGGAATGCGCTGGAAGCAAGAGTGGTGTTGCTTCCTTGGCAGTTTCACGAATAGCCGTACTTGATTTGGCATCGAGTACTTCCATGCTTGAAATCTCCTCGAGCATTTTTATGTCATAATCCGATGTTGGTTTGAGAATGAGGTGTCCTGTTTGACTCGAATTCAATTCATCCAAAAAGTGCGAGAGTGAATTTAGGACGATCGATGTATCTGCATCGTTGGTAGAACTGTTTGCTTCAAGACCAGCATGCTCACAAACTGCATTGGCATAGATGCCCCCGAGATTGATTTTACCTCCTAGGGTTGAAACGAGGTCGCGATCGGAGTCATCGAATACTTGTTTGAGTGATTCGATAGTGAGTGTATGTGGGTCGATAGCTGCAGGAGGAGGGACATATACCTCGCCCTTCTTGATGGTCCGTCCAGAATAACTGGCATGCGTTAACGGTTGAATGATGACGCCGTTTTCATCCATCAAGATTACATTTCCATTTCGAAACAATTCAACACTTAGGGAGCGTTGCCCGTGCTTTGTATCAAATCGGAACATAAGTACGCGATCGAATCCAAGTTGTTCCACCTTTGTCATTCGTGCATTCTTCAGATGCTTTCTCAATACCATTGCAAATGAAGGTGGTGTCATCGGCATTGGGCGATCACGTTTCGAGGTGTAAACACGTTGTCCCCGTACAATGACCAAATCGAATTGTTCCGCTTCTTTAGGATTTATTCGAAGAACGATTTGCTCATAGTGAGGCATGTAGGCTTTCTTGACATAGGCACCTGACCAAGCATCCAGTTCCAACGATACCGCTCGAACATCGAAACCAGTCATTGAGTCCTTCATGTCACCATCTCCTAATCTACAAACTTCAACAGTACTTTACCAATGTTCTTCCCATCATGAATGTGCTGATGTGCTAATGCAACATCTTTCGCATCATAGATGGAATCAATGATTGGTGTGAGAGCACCTGTTTTAATGCCCTTGATGATGTTCTCCATTTGCTCTTGCATCACTTTTTCATCATTCCAAGTGCCCATATGTATGCCAAAGACACCTTGATTTCTTGACATCATGACCATTGGGTCGAATTTCGGTCTACTTCGTAATGCTTTGAGTGCTTTCCATAGTGAACGTTTTGAAGACGGAGCAGCTGAAGACATTCCATAGGTGTACAATTTACCACCTTGAGCGAGAACTGAAAGGCTGCGTTTTAGATGCCCCCCTCCAATAGGATCTAGGATGTGATCAATTCCTTTTCCTTTTGTTGCTGATTTAATAATTTCAACAAAATCTTCTCTATGGCGGTCGATAGCAGTCGCTCCATAGGACTGAATGATGTCCGCCTTGGCCGCAGAAGCAGTCGACCAGACATTGCCTACACCGGCCCACTGACAGAGTTGTAGGGCTGCAGTTCCAACACCACCTCCGCCACCATGAATAAGAACAGAATCCGTTGACTTGAGATTTCCAAGATGATGAAGCATGTGATGTGCTGTGATGTAGGTCACAGGCATCGAAGCAGCCGCTTCAAGTGAGATTTCATCAGGAATTGGTAGAGTTCTTGATGCATCTGCAATGACGTGACTAGCCTGCCCTCCTGTTCGCATCAAACCGACAACTCGCTGTCCTATTTCGAAACCTTCAACTTCGCTTCCAATGGAGTGCACAACTCCACTCACTTCGTAACCTGGTGTAAACGGGAATGGAGGGCGCGGTTGATAGAAACCGAGACGCATTAACGTGTCTGCGAAATTAATCCCTGCAAAATATACGGCGATACAAATCTCATTTTGGCCCGGTTCAGGAATAGGAATTTCTTGGATATCGAGGACTTTCGGTCCTCCTGCTTTGGTAATTACAACTCGATAAGCCATTCAATCATCGCCTCTGATCCATCCTTGGTCTGTTTGCTTTACACGTTGAGAGCGTTCGTGTGAAAGAAGGTGAGCGAGCGTCTGGTCTTGAGCAAGGCCCGGATGTGCATCAGGAGTATTGGCGTAGGCTTGTACGGAGATTTCAGAAACCGTTTTCAGTCCTGATTTTACTGCATCAAGAACACGTTGGTGACGTTCCATTCGGTGCTTGATGTAGTATGCAAGGGTCTTGTTTGGTAGAGGAATGACGGGGCCATGGCTGGGGAACATCAAATGAGGTTCAATCTTTTCCAAACGCTTGAGTTGCTCAATGTAAACATCCATGTCACCAGTTCCAGGAGGAATGAGGATTGTTCCAATTCCTGCGACCATATCGCCAGCGATTAGACCTGCTTCAGAATGAAGACAAATGTGACCAGGATGATGGCCTGGAGTTATCAGAACGGTCCATTCTTGGTTTCCGAGTTGAAGAATCTCACCATCGACAAGGATTCGATCACAATGAACGGATTTGGCAGTATATTCACTTCCCCAAATGGGAACATCAAAGGCTTCGCGAAGTAAATCCATGTCGCCGATATGATCTCCATGCGAATGTGTGAAGAGAATAGCGACCAATTCACCACTATGCCGGTCTACCGCCTCTGCAAGCTCCTCCATACCTTCACGCATTCTGCAAGCAGGATCGACAAGAACGAATTCACCTTCAGGATCGCCTACAAGGTAGGCATTGGTGTGATCAGCAGGAGGAAGTGTTGCTGTTTTGACAGGAACGACTTCTACACCATTAGCAAACAAGATTGAACGACGACCTGGCTGTCTCACCGCCAAATCTTGAGCAGTTTGAATCATGTCGCCTTTGAAATGATTCAGTGTCCTATCAACCTCCATCAAGAGTGTAACAACAGGTGGCGCTACTCGGATTTCATGACGTTTCCATCGTTCGATCATTTCGAATGGTTTCATCCATTCAAGAGCCGTAAATTCAGTTTGAAGATCTGTTGAAGGATTAAACTCCTGATCTCCTATATGTAGGTGAAAGAAGGTATTCTCAAACTGAACCGGTCCAAATGGAGGTGTTGTCCTACTAGATATGTGGCGCAATCCAGAAGTGTCGATTTTCATATTTCCTTCTTTCAAAGCACCAATGAAAGCCAGTTTGTCCTCAAGGATGTTCTTTCGCAGTTCAACATCGATTGAAGATACAGAAGTACCATTTGGAACAACACCCAACTCTTCGGTCATTTCTCGAACGATTGCTACGATAGCAGAAGTTGATCCACTTGTGGTATTCTGAACAAATGATTCACCTTCATGATCTGTTCTTGATACTCCTCCACCAGGGAATGCCCAGTAGCCTGGGAAAGCCCGCATAGATTCAGCACGTCGTCCCAGAAGAACTTCGACACCGTTCTCTCCATCACGAGTTAGCGTTAACGTCACCGTGGGACGTGGAGGCTTCCTCGCAAATGCGGGAAGGTTCACACCTTGGGGTACCTCGCTCATGTTCCACCCTAAGGGTGGACCGCTTCAAGCCTTTGTGACTTCATTCGTTTCGTCGAATGAATGCAGCTCCAAGGAGTGCAAGCATTCCAACAAGTCCAGTGAATCCTGGTACATCATGCGCCGGGCTCTCATCGCTGTAAGCATCTGCAGAGATGGAGTACAATCGAACTTCATCCCAATCGCCGTTTTCACCAATGTGAATCATGTCACCGACTGAAATAGTTCCTGAACTATCTGTGTCATGGAACATGATGCCACCAATATCTGCTACAGATGCATCTGCAACTGCAACGGACACCACCGTGGTGCAGGTTTTGGTTTCTTCCATAGCATCCATATCGTAATCGTAGTCACATTCTGCAAGTTCAATCTTGTAGTCGGACATATCGCCTTCAAAGTAGAAATCCATCTCAGACGTGATGTACATTACGATTTCATCAGAATCATCATGGGTGCCATGATCTGAATCGTATTCATCTTCACCATCGGGGCAGTCTACCATTCCATCATTTACCCAACTCATTGGGATGGTTGAACCATCGTCACAATAGAATTCATCGTCATGATCATCACCGTGGTCATGGTCATCATCCATATCTGGCATTTCATCTTC
>CEVR01168087.1_pt1 | contig 13307 bp, 16 predicted proteins | sample 356541 | NCBI WGS metagenome assembly CEVR01 (sample SAMEA2623734, study PRJEB7988) | marine metagenome | isolation source: saline water (ENVO:00002010), including
GATTTTGAACCAGGTGACATAGTTATCAATCCAATTCATAAAGATTGGGGAATAGGTCAAGTTCAATCAGTTATCAAGGAAAAAATTACAATAAATTTCGAAAATGCTGGTAAAAAAGTGATAAACGCAAAAAATGTAGAATTAAAAAAAATTAGTTTAAATGAAAGAAAATGATATTAAAAAAATAATTAATGCTCAAATTGATACCTTTCTCTATGCAGGAAAAATTGCATTAGATTTAAGAAAAAAAGGTTTAATAAAAAAAATTAAAGAAGACAAAACACCTGTATCTAACGGTGACTTAGAAGTGAATGAAATAATTATTAAAAAAATAAGTCAAATTACTCCAAATTTACCTATCATATCTGAAGAATCAAATACAAATAAGAATTTAGCTAATTTAAATAATTTTTGGTTAATTGACCCAATAGATGGAACTTATGACTATATCAATAATCTAGATGAGTTTACTATTAATGCTGGATTAATAATTAATAAAAAGCCTGCTGCTGGATTAATATATGCACCTGCTAAAAAAAGAATGTTCTATTCATACGGTTTCAATGAATCTTATGAATTAACTGATAATAAATTAAAAAAATTAAAATGTGAAAAATTAACAGACCCGGAAATTATCAAAGTTTTAGTCTATTCAGAAAATATTAAACCTGAAATTAAAAAAATTCATAAAGAACTAGGGGTCACAGATTTTAAGAAAATGAAAAGCTCCCTAAAGTTTTGTGTTATTGCTGCCGGAGAATTTGACGGATATGTTGCCGAACCTAGAGCTTGTGAATGGGATATTGCAGCTGGTCATGCAATATTAAAAAACGCAGGTGGAGTAATAACTGATTTTAATGGAAATGAATTTCTTTATGGAAAAAGTGATTTTAAAAATACAAGTTTAATTTTAAAAAGAAACAAATATTTAAAATGAGTGAACAACTAAGAATTATTTTAATTATTATTGTTTCGGTTTCAATATTTGGGTTAATAGTGTTTGTAGTTGTAAAAAATTTAATTAAAAAAAGGATTAATTATTATCTTCAAAGAAATAATAAAAAAATTAAAGAAGATGAATAATTTTAATAAAATCTTCTTTATCAATATCTAAAACTCTTTTTGATACTTCAAAGTTAAATCCAGATCTAGCAAGAATCCCCATATCCTTTTTATAAAACAAAGATCTATTATTTTCATCTCTTGATGGTCCAATTCTTTTTTTTTTACATATTTTAATAGCAGAAAAAAAGTCTTGGTCTTCATTTTTCTCATTAATTTTTTCTAGTGTATCTTTTATATATTTTTGGCCTACTCCTTTGCTTATTAAATAATTTCTAATTTTGTTTATAGAAGATCCTTTTTGAATTAAACTTTTAGCTTTGGATTCTGAATAAAATTTATCATTTATAAATTGAGTTTTTTCTAAATCTTCTGTTACAATTTCTATTAAATCATTAATATTAGTTTTAGAAACATTTGTTAATTTTGTTTTTAAATATTTTTTTAATAAATATGTCTTTAACTGTTGTTTTGAGGGTGCATATTTTTCGATATAAATTAATGCGAAGTTTCTCATTTCTTCTATTGTCATTTCGAGGTTTTTTTTTTTATTTTTTAGGTGAATCATTTCATGATCTAATATATTAAATATATTTATGTTAGAACAAATTTCTAGTTTTTTTACAATTGAAATGATTTACTTGTGGGCAAATTTTGGTGTTTTACCAATCTGGATTATACTAATTTTTTTTCCAAGCTCAAATATTTGTAAGTTTTTTGCTTTATCAATTTTTCCAATTTTTGTTTTTAGTACTTTGTATGCTTTTTTGATCTATAATTTTTTTAAAAATGATTATGATTTTTTAAATAACTTTAACCTTTACATCGGATTTGAAAATTTAAAAAATTTATTTAATAAGGACGAATTTTTAATATTTTTCTGGGTTCATTTTTTAACAATAAATATATTTTGTGGTTCTTGGATTGTTCGAGATAGTCTTAAACTAATGATCTCAAAATATTTAATTTTTACACCTTTGGTCTTGACTTATTTAATTGGACCAATAGGTATATTTATATATTGGTTTATTAGGATATTTTACTCTAAAAATATTCGTCTTCTTGAATGACTAAACTACTTTAAATCCACTATGTTTCATTGATGCAAAACCTCCATCAATATGACTCACATTTTTGAATCCCATATCTAGCAATGTTTTAGTGGCAAGAGCTGATCTTAATCCGCCAGCACAAAAAAGTATCATGGGTTTATCTATGTCTATCTTGCCATTTTTAAAATATGAGCTATTTGGATCAATCCAAAATTCTAACATGCCTCTAGGTATATGATGTGCTTTATCAATCTTTCCTTGGTTTTGTAACTCTCTTATGTCTCTCAAATCTATTAAATTACAATTATTTTCTGTTAATTGTTTTAAGGCTTCTTTTGGTGAGAGAGTATTTATGCTTTTAAGAGCATCTTCAACTAACTTTTTTGATGATTTAATTTCCATAATAAATTTATTATAAATTATTTAAATAAAATTTAAATTAAAAAAATGCTACCTTGTGAATTAAAACCATCATCTGTAGAAATAAAAAATTTAATAAGAATTGGTCCAAGGAATGATGGAGGATACATAATAGATAAAAGAATTATTAATAATATAGAAAATATTTTAACACTTGGGTTAAGCGATGACTGGAGGTTTGAAAAAGATTTTCAAAAATTTAACAATAAATGCAAAGTCTATGCTTACGATCATACTGTAGACAAAAATTTTTGGTACGAAAGACTTAAAAAGGATTTACTAAATTTTATTAAGTTAAAAAAGTTAAGACCAAAAAAAATTTTAGATATTTTTAAGTATTTTGAATATAGAAGTTTTTTTAAAAATAACAATGTGCATATTGTTAAAAAAATCGTTAATCAAATAGAGAATGTAAATGAAATAACTTTTGCCGATACAATAAAGAATTTGGAAGATGTATTGTTAAAAATAGATATTGAAGGTGATGAATATAAAATTTTAAATGATGTTATAAAAAATGAGAATAAAATTATCTGCCTTATAATTGAATTCCACGAAGTTTCGAAAAAGTTAAATGAAATATTAAAATTCAAAAATGAACTTAAAAATCTTAAGCTAATACATATTCATGCAAATAATTATGCGGGTATCGATGAAAATGGTGATCCTAATTGCATAGAATTAACTTTTTTAAACTCAAATAAATTTAGTGTAGATGAAAAAAAATCTAATTTACATTATCCTGTTATCGGATTGGACTCTTCAAATATGAAAAGAAGAAAGGATTTATCTTTAAAATTTAAAAATGAGTGACAAAGTTTGTATAGTATATTCGCACCATAAAATAGGTGATTTGATATGGCAACTTCCTTATATAAAATCTATTTGCAATCATCATAAAACAAAATCAACACTAGTAGTAAGAGAAACTACCCAGGCTAAAGAATTACTGGCAGATCTAGATTACTTAGATAATTTTTTTTATAATAAATTTAGAAAAAAAATCTTTTATTGGGTAGATGTAATTAAACTTTACTTTTTTTTTAAAAAGAAAAAATTTACACACTTATACATTTTAGACAAAATCAATAGGCCTGCAATCGCAGCAAAATTAGCAAATATTCAAAATATAATTGGACCGGGTATTAAAAATCAAAAAAAATGGTTAACCTGTAAAGAATTTCTAAAAGATGAAGATTGGGAACTCAATTATAGTGAACAGTCACAAAAATTTTTAAAAATTAATTGTATTGATGTTAAAAATAAGATTCCTGAAATTATTATAAACCCTAACCGGTTAAAAAATTTAAATACAAATTTTGAAAGTTATGATGGAAAAAAAGTGGGATTTGGAGTTGACTCTTTTGAAGATTATAAGATGTGGCCTGAGGAATACTTTAGTGAGCTGGCTAATAAACTAAATGAGCAAGGATTTGCAGATTATTTCTATCTAATCTGTGGGCCTAAAAAGTCTCATGTAGCAAAGAGAATTATTAAACTATCGAATAAAAATATGTTTGTTGATTGTTCAAATTTAAATCTCCTAGAAATTTCAAAGATTATTTTAAATTGCAAAATGTTTATTGGAAACAATTCTGGTCCATTAAATCTATCTGCGGCTTTAAAAATAAAGTCGTATGGTCTATTTGCTAATAGTCCAATAAGTCAGTTAAAATATAGTAATATTCAAACAATTGTTCCTAATAACTATAAAGATGATCTTTTTATTAAAGATAGAAATGAAATGAAAAAATTAACAGTTGATCATGTTTTAGATATTGTAACTAAAAGCTAAAAAAAAGGCCTCCAATTGGAGGCCTTTATTTATCTAAAGAGAGAGATAGATAACTTTTAATCTCTTATTGCGTAAGCTATAACGCCTGTTTCAGTTACATCTGTTCCTTTAATTTCAGCTTCTTTACTCAATCTAATACCGAATGTATTTTTCATTAAAGCCCAAATAATAAATGAAATAACAAAAACTGTTGCATTTATCGCTATTACACCTAGCAACTGTGTTCCAAAATTAGCAGCTGGATTAGTTATTGGTACAGCTAAAGTTCCCCAAATACCCGCAAACAAGTGAGCTGGAATTGCTCCAACTACGTCATCAATTTTCATTGAGAATAAGAACTTAGTACCATAAACAACTATTATACCACCAATTGCTCCAATTAAAATTGCAGCTAATGGTGAAGGCATTAAAGGTTCTGCTGTTACGGCAACTAACCCTCCAATCGCACCATTTAACATTTGCACCACATCAGTTTTTCCAAAGTGCAATCTAGTTATTATTGATGCGGCCAATACACCACCACAGGCAGCTAAATTAGTATTAATAAAAATTTTAGATACTGCAATTGCATCGTCACCAGTACCCATTGCAAGCTGTGATCCTCCGTTAAATCCAAACCAACCTAGCCACAAAATAAATACTCCTATTGTAACTAAAGGTATAGAAGATGCGGCAAAAGGTTTTATGGGTGCAGCATCACCTTTCTTGGTAAATCGACCTAATCTTGGTCCAAGTAAAAATGCACCAGCTAGTGCAGCTGCACCGCCGGTTGAGTGTACTAGAGTTGAACCAGCAAAATCTGAAAAACCTCTGGCAGCCAACCAGCCACCACCCCATTGCCATCCCATTACAAATGGATATAAAAATCCTGTTAAAATTGCACAGAATAAGAAAAACGGCCACAATTTAATTCTTTCAGCCAATGTACCAGATACAATTGAACAAGTAGTTGCACAAAATACCATTTGAAAATACCAATCTGATCCATCTGCGTAACCAGTATCTATCTTACTTGCGTCTGACCATGGGATAAATTTTCCTATGTATCCACCCTCTGGTATTCCATATGCAACATTATAACCAAACATCCAAAACATAATTCCAGCAATTGAGAATAGTCCAATATTTTTTGCACAAATCACTGATACGCTTTTGGAAGTTACCATTCCCGATTCTAGCATTGCAAATCCTGCAGCCATAAACATAACTAAAAATCCACAAATTAAGAAAAGGAATGTGTTAAATATGAAACCAACTTCTGCAGAGACTGTAGTTTCTGCATAACCTACACTAGACATATTTAATAAGAAAAATAAACTTATTAAGGGTCCTGTAAGTTTTTTTAAATGTCTTATCATTCATCCTCCTTAAAGTTAAAAGAATTCTTATATTTTTTTTAAATGATATTAACTAATGATTGTTCTGAAAAAGAGTTATGCAGAATATGCATACAGTCACAGCCTTTATTACTTTTTTGATTAAAATAATAAAGGCTGTTAGAGAAATTATTTATTAAAAATTTCTTTTAAAGCTTTTGCTGGCAAAAATTTAACTTTTTGTGAAGCTGCGATTTGGATTTGTTCTCCAGTTCTAGGATTACGTCCAATTCGGGCTTTTCTTTTTGCTACCTTGTAAGTACCAAAACCAGCTATTTTCACTGAATCGTCACCCTTTAGGGCATCGAGAATAGTGTTGGTAATAGTATCAAAAGTACGCTCCGCATCAGCTTTACTCAAGTTAAGACTGCCTGAAAGCTTTGCTACCAATTGTTTTTTGTTCATTTTAGCTCCGGTTTACTGTTAAAATCCATACTTAACAAAATCCTTGATTTTTCAAGCTTTTTTTTAGTATCTAATTTAATTTTCCACACAATATATAGATGCTCTAAAATTGTTGATTTTATTGATTTATTTAAGTTGTTTTAAAAATTTTAAAACAACCCTAGGTCTTTAAGATCGTTAAAAGTTGCAAAGAACATTAGTGATAACAATAAAAACATTCCGATTCGAAAAAAACCTTCTTGAGTTTTTTGAGACAATGGTCTTCCCAATATTTTCTCAAAACCATAAAACATTAAATGTCCACCATCTAACATTGGGATTGGGAAAAGATTGATCAAACCGAGGCTTATTGAAATATAAGCCATCATGCTTAAGAAAGGAATAATGCCAAATTCAGCAACTTGACCAGAGATTTTAGCAATTCTTATTGGACCTCCAAGCTGCGAGCTGTCACCTTTTCCAACAATCATAGAACCTAAATATTTTAATGAGGAGGTTGTAACAAAATAAACCTCATTTATCGAATGAAAGAATGCTTTAATTGGTCCTAATTTTACATGATTAATATTGTTATTTAATGGTCCCAACTGAATCCCAATAACTCTTTTATTAATCTTATTTCCTAGATTATCCTTTGTTAAAATTATATCAGGTTTAATCTTAAATTTAATAGATTGCTCGTATCTTGAAACAGTAAAATCAATATATTCAGAAGCTGACATTGTAATTAATTTAGAAACATCTAAAATACTTTCTACCTCGGTACCTTCTATTTCTAAAATAATATCATTTTTTTTCAAACCTGCTTCAGCCGCGGGGCTACCTTCTTTAACATCGTTTATTATTGCAGGTGTGAAATCCTTACCGACAAAAGTATAGATAAAAAAAAATATTATAGCAGCCAATACAAAGTTAGCTATAGGTCCAGCAGCAACTATTATAGCTCTTTGATATAAAGGTTTTAAAACAAATAACTTTTTCTGATCTTCCTCATTGTATTTTTGAATAATTTTATCTTGATCTGTTTGAGAAAAAACATTTCTGTCTCCAAAAAACTTTACATAACCACCTAGCGGTATCCAGCATATTTTCCATCTAGTTCCTGATCTATCATTCCAACCAAATATTTCCTTACCAAAACCGATTGAAAAATCGGTTACACCAACTTTGTATTTTTTGGCAAAATAATAATGTCCATACTCATGTATGAATACAACAACTAAAATAAGTATTATAAATGGTAAAATAGTATTTAACATAATTTCATATTATATTTTTTTATAATTATCTCAACTTCCAAATTATAACTGGTGTAAATGTTGCGACAATAAAAGATAAAAATAGCAATGACTGTGACACAAAAGTTGGAAAAAAATCTATAGGTAAAATGATACCAATAAATAAACTTTTTGTAAAATCCGGCATTGGAAATAGAAACAAGCCTCCTATTAATCCTGCAAAAATAGAATAGTATGCTGTTTTTTCGTCAAGACTCTTATTATAAAAGCTGTAAAAAACTGTAAGCACAAAAGCACAACAAAATAAATCTGCTAACAAAAACAAATATAAAACACTAAATCCTTTTGACGCAATAAAAAATGATATAATTGATATTACTAGAATGAAATATTTTGAGAATTTTAAATAATTAATTTTTTTTTTAAATTTAAAGGTTGCTTTCCCATCTACAACTATCAAGCTTGAAATTGCATTAATTAATGTATCAACTGTGCTAATCGTCAAAGACAAACCTAGAATAATTACGATTAAAGATAAAAATTTAGTTTGCTCTTTTAATAAGAGAGAAAAGTATCCTAAATCAGGATTAATATTAGGGTTAACGGATACAGCAACTAATCCACAAAAGCCCATGAAAAATACGATTGGTATAATTATAACAAAAGCAACTAATAAACTTTTAATTAAAATATCATTACTTCGAGCAGCATAAATTCTTTGCCAATTTCCTTGATGAAAAAGATTTGTTGCTGCGACGGCTATAAAAAAAGTTAATCCTGATGTGTAATTGGGTATGTAATCAAAACTTAGTAAGTAAGGTTTATTTTCTCTAATAAAAGAAAAAGAAAATTGATTACCTGAAAATGAAGTTAAGTAAAAAAATGAAATTGATAGTAAAATTATAATTACAACCATTTGTATATTATCAGTGAATATAGAGGCTCTCAATCCTCCATAAAGAGTATATAACATTGTTCCCAATAAAATAATAAATGCCGTTATCCATAATTTTGTACCAGATATATAATTAATCAAAATCGCGACAGCAGTTAACTCAGCGCATAAGAAAATAAACAAGTAAAAAATTGTTATAAATAAAATTAGTTTAAATAAACTTTTACCAAATTGTTTTCTTAGATATTCAACTAATGATGAGCCTTTCTTTAAATCTTTTCTTATTTTTTTACCTAATGATATTAAAAAAATCATTGGAAATGCTGTTCCAAGAGAATACCCAATTATAGCACCTAAACCTCCCCATGTTGCGGCAGATGCAGGTCCGAATAATATCCATGCTCCAAGTGCTGAGGCAATTAAACTTGTGCTTAAAGAAAAAAAACCCACACTTCTATTTGCGTTTAAATAATTATTAATACCTTGGTATTTTTTTGAGTAAACTAATCCAACCAAAGTAAATATTAGACTTATTATTATAACTAAGTTTAATGATACTGATTGACTTAAAAAGTATGTTTTATCCATTTTTCCCTTTCTGAATTACCGGACAGGTTCATAGGGTCTAATCTCAGCCTATATTTGGGCACCCCTCGAAAACTTTTAATAGAAAAAATAAAAAAATGACAGCTTAATTTTATCAATATTATCAATTAAAAATTAAGTACATAACACCTGTAACAAAATCTATAGAAAATACAAAAGCCATAATTACTATAAAATACATGATAGTGACGACTCTGTCTCTCTTTCTCCTTTGTCGCACGAATGGCTTGTCATCCAGATCGCATATATCCCGTTCACCAATCACTTTATAATCACATGTGTATCTCCACAAAGAATTTGGCATTCTTTGATCTGATTGATTGTAGTAATCTATCCATGAAACAGCATATCTAAATGATATATAACTAATAAATAAAAGCAATGCAGACGTAAGCATTTTAATTAATTAGAACTGTTCTGACTCCGTCGAACCCTTCATTGCTGTTGTCGAACTCTTTCCACCACTAATAGTATTTGAAACAGCATCAAAATAAGATGTTCCGACCTCTCTTTGGTGTTTAACACTGGTATATCCATCCTTCTCTCTTGCAAATTCTAATTCTTGAATTTTAGAATAAGCTGACATACCTTCTTTTTTATATTTTTCTGCTAGCTCAAAAACCGCAATATTTTGTGTATGGAAACCAGCAAGGGTAATAAATTGAAATTTGTAACCCATTTCACTTATTTTTTGTTGAAATGATGCAATTTCTGAATCAGATAAATGCTTTTTCCAATTAAATGACGGAGAACAGTTATAAGCAAGTAGCTTGCCTGGAAATTTCTTTCTAATTGCGTCCGCGAATTTTTTAGCTTCTTCAAGATTTGGCGTTGCTGTTTCACACCAAATTAAATCTGCATAAGGAGCATAAGCTAATCCTCTTGATATAGCCTGCTCAATTCCGGGTTTAACATAATAAAAACCTTCGGGGGATCTATCTCCAGTTAAAAACAGCTTATCATTTTCATCATTATCATTTGTTATAAGTTTTGCTGCATTTGCATCTGTCCTCGCAAGAATAATTAATTCTACACCAGCTATATCTGCAGCGAGTCTTGCTGCTTTTAAATTTCTAACAGCCTGGCTTGTAGGCACTAATACTTTTCCACCCATGTGACCACACTTTTTTTCACTAGCAAGCTGATCTTCAAAGTGTACCCCTGCCGCACCAGCTCTAATAAATTTTTTAGTCAACTCGAAAACATTTAATGGACCACCAAAACCTGCCTCTCCATCTGCAATAATTGGTAACATGTAATCTGTTCTATCTTTTGAGTTCATATCTCCATCATTAATTTCCATATGTTGAATTTGATCTGCTCTTAACAAAGCATTATTCATTGCTTCAACTAATTTTGGGGCACTATCGTATGGATATAAAGATTGATCTGGGTACATTTCTCCTGCAGAATTTGCATCTGCTGCTACCTGCCAACCACTTAAATATATCGCCTTCAATCCTGCTTTAGCGTGCTGAACTGCATGGTTTCCAGAAAGAGATCCAAGAGTATTTACATAAGGTTGTGTGTTTAATAAATCCCATAATTTTTTTGATTGTTGTTTACACATTGAGTATTCAATTTTTATTGAACCTCTCAATCTCTCTACTTCTTCAGGTGTGTAATCTCTTTTTATTCCTGCAAATCTTTTAAGATCATATGATACCTTAGATTCTGAACTCATTGTAATCTCCCTAAGTAATTATTTTGAAATAGGATGGAAACTAGTTTTTTTCACTATATTCGTTAGTAAACTCGTTCATACCACTCGAACCCCAATCACAATGATCATCTCTCATGTAAACTCCATTTTCCCTGTTGTGGTCATGGTCCTCTATTTGAGTAAATTGTTGTTTATTTAGTTTATTTTTATTATTATTAGAATTCATAGTGATTTTATACTTTACAAGATTTACAAAAACTAGTTTTTTCTAAAAAAGGCTTGTAAAATATGATAATATTGTGTAAATAATAATTTACAAAATTTACAAATTGAAAACATGAGTCAATCTGATTTAAAAATAGGCCCAAAAATAAAGGCTTTCAGACGTCAAATTGGAATTCAGGCTAATAAATTAGCTGAAGAATTAAACATTTCCCCAAGCTACTTGGCTTTAATTGAAGGAGGAAAAAGAAGAATAGATGGAGATTTGCTATTAAAAGTATGTGAAAATCTTAAAATAGAGCTTTCAGATTTAACTAGCAAAGCTGATATAAATCTTGAAAATAACATTTCCGAGTTATTAAGTGACGAAATTTTTGAGGACCTAGACATTTTAGGCCCAGAAGTAAAAGATTTAGTTAATACAAATCCTAAAATTGCTAAAGCTCTAATTAAATTAGGCGATAATTTCAAACAAAAAGATCATGAAATAATTAATAGAGTTGAGAATATATCTGGAAAAATTATAGATAGTCGAAAAGCTGCCTTTCCTGGTGAGGTAGTATCTGACTTTTTGCAAGAGAACAAAAACTATTTTCCAAAGTTAGAGAAATTTGCAAATGACATTTTTAATAAAATCGAAATAAATAATAGAGCTACTTATATGGCATTATGTAACTTTCTTAAAGAGAAATATGGTGTCAAAGTAAAAGATGTACTTCCAAAAGAAAACAAACCCTTCTCAAAAATTTTTATTAAAAAAGATAAAGAGTTGTTACTAAGCGATTATGTTCCTTTAGAGACAAAAAAATTATATGCTGCTGCACAAATAGCACAAGAAGGTGCTATGGATATTATTGAATCTTATTTGTCTAAATTTAACTTTCCTTCAGACGAGTCCAAAAAATTAACAACAGTGGCATTACTTAACTATTGTGGTGCAGCAGTGCTTATGCCATATGAAATGTTTCATTCAGAATGTATCAAACAAAAATATGATCTTGAATTACTTCAAAACACTTTTGCTTGTACATTTGAACAGATTGCTCACAGAGTCACGTGTTTACAAGATCCGAAACTGCCAGGTATTCCTTTTCATTTTTTAAGGGTAGATGTTGCTGGTAACATATCTAAACGTTTCTCACTTTCAGGAATAGAGATACCAAGATATGGTGGTGCGTGTCCTAGATGGAATGTATATTCAGCTTTCTCCAGACCAGGAGTTATACAAGCTGCTGTAAGTAAAATGACTAATGGAGAAAAATATGTTTGTATTGCTAGGACAGTTGAAAAAGGAGTTGGAAGATATGGTCAAAAGAAAAGCATGTTATCAATAGGTCTTGGATGTGAAGCGAAGTATGCAAAAGATTTTATTTATACTGAAAATATGGATTTAAATGACAAAAAATCAGAAATTCCTATTGGAGTCTCGTGTAGAACTTGTGATAGGTTGGATTGCTCTCAAAGAGCATTTCCACCATTACATAAGAAATTTGATGTTGATATAAATAATAGAGGTGTGTCTGTTTACGTTAATGATTAATTTACTTTTTTAATTTATTTTTAAATATAATTTGATCCGATTGAAAATTATCTTTGTTTTTTGATATGAATTCATTCATTAAATCTAATCTCTCTTTATTAAAATCACAAACTTTTCTCTCAGCCAAATCCACATGAAGAGAAAGCACTTCAATTGTGCTAGCTAAAAATTTTTTTTCCTTATGTATCATTTCCAGCTTGTAAATTAATCTTTTTTTATCATGATCAAAAAATGTTAAGTTAATATCTACTTCTTCACCCTCTAAAAGTTCATTATTATAAGTTATGTGGGATTGTACAACCATAGTGCTTTTTTTCTCATTTTTTGCAGAACTTTCCCCCATTTTAAATTTTTCCATAAGCATCTCAGCACCATAAACATCAAATATAAGCACATAATATGCAACGTTCATATGACCATTGTAATCAGTCCATTCTTTGATTATTTTTTGAGAAGTAAGATAAAAAGACATATAATTTAATTTATATTAAAAACATACTAAATGATCAATATGGATTGGTCTTTTTATACCAAATTTGTCATTTATTACGTGTTGATGAATATGATGTGAATGGACAAAAACAGGTATCAGCTTGTTGCTATGAGACTTAAGTGTATATATAAAACTGGTTCCTCTAAATTTTATATCCACTACCTCCATTTTTAAATTACTTTTGTCATCATGATGAAGATCCTCTGGTTGGATCAATAATTGAACATTAGAACCTATTGGAAAAGGTTTTGCGAAATTTCCTGTTATAACTCCTAAATCAGTTGTTTCTAGACTTTTTGGACTTGTTACTTTAGCCGGTATAAGTGTTCCACGATTTAAGAATTCAACAACTTCGATTGAGTTAGGAATATGATAAATATTATAAGGAGTATCGTATTGTTTTAATTGTTTATTTAAAAGAATTCCACATTTATCGCCTAAATAAAATGCCTCATATGAATCGTGAGTTACAATAATTGTTGTTATTTTTAAATCCTTAACAATTTTTTTTAACTTTACTTGTATTTCTTCTTTAAAGCT
>CEVR01147389.1_pt1 | contig 13304 bp, 11 predicted proteins | sample 356541 | NCBI WGS metagenome assembly CEVR01 (sample SAMEA2623734, study PRJEB7988) | marine metagenome | isolation source: saline water (ENVO:00002010), including
AATATTTTCACCAACAAACTCTAAATTCAGCACATTTTCAATACTGGATAGATAAACTAAGCTTCCCTCTTCAATTAACGAAAAAACATTATTAATACCTTTTTTCATTGCATTAGACTGCAGGTATATGATTTCATCTTTAGATAGAGTATTTCCAAAAGGTAGTTGATTGCTTGCAATAGATAACGGGTTATTATTTTTTATCCTTTTGTTGCTAATATCACTAACCGCATTAATATATTCATATTCTAGTTCAGGGATTCTTTTTTGCTTCATCTCTTTAAAATAAATTGTCAGAGCAAACGAACTGATTAATAAAAATGCACTTATAAATGATATTATATCTTCAGATGACCATTTTAATTTGATTGCAGTCCTTATTGAATAAAAAAGATTATTAAAAAATTCTGCAGTGATAGTAAATGGTTTTATTATCATGAAAGCTATACTTGTAAAAGGATTTTTCCATGTTATCTGCATTTTTTTGTTTACTTTTGATATAGCTTTTTTATCTTGGCTCTTATCTCTTACTTTTACACTTGGCAACTCATTGTCTTCATAATTATCATAGATGAAACTATCTTCATGGTAAGCACGATCTACAACCAAATGGGGGCTATTATACATATTTATACCTTGATGAATATTTGGATGCATTATCATTGTTGAGAGAATAATCTGATGCTCAGTAGTCATTTCAGGTCCATCTATTTTCACATTATCTAAACTAAGTTCAGAGAATAATTCGTGTTTTTTCAGATTAAATTTCTTCCAATGCATTTTTCTTGCATCTGATATTTCATTTAATAACAACGTCCATGGGGGTTTATTTTTCATGGTAAATTTTTGTAAAAATAATTTCTCCATAAATTCTTTTTCACCAATTGTATCTACACATTTTAAACCTTCTTTTCCATATGATACTCTTCCACCATTAATAGTATCTAATCCAAAATAAAATGTATTATAAGATCCTTTAAGATACTCTACAGTCATTAAGGGAAAATTTCCTAAAGCATATAATATCATTGATTTGCTTCCCATCCAAATTGGCGAACAAGAATACGTATCACATATTCTCTGAGTTGCTTTTATTAAATAATCATGTATATAAACTATATGCCCTAAACTTCTATCATTATACAATTCAATAAAAGCCTGAAACTTTTCAACAGTTGGCCCAAATCTCTTATCTTTTTTCCACTCTACTAATTGCTGAATTTGTTTATCAGAAGAATCAATTTCAGTTTTAAAAACTTCATGATTTATAAGAGAATCAGATATGCAGATAATAATTTCATTACCTGAAAAAAAGACTGTTTTACTTGCTTTGTCTATAGCATTAATCAGATAACTAACTGCTAGTTCTTCATTATTGATGTTCTCAGCTAGAGAGTCTTCAAGATCTACAACGCAAAGATTAGCTAATAAGGGGCTACCTTGTACCCTAGAGTAATGGGCAATTGATATCTGTGATTCAGATATGTAAAGTGCGATCAAACCAGAATGCTACTGGTCCCAACTACGCGATCCATCTTCAATATATCCGTGGTTTCTAGTCTTAAATGAAAAAAGTAAATATCTGCCTTCACTATATATTCCTTCTATTGGACTAGAAATTCGAAGGATCTCACCCTCATCTTTAAGATTCACTACAATCTTTTCATTTGTTAACGGGCAATAAAAATTTGATGAATCAGGGATATAGCTATCATAATAAGATACAACTTCAGATCTTAGCTTTGTTTCATATCCTAAATCAGAGATAAATCCATCATCAAGCATTACTAATGAAAGATCGTCTTTAGTTACAAAACTCGTATCATTACGCGATAATTCTTCTGAATAAACAACAACAGTATGAATAGTATCCATTAGTGTATCTCTTCGCGTTTTTAAAAATCCAAACGTTGTATCATATTCAACATCAAAACCATCTGGAATATTTACACTTATGTTTTGACCAATTAATTCAAAATTTCTCTCTCCAAGATATGTTGAATCTGCTAATACAGAATCACGAACTGCATTTACTACATTCATTGCCCATAGTCCATCGGATTCATATTTATCTGTAAGTATTCTATAAAAATATTCAATATCATACACAGTTTGAATATTAAATCTAGCAGTATTAGAGGCCTCATTCTCTTCCTCCCAGATCATACTGGGTACATAAATAGTAATTATCATAAATAGAAAAGCAAACACAATACCCAATTCTATCAAATCAGAATATTGTTTTCTTTTAAGTTTATCCAAAATTATGTACTCACTTCCTTAACGTATTATTATTTATGTATAAAGAAATTAATTAACTATACGATTATAATTTATTATAAATAAAGATTGTTCTAAATATTTAATCATATCAATTAAAATTTCATTTTTTGAAACTGATTCTGAACCTTACCATCAGCGCTTGATAATTCTTTCATAATCTTTTTCAAACTACTAGATAATTTCTTTGGTGTTTCAACTTGTATCTTAACTAATTGATCGCCTTTGCTTGATCTGCGAATTCTAGGAAAACCTTTACCTTTCATTCTTAAAATTTGTCCTGATTGTATTCCCGACGGAATTTTTAATTTTGCTATCCCATTTAAAGTAGGTATCTCAAGAGTATCACCTAAAGCTGCCTGGGAAAAAGAAATATGCGCTTCTATAAGAATATCATCACCATTTCTTATAAAATATTGATGATCATTTTCTTCAAACATTACAATTAAATCACCTGGAGATCCGCTAATACTTTCGTTCCCTTTACCTTCTAAGGTCATATAATTTCCTTCTTCAACCCCTGCTGGAACCTTGAATTTTATTGTCTCATCTTTTTTTATCAACCCATCAGGAGATACTCCGCTAGGTCTGTTACCCACAGCTTTGCCATTACCTTGACAATGGGGACAAATAGATTGTGTACGCATCTGCCCCAAAATCGTATTAGAAACCTGTGAAACTTGTCCTTGGCCATTACATGTAGGACAGGTGGTAAGTTTTATATCAGGAGATACTATCGACCTTTTAATCTTTATCTTTTTATCTATACCCTTAGCAATATCTTCATAATCTAATTTAATTCTTATACGAATGTCATTACCTCGATGAGAACTAGATCTTCTACCAGAACCTCCACCAAAAAAACTACTAAAAATATCATCACCACCAAAAATATCTCCAAATTGACTAAAAATGTCATCCATTGACATATGAACTCCACCTGAAAAGCCACCACCACCTTGTCCCATACCAACTCCAGCATGACCAAACTGATCATATTGAGCTTTTTTCTTACTGTCGCTTAAAATGCTGTATGCTTCAGCAGCTTCTTTGAATATTTTTTCTGCTTCCTTATCATCAGGGTTTTTATCTGGATGGTATTTTAGAGCTATCTTTCGATAGGCTTTTTTTAACTCATCTGTGCTCGCATTACGATCAACGCCTAATATTTCATAATAATCTCTCATGATTTATTTACCACTACTTTTGCATGTCGTATTACACGTTCACGATATTTATATCCTTTTTCAAATACCTCAATTATTTCATTATCTTTTCTATCTTTCTCTTGTTTTACCATTAATGCATCATGTAAATCAGAATCTAAAATATCACCTTCTTCACAAAAAGAAGAGATCTCCCTTTCTGAGAATATTTTATCAATTTTTGATTGAATCATAGAAATGCCTTCTTGAAGGGATTTATTTGAATCATTATTAACATCTATAGCAAGATATAGTCTTTCCAGATCATCTACTATAGAAATCATGGCTTTAACTACATCTTTACCTTCATATTTAATCATATCTATAATTTCTTTTTCTTTTCTTTTACGAAAATTTTCAAACTCGGCTTTTGATCTTAATAGCTTATCTTCTAATTCTTTATTTTCTGTAGTTAACTTTTCAATTAATAATTTATTCTTATCAACTCTAGCAGTAGACTTAGCAGCCTTCTTTTTATTCGATACATTTTCTTTAGTAGTTTGTTTTTTAGGCTTCATCTTTTTAGAGGACATCATTAATTATATCAGTAAAATTTGTTAAAATTCTTTTAATATTTTTGTAAGGTATTCGCTTAGGGCCTAATACTAACATTTGACCATTAATATTATTATTTTCAAATGGTTCACTAATAATAGAACAATTATTAAAATTAGAATCACCAATTTCTTTTCCAATAATGATACTATTGCCACCATCCAATAAATACTTATTAAAATATTCTTCCATAGACTTATCATGAATATATGACATTAATGTTTTTAGTTTATTTATCTCATGAAACTCTGGATAATCTAATAATTGATAAAAAGGTGAAGTATACACAAGCTTTTCACCAGAAATCTTAAAATGCTTATTTGGGTCTTGCACTAGAATTTGAACAATCTCATGATCAAAATACTGAGATTCTTTTAATCGTTCTTTTATACTCGATTGAATTTCGTCTAATGATAAACCTAGTAACCTATCTTTTAAAGCTTCATTAATAAATTTAAGTGAAGAACTATCGATAGTAATATTTAGGTTTAAGACTATCGATCGAATAAAACCTGAGTCTAATCCAAGCACTAACATTATACGTTCAGATGACAGGTGTAATAATTCTATTTCATTCAAGATATTTTTTTGCTGTTTAGAGATAATAACCATACTAAATAATCTACTAATTTTACCTAACATGTAGGCGGTTGCCTGCAGCAAGTCTTCTAAATTATCAGAAGCATCTGATAGCTTTTGAGCTATATTATCATATTCTTGTATGGTGGAAGTATTTTCAGCTATCAAACTATCTACATAATATCTATAACCATTATCTGTGGGAACTTTTCCTGATGAAGTATGAATACTCTTTAGCATACCTGTTTGCTCAAGTTTTGCTAATGAATTTCTTATGGTAGCAGCACTTAATTGATTGAAATAATTGTTATGCAAACTTTGTGAACTAATAGGAGTCCCAAAGGATATATAATCCTCTATTGTCTTTTTAAGTATTTCTTTTTCTCTTTGATTTAACTTCATTATCTCTGATTATTCTTGTATTAAAATTTGTTAATTATCTATTAAGAATTCAATAAATCAAGTTTGTAATTAATATTATGGTAAAAACCGTGAAACTGAAAGAAAACTTCCAATAAAACTAATTAATATTCCTATCAAAAGCATCACAGATGCTGCTGCAGGATCCATACGAATGGAAATAGAGACAAATTGAGATAATAAGCTATTACCTATCTTTAATGCTATTGATAAAAACGTGAAAGCGATAACTGACCCTATCAATCCTTGCAATACTCCTTCTATTAAAAATGGTACTTTTACAAAGGTATTTGTTGCGCCAATAATATGTAAGTCCTGAATTAAATCTTTTTTCGCATAAATAGTTAATTTAATTGTATTGTATATAATGCTAATTGTAATGGCAATAATAATAATGGATGATATAAAAAATAGCTTTGTAAAACGATTATGATAGCTTTCTATTCTTTGAATTAACTTTCCCTGATGTTCAACGTTATCGACACCATCTAATGCATTTATTTTTTTAACAATCGGGAAAATATCTAATTCAAAATCACCAGTTCGATTTACATTAACAACACAACTCATGGGAAGCGGATTACGATCTATATAATCTAAAATGTTTTCTCCAAATTGCTTTTCAAAAATTCTAGTAGCATTTTCTTTATCAATGAAAGTAGTATTGCGAACGCCTTTAATTGAACCTATATCTTCCACTAAATTAACAGCATCCCTTTTAGAAATGTCACTATCAAAAAAAACTTCTATCTTATATTTAGATCGAAGATAATAAATTAATTTATTTGTATTCTTTCCAATAATTAATAGAGAACCAATTATTATCATCGTCATAAATACAGAAAATATCGCAGCAAAGACTGTTAATTTATGTCTTAGTAAATTTCTAAAACCCTCTGCAAATAAAAATAATAATCTATCTAACATCAGTTGTTACGAAGAATTCCTTGTTGAACTTCCATTATTCTATGACCTCGACCTTTAATGAGATTATAATTATGAGATGCCATTAGTACAGCCGTGCCATCATGATTTACAGATTCTAGTAATTTTAATAATTCAAATGAAGTTATCGGGTCAAGATTTCCTGTAGGCTCATCAGCAAGTATAATTTCAGGTTCTTTTACCAAAGCTCTTGCTATACATGCTCTTTGTTGCTCTCCTCCAGATAGTTCATCTGGTGAATGGTCTTCTTTTCCAGTGAGACCTACTTGATCAATTACTTCTTCCACACGTTCAGGAATATCATTATGCCTAGTTCCTATTACATATAGCGGTAAAGCAATATTTTCAAATAAACTTCTGTCTCGAAGAAGATGATAATCTTGAAAAATCATACCAATTTTTCTTCTCAAAAAAGGAATTTTCCTTTTTTTAATTTTATCTGATCGAAACTTTCCTGTAGTCACAACTCCACTTTGAGGAATCAAAGCCATATATATTAATTTCATTATAGTTGTTTTGCCAGAGCCTGTAGGTCCAATTAAAAATGTAAACTCTGAATCATCAATGGTAAAATTAACATTTTTAATACCGTAACCTTTATCGTATGAATAGGTTACATTTTCCATTTGAATCATAGCAACAATCTAACTTCTATATAAAACGTTTCATAAGAATACAAAATTTATGATACAAATATTAAAATAACTGATAAATAAATAATAGATAACCAATTAGAAGAAACGCAGCAGTTAATCGATGAATTGGCTGTTTTAACATTCCAATAGGAAATAAGATTAATCCATAAATAATCATATATGGTATTTCAAAAAATAGTATTTCTTTCGGAGACTCTATTGGACTTACTAGAGAAACAATTCCTATAACAGAAAGTAAATTAAATAAATTTGACCCAACAATATTACCAATTGAAATCGCATGCTCTTTTCTAAAAGATGCAATTACAGAGGTAGCGAGTTCAGGAAGAGACGTTCCTAAAGCAACAATAGTCATACCAATCACAATTTCACTTATCCCGAAATATCGAGCTATATCTATTGCTCCTTTTACAAACAGGTTTGCGCCAAAAGAGAGTAGTGTAATGCCTGAAATAATCAATATAAAAAGCATCCGTAAATTAGATGGATTCTTATCATTAACATCTTCATCATTATTTTTGCTCGATGAATAATAGAATGAATACCAAGTATAGATTAAAACACTAAGAAATAATATCAAGCCTTCTTGCCTACTTATACTACCATTCATACAAAAAGCACTAAACATTAGGCAAACAAAAATATAAATGATTAAATCATTTTTAATTTGTGATAAATTTATTTTTATAGGAAATATTAATGAACTAATCCCTAGCACTAGTCCAACATTAGCAATATTAGACCCTACTACATTACCAATGGCTATTGGAGATGAACCCCCTATTGCTGCAACAATACTTACTACTAATTCTGGAAGTGAAGTTCCAAATGCTACAACAGTCAATCCAATCACGATGGGAGATAAGCCAAAGTATCTTGCTAATCGGCTTCCTCCTTTTACTATAAATTCTGCACCATAAAATAACATGGCGCTTCCAATAATTAAAAAAATAATACCTATAAACACATTACTCGCATAATTTATTTAAGTATCATTGATACATGCCATGGTCATTAATGTATTCCCATACTGGTTGCGTAACCATGTATCGTATAGTTTTATCATCTCTCCATCTAGATCTGATAGTTGATGAAGAAATCTCAAAACGAGGAATACTTGCAAATCGAACCTTGCGTAAAATCCAGTTAGATATATCACTCGGTTTAAAACCTGGTCTTAAGGCTACTATTACCCTACAATTATCAAGTATTTGTTCGGGCTCCTTCCAATTATGAAAATTTTGCAAAGAATCACTACCGATTAAATAGAATATTTCATTAGAACTTAAATTGAACTCTTTTTTATAATCTAAAATTGTATCTACGGTATAACTGGTACCTCCTCGATTAATTTCTATATCACATATCTCGAAATTGGGATTACTAGTAACCGCCATTGTTAACATGGCTAATCTATCTTTTATATTTGTAACATTATCTTTATCTGGTGTTTTGAACGTAGGAATAAAAACAATTTTATCAAATTTCTCTGCTTCAAAAATTGTTTGAGCCACTAATAGGTGACCAATATGAGGAGGGTCAAATGTTCCACCAAACAAACAAATCTTTTCTTTAGTATTCAAAACTTAATTTGAGGAATTTGATTTATTAATATATTTCAATGCTGTTTGTTTTAGATCATCACTAATTATTTCTGATGAATGATCATTGTAGTAAGTCTCGGCTTTTTTGTATTCATCCATTAGAGAATAGCATCTAATCATACCAATATGACCCTTTTCTAAAATATCTGTATCATAGTAATTATTAATTAAAGATTCGAATGAAATAATTGCCGAAGGATATTCTTCCATTTTGATGTATAAAATACCTGTAGCATATTCTTTTTGAGCTAGTTTATTACGAAGTTCTAAAATCTGTCCATTTGCTTCTTCTTTGAATTCTGAGTTTGGGTAATCATCTATAAACTCTTGTAATTTACTTAAGGCTTTAGATGTATTACTTTGATCTTTATAATACTTGGGAGATTCTTTTACATAACTCTCACACACTCGCCATCTTGCTTTTTCAACATAGGGGCTAAAACCCATTCTTCTTATCAAGCGATCATATTCAGCTATAGCTAACAAATATTCTTTATTCAGAAAATAAGATTCAGCAAGATAGAATTGTGAATCATCACCTAGATCTGTATGTGTACCTCTAATTACCAGGTTGTTAAACTCTTCCTGTGCTCGTAAATATTTCTTTTTATCAAGTAGTTTCATAGCTTTTTCATATTGTAAATCGATATCTCCTGCATCACCAGGTTTCAAAGAAGCACATTTAAATGAAAATATAACCACAAGCAAAGTTGTGTAAAAATAATGATATTTTTTTACCAATATAAAGATATCGATACTCCTCCTATACCAAATCTGGAAAATTTATCATATAATAATCCAACATCCGTTTTTACTTTTTTTTCTTTTTTTGGCCTATTTGAACTTTGAGTTGACCAAACAGCATCCATCGCACTTATTACATGATTAAACATAACAGCACTGATAGCAAATTTAGCCATATTTAAATAGTCGTTTGATTGTGCCCTTTGATCTACATAGTCTTCTTTACTTGGAGTAGTAATAATTGTTTCGACACTATCACCTACATCTTTATATACTTCAAACCACTGCTGATTATTTCCTTGACCATAACAATCTGTCCAGCCACCTACAAATTGATCATATTTCCCTATATTTTCGTAAAAGTCTCTATCCCTAAGAACAGATACTTCTCCTGTATACACCCAATGCGCATTATCATCTAATGAATCAGATGTAACATAAGTTCCAAATTGTTCTGCAAGTGCCCCAGATAGTTTTAAGGTTAGCTTGTGTGTACCATCAATGTGAACATCAGCATAATTACCTATTGGCGTACTTAAAGTATTATATACCCACGTTTCTAAATCCCAGTTGCCATCTGCAAATAATTCGTAGTCAACTCTTATTTTATCAGCCTTTTTTACCCACTGCATTCCACTTAAAATAGATACAACCTCAATTCCAGAAAATAAACCTATTTTCCATAAAGGTGATTTGTTATACCATTGCCCAAGTCCAGGAAAAATTAATGAATATAACATAGGCTTTGCTGGATAGATAATTAAGCTATCATCGGTTGTATCTTGAATTAAAAAATCTTTATCAATAGAATCTTGTGAAAAATAATAATAACTAGAATGGAACCTATTATCCAAATTATAAAGATCATTTGCGCTTATAGCCTGCACAGCTAATATTAATAGAATAATTCTCATAGTATCAAAATCCAAATAAAAGTGTTAGATAAAAGCGCTGATCGTTTCCATAAGTTACCATATTATTTTCAATATTTCTCTCAAATGTGTCTAAACCACGATGAAATTCTAATCCAATTGCAGTAGGAAAATTATAGAATGAAAACCCATTTATTCTAAATTGAATTCCTGCAGAACGATTCCATATAGGATTTCCTTCTTTTTGATCCCATGCGTCTCCAATTTGAGCTATTAGACCAAAAGTACTGTTTTGAATAATCATCCACCCTAATGGGATATGTTTTTCCCTGAAAAGGGGCATTCGTAATGTCCCAGATAATATAGCCATTGCATTACCTTCAATACTATAGTAAGGATATCCTTTTAGTCCGTTTAATCCTCCCGCAAAGTAATGGAAAAAAGAATCAGCTTCCGTATTTGAAATTATACCACTCATTGATTCAATATTTATGGTTATTCGATTTGTATTAGGTATGGTTAAGTATAAAGAACTTGATTGATCTACACGCCAGAGATTATTATTTGAATAATTCGGCAATAAGGTGCCAGCATCAGATAGGTCTAAGCCTTCAATAAAATCATTTTTCTCATATAGAAGACTTGCTTCTAATTTAAAGCCACTTGATGGATTAATATTACTATCTACTAATCGTTTCACTCCATTTACAGATAACCTCATTCCACTTATTAACCCCTTGTAATAATCGTAAGCTAATCCTGCTTCTAATCCTGAAATATCTAACACTTTTTCTTTTATGAAGGCTCTATATTGCTGCCAGGAAGAAAATAGCTCTAATTTTCCAAGACCATATAAAGGGAATCGTAATCCAATATCAAACTGAGTAAGTCGAAAACGAAGACGATCATCTAGAGAATAAACAGAATATTTATTTGTCTCTTGAATGTTTCTTGTTAGATAATATACTTCTGCAAACACAGTTGGGAAAAATCTTTTAAATTCAAAGATATAAAATAAATCCAAGTCTTTAGAGGAGTTTACTGAAACCCCTCCAAAAAGATTTAGGCGTTCAATGATTTCATTTGAATAAAAGTACCAACCTAGCTTCACTGTATTATAATCGAACATAATCTTAGGGCTTATAAACATATTTGTAAAATCATCCGTATATGCACTATCAGAAGCCCATATTTGATCGTTCATAGGTGGATTTAAATCAATATTCCTTTGCCAATAGTCTGGATTATACCCAACTAGAGATTGATCAAAATATTCTACCGTATCTATAATTGCTATATTGTAGGATGCATTCTCATAATGACTGTAAGCAATCTGCCCAAATTGATTGATATCAGGCATAAAAGCGCCTCCCATAACATTTGTCACATATCCACCTTTCATAGTTTCTTCATCAATCATATATAAATTGAATATTCCAGATCTGTCATCGGAGTAAATTATTTTTCCAGCCGATATATCTACATCTCTCTCATCCCACTCTTTATTCTCAAATAAATAGCCTAAAACACTATCTTCAAAAGATAAATAAGCAATATCTCTAAAATGATTACGAGTAATATCAAATAGTAACCTATTATTATCTTCATCAAATGATAAATTGCTAATCATGCTGCGATCAGTGTAATTGGTTAACTTTTGAGTTTTTCGCGTAGTAAGGTTTATGTGAAATATATTTTGTCCTCCATCGTAAGTAGCCAGATATACTAATGAACTATCCGTAGGAATAAAACACGGGGAAAATGCCCTAGCATCAATGGTAAGCCTATTCTCTTTTTCTTCATCAAAATGATATTCATATAAATCAAAATATCTAGAGCCATATTTATTTGGGTATTTTGCTCGTTTTGAATAATAGATTACAGATCCATCGTTATTCCATGATGGCGAAGAAATAACATTTCTTTTAATATTCTTACCTTCACCACTATCTACATCGTAAATAAATAAATCTGTTTGTCCAAAGAAATCATTATCAGCATTAGAAATATATGAAACTTTTTTACCATCAGGAGACCAAGCGGGGTGAAGATTTGCAGTTCCTTTATCCGTAATAATATTAGCATTTGATCTAGACTTTATAATGTTATTTGTTAATAGACTGTAACCATTATTTAAGCTTTCTTTAAAATCTTCATATAATTTATCGCCAGATATACCTATAGATTTCTTAATTGCATTATTTACTGAAAACTGAAATGGTGATGATAAATTCATTAATATTTCTTTTAGTTTATCAGATCCATAAGATAAAGCAATAAAGCGACACAATTTGTAACCAGAGTTATAAGTAGACTCATTACCAATACCGCTTTTTCCAAAGGTGTTCATTTCTGTAAAAGATAATAAATTATCATTCATTGCTCTATCACGTAGTATCATATCTCTATGGGTATCCCAATTATCCCAATCAGCCCCGTCATACATAAATTGCGCAGTACCTTCGGCTAACCAAGGAGGCACAACTGTCCCAGGTATAGCATAGCTTGCAAGTCGATTGGGATATCCATACAATACATCTTTCCGTTTTTCATCTTCATATCCAAGCCATTGCAGATAAGCGCCAGGAAATCGTAAACCAGCCTTCATAGCCTTCTGCATAGAAACAATATGAGCATATTCATGGGTTATAACATTTTGTAACCAACGATGACTACCTCTTAATTCAAAATCCATAGGAGAAGCCCATATCATTATTTTATTATCATAATAATATGCAGCTCCATTTGAGATATCATCTGTATCTAAAAAGATTATATCAGTCTTTTGATTTGGTTTATAATCATAGATATTTGTTATAAGTGGATATATTTGTTCTGCGACATAGGCGCCTTCTCTTGCAGTCCCTTCAGTAGAATTATAAAAATGAATTTGAAAATTTTCAGTTTCAAATGTTCTCCACTCAATTTCAGGGTGATTATAATAATTCTGAGCATAGGTGAAGTGTGCTAAAGAAATAAATATAATTATTCTATGTAATAGAATAATCAATGTACTACTGCCACTTTAAGGATTAATGTTTCTGAGTTTTCATCTTTCCAGGCAGTAACATTAGCAAAATACACGCCTGGCTCTACATCTTCAACATTCCAAACTTTTTCTTCAATAGCTCCTTTGATGGGATTTTCAAAATCAATCTTTTTAATATAATATCCAGCTAAATCATAAATCATGATATCTACTTTCTCTGCTGATTCAATTGCTATTCGAAATTTAACTTGATCATCATATGCAGGATTTGGATATACATAAGTTTTACTTTTATCCATTAATATTGTTTGATAAGGTATTTTTGGGTTTTGTAGCTGTAGAGTTCGGGTATTTCCAAAGTTATGATTTCTCGTAACCCATTCATTCCCTCTATTATTGCTAACATCTCCAAATAACCATACCGTTGATTCAGTAACAATTGCATTTTTACCTTG
>CEVR01172880.1_pt1 | contig 13304 bp, 10 predicted proteins | sample 356541 | NCBI WGS metagenome assembly CEVR01 (sample SAMEA2623734, study PRJEB7988) | marine metagenome | isolation source: saline water (ENVO:00002010), including
GAGTCTGCTTTTAAAACTGGTAGTAAATGGATTAAAACATTTAATCTTATTAGATCAAATATCGCACATCTTGGTAGTATAAGCAAAGCAAATGGGGTTAATAAAGAGGAATTAAAAAAATTAAAACTTATCTATAATGGATTAATAAAAATTAATTATGAAGAAAATTATGAAGCTTTCAAATAGATACATCTCTAACTTTTCGCTTAACCTTACACAAAACCTTACACTAAAAAACAAACCCCCACTATTTGCAGGGGTTTGTAAAGCATCTTGCGGAGAAGGAGGGATTCGAACCCCCGGTACCTTGCAGTACGCTGGTTTTCAAGACCAGTGCATTCGACCACTCTGCCACTTCTCCTAAACGGTGGTAAATATACATTGTTTTTTATGTATTTAAAAGAATGTTAATTGCTTTTAAATAGTAGTTATATTTATATTGTGGAAGCTTTCAGAGAGATTATCATATTAATTATATCAGGATTTATTGCCGGTGTTATTAATACACTTGCAGGGGGTGGTTCACTAATAACTTTACCAATATTAATTTTTTTAGGTTTACCTCCAACAGTTGCAAACGGCACAAACAGAATAGGTATATTAATTCAATCAATTTCAGGGGGCTTAGGTTATAAGAGTAAGGGTGTAGGTTCATTTCCTTTTAGTATTTATCTTGGGATTTCAGCTTTAATAGGTTCTCTAATTGGAGCCCAAATTGCGATAGATCTTAAGGCTGATTTATTCAACAAAATATTAGCAATAATTATCGTTATTGCAGGTTTTTTAATTGTATTTAAGCCAAAAAATAATATTAAATCATCTAATGAATTAATAATGGGTAAACATCTGTATATAAGCTGTTTAGTATTTTTTTTTATTGGCATATATGGTGGTTTTATTAATGCAGGTATAGGAATTATCATTATGTTATTTTTAACTAGATATAATGGGTTATCGCTAATTAAAACTAATGCAACAAAAGTAACTCTTGTAGCAATTTACACATCAGCAGCATTGGCATTATTTGCATACAATGATAAAGTTGATTGGTTAATGGGATTATGGTTATCTCTTGGAATGTTTTGTGGAGGGTGGTTTTCAAGTAGATACTCAGTCGTAAAAGGTGAGAAGTTAATCAAGTTAACTTTATTAGTAATGGTTGTAGTAATGTCAATTAAGCTTTGGTTCTTCAATAATTAAGGTGATCGACAATTTTTAGACCATATCCAGTTAGACCAATTCTGGGTATTTTTTTTGAATTACTTAAAACTTTTAATTTTCTAATATTTATATCATATAATATTTGAGCACCTATGCCAAAATCTTTATAATCCATTTTTATTGGTGGTACAGATTTATTCTCACCTTTAGTTTGAATTTTTTCAAGAGACTTAATCCTAGATAAGAGATCTTCACTACTTTGTTGATGATTTATAAATAATACCGCCCCTCTTTTATTTTCATTTATTTTTTTAAAGATTCTATCCAAACTTTTGTCAATTGCCCCTGTTAAGAAACCTAAAACGTCATCATTAATTCTTGAAGAATTAATTCTTGTTAGAATTGAATCAGATTTTTCCCATTTTCCGATTGTAAGTGCTAAATGAATTTGGTTATTGGTTGTCTGTTGGTATGCTCTTAAACGGTATTTGCCATATTTGATATTTATTTCAGTATCAATTTTTTTAACTATTAAACTATCATGGTTCATTCTGTATGCTACTAAATCTTCAATAGATACAATTTTTAAATCAAACTTTTTTGCTAATAATTGTAGATCTGGTAATCTGGCCATAGATCCATCATTTTTTATTATTTCAATTAAAACTCCAGCAGGTTTTAATCCAGCTAGTCTTGCAAAATCTATTGCTGCTTCTGTATGACCTGTTCTTCTCAAAACACCACCTTCTTTTGCAATTAAAGGGAATATATGACCGGGTCTTGACAATTGTTTTGATTTAGTTTTTGGGTTTACTAATGCTAATATAGTTTTTGACCTGTCATCAGCTGATATGCCAGTGCTTACATCTTTACTTTTTAAATCAACTGAAACCGTAAAGGCTGTATTTAATGGATCTGTGTTTTCACTTACCATTTGATTTAATTCTAATTCATTACACCTACTTTCTGTTAAGGGCACGCATACCAGACCTCTTCCATGAGTAATCATAAAATTTACGAGCCCGGGAGTAATTTTTTCGGCTGCACATATAAAATCCCCTTCATTCTCTCTTTTTTCATCATCAACGACTATTATAAGCTTTCCTTTTCTGATATCATCAATAGCATCAGCTATATTATTAAATTTAATAGTCTCTTTCATATATTATTTTTCTTTTTTATAGAACTTAAATAGATTAGCTTAAAAGGATTAAATAAAGTATTTAAGTTCAAGAATCCTTTGTCTGATGATGCGCTATTTACAAGGATTAGAGCAAATGGAGCTAAAATTATTGTTGATATCCAGCTTGCTAGCATGGGATAAATACTTCCATCTTCAGCAGCATTCTTACTAAATAAACCTATGTAATGATATATCAAAAAAATTATAACAGATAAAACAAGTGGAAGACCTAATCCACCTTTTCTTATTATAGCTCCTAATGAAGCACCAATAATAAATAGTAAAAAACACGAAAAAACTAAAGCATATTTATCATATAATGTTGTTTTATGTAGATTTATAAGTTTTTGAAATATAAAAAAACTTCTTTTTTTACTTTCTAGGTTAGTAACGTTACTCTTAACACGTGTTATTGCCGATCTAACAACCTCTGAATACCTCCATTGTTTATCTGATTTTAAAAATTTAAGAGAATTTAAATTAAATAAATTTGATGGCCAACTATCAACTTCATCAATCTTATGAACCTGGTTTAATCCATTAACCGTATTAAAGTTTTTACTAAATAATTTTTTTTGGTTATCTAAGCCAAGTTCAAGAGAATCTATGCTTTCATGTAATTGATTGATCTTTTGCATTCTATATGTTGAAGTATAATTTTCTTCTGATAAATCGATGTTGTTAAATTGTGAAAGATCAATATTCATAATGTATTCTTTAAAATGAACTTTAGAATGAGGATGTTTATTTTGGTCCTCAGGGTTATTAGTCAACAACTCCTCATATCTATATCCATTATATAAAACCATTTGAAGGTTTGCATCTGTAGTTTCACTCTTTAGTTCTCCACTTTCAGATTTGATTACGATTCTGTTTTTTTTATCATTTGTTTTAAGATGAATAATTATATTATCAAGTAACCGATCATTTATTCCATATTTCCTTTCAACTTTTATATTCATTTGACCTAAATCATTAAAAATTCCTTCTCTAATTGCTAGTTCAGGTTGCAGTTTACCTATGTTTTTTCTTAAATTATAGGATTTTAACTCCCCTAGTGGGATTACATTATTTGAAAAAAAATAGATTAAAATACCCAAAAATATGTGAAACACTATTAGTGACCTCATTGCCCTTAGTAATGAAATTCCCGTAGATTTCATTGCTGCAAACTCATAATTTTCTGCCAGTGATCCATATGTCATTAGTGATGCAAGTAGAACTGACAATGGCAAAACCAAGGGAACTAGTTTTGGAGAATAGTATATTAAAAATTTAAAAATTGTATAAAAACCAAGACCTTTTCCTGCTAATTCATCAATATATAACCAAAATGCTTGAATTATAAAAATTATCATACAGATGGAGAACACAGAAACAAGTCGTTTTGAATATAATTTTAGGATGTATGTGTCAATTATTTTGATCATTAATCAATATAGTAATCTGGGTAATTTAATTTATTAAAATTAAAAAAGTCCTCAGATATATTTTTATTCGAAATTATATTATCAATTGTAAGTGTAGTGGTTGTTCGTTGTTCACCAATTTCAATAAGTTTGTATATATGTTTAGTTCGCATATTTATTCCAAGTAGTAAGTAATTTATATTAGTGTCTTCATTTTTTGGAATTAGTTTTACGTATTGAATAGGTTCATTATTTACATATTGAACAATATCCCATTTTAATTCATATCCTGTCTTATAAAAACTAAGCAAATCCAGTGGGTTTATCATGATGTTATCATCTTCAATTGGATCTGTAACTGTAATTTCCTTATTTTCAGGAATTATGGTATATAGATTTTCACCATCAAATAATTGTTCTAATTCAAATATTGATAATTTATACTTGTTGTCAGATATAATAATTTTTCCAAATGTTTCTTGTCTAATATTTTCTTTTGTGTTTTCTAGAGAATATTTGAATTCAAATTCAAAATTTTTGTAGCTACTCATTTGTGATGAAACTTCGTCTAAAAGTTTTATGGATTTTGAATCTGATTGTTGTCCAAAAAATTGAAATTGAATGCACAAAAAAATAAAAATTTTATAAATCTTCATTACTTAGATGATTATTAAGATGATTTAGGTCTAAAATTAAAACTTGTCTAGCTTTACTTCCTTCAAACGGTCCAACTATTCCTGCGGCTTCCATTTGATCTATTATCCTTCCTGCTCTATTATATCCTAGTTTTAATTTTCTTTGCAATAATGATGCAGATCCTTGTTGAGCAATAACTATTACTTCAGCTGCTTCCCTAAATAAAGAATCTCTTTCTGATGCATCAATATCTATGATTTTGTTGTCATCACTTATATATTCAGGTAAAATATAAGCATCTCCGTAGCCAGTTTGTGAACCTATATAATCAGCAATCTGGTCTACCTCAGGAGTATCAATGAATGCACATTGAATTCGGGATAATTCGTTTCCTTGTGTATATAACATATCTCCTCTTCCTATTAATTGATCAGCACCACCAGTATCTAGTATTGTTCTTGAATCAATCTTAGAAGTCACTCTGAATGCAATTCTAGCTGGAAAATTGGCTTTTATCAGTCCTGTAATTACATTTACTGATGGTCTTTGCGTAGCAATTATTAAATGTATTCCAATAGCTCTAGCTAATTGTGCTAACCTAGCAATTGGAGTTTCAACCTCTTTACCTGCAGTCATAATTAAATCCGCAAACTCATCAATAATTAATACAATGTAGGGAAGAAATTTGTGTCCGTCATTTGGGTTAAGTTTTCGATTTATAAATTTTTTATTGTATTCAATCAAATTTCTACACATTGCATTTTTTAATAATTCATATCGATTGTCCATTTCGATACATAAAGAGTTTAAAGTCTTTATTACCTTGGTGTTATCAGTTATTATAGAATCACTACTATCTGGTAACTTTGCTAAATAATGTCTTTCAATTTTATTATAAAGTGTAAGTTCAATTTTTTTAGGATCTACCAGCACAAATTTAACTTCAGCAGGATGTTTTTTGTATAGAAAGGATGATATTACTGCATTTAGTCCAACAGATTTCCCTTGCCCAGTTGCACCAGCCATAAGTAGATGAGGCATTTTTGTTAAATCCACTACAAAAGTTTCATTACTAATTGTTTTTCCAATAGCAATTGGTAACTCCATTTCAGCTTTTTGAAAGTTTGTCGAGGAAATTACGGACCTCATAGATACAATGCTTGGGTTTTGATTCGGAACTTCAATACCTATAGTTCCTTTGCCTGGAATTGGTGCAATTATTCTAATTCCAAGCGCTGACAAAGATAGAGCAATATCATCTTCCAAATTTTTAATTTTTGAAATCTTAATTCCCGCATCTGGTACGATTTCATATAACGTTACTGTAGGACCTATAGTGGCCTTGATTTGAGCAATTCCAATTTTATAATTTAATAGTGTATCAACGATTTTTCTTTTATTGTCCTCTAACTCCTCTTCATTTATTGTTATTCCAGGATTAGGATAATCCTTTAATAGATCTATAGGTGGCATTTTAAACTTACTTAGTTCTAAAGTAGGATCAACAGGGCCATACTCAGAAACTAAATCCTTTGAGATGTCCTTATCAACCTCTTCATTGAATGTTTCTATTTGAATTTTTAAATCTTCAGAAACTTTAGGTTTATTTGTGATAATTTTATTTTTATCGATAAAAGAATTTTTTACATCATCATGTTCCTCATTTTCTGATTCTATTTGTTCTTTTTTGTATTCATTTAGATCTTTATTAGCTTCAGTTTTATCATTAAAAACTAGACTATCTGATGACTTATTTTCGTTTGTAATTATGTCATTTATTTCTTTTTTTTGTATCAATTTATTTATTTGAGCTAAAAAGATTTCTGGTCTAAAATTCCATTTTAAAACAATAAGACATAAAAAAAAGAAAATCAAAAATGAAATGAAGCCTATTTGTCCAATGTAGTCAATTAAAAAATTTGAAATTTCAAAACCTACAACACCTGCTAGAATAGGGGAGTAGTCATAGAAAAAAGTTAAACTCAAACAAATAAAAATCATATATAGTAGTCCCCACAACCATTTACTTGAAAGATTATTTTTGGTATTAAAAAACAGTACCGATCCAGATATAAAAATTAAATAAACAAAAATATAAGATGCAACCCCAAATAATTTATATATGAAAAAATGTCCAACTAAGGCACCAGTTTTACTAAGAATATTTTCAGTTTGAATTGAGCGATCATTAAAGGATTTGATGTTTGATTGATCAACTTCCCAGTTAAAAAGATATGATGAAAAAGATATTAAAAGTAAAACACTTAATAATATTAAAAGACTTCCAATAATGATTGTTATTTGTCTATTATCGGTTTTGTTTTTTGGTTTAGACATTTTTTATTAGGAAAATTCTAATAAGTAAAAATACAAATTACTTACGATTTGGTTTAGTTTACACCTTGTATTTATAAACACTATTTTAAACTTTTGATTTTAATTTTCAATCCAGCATATAGGAGGGTCATAAATGGGCTAATCCAATTGAATATCGCATAAATAAAATATTCTCCAACTCCTACACCTAAAACTCCAGATTGGTAAGCGCCGCATGTATTCCATGGAATAAGTGCAGAAGTAACTGTTCCTGAGTCTTCTAGTGTTCTACTTAGATTTTCTGGAGCTAGATTTTTATCCTTGTATGCTTTTGAAAACATTTTACCTGGAATAACAATTGCTAGATATTGATCAGAAGCAGATAAATTTACAGTTAGACAACTGGCGAGAGTGCTTGCAAATAATTGAAAGGTATTTTTAGTTAATTTGAGTAACATGTTAGTAATTGAATTTAAAGCTCCTATGGCTTCCATAATACCCCCAAAAACCATAGCACAAATTATAAGCCATATAGTATCCAGCATTCCCTTCATACCTCCAGAATAAAATAAATCATACAATAATTTATTCTCTGTTTCAATTTGACTACCAATTGTTATAGCATTTAAAATTCCCTTATAGCTAGTAATATAATTATTTGAAGACTCTCCGCTTAGTTCAAAAATAATGTTTTGTTGAAAAATTAGTGCAAAAATTGCACCTAAAATAGTGCCTGCTAATAGTGCAATTACAGGAGCTGTTTTTTTTGAAATTAAAAAAATTACAAAAACAGGGACAAGAAATAGCCAATAATTTATATTAAACTTAACCTCTATCTCATTTAAAATTGAATTTATGTCAGCAGAACCTTTTTGTTCATGAAAAAAACCAATTAATAAAAAAACTATCAAAGTAATTATAATGCTTGGTACGGTTGTTAAAGTCATGTATCTAATATGCCTAAACAATTCTGTTTCTGCCATTGCAGAAGACAAATTAGTAGTATCGCTTAATGGAGATAATTTATCACCAAAGTATGCTCCTGAAATCACAGCACCGGCGATCATCCCAGAGGGTATACCTATTGCTTTACCTATTCCAATTAATGCGATTCCAACAGTTGCAGATGTTGTCCAGCTGCTTCCAGATACTAAGGAGATAATCGCACATATAATTATACATGAGGGAAGAAATATTGATGGATGTAATATTTTTAGACCATAATAAATCATTGCAGGTATAATACCACTGACTAGCCACGAACCAGCTAAAGCACCAACAAAAAGTAAAATTAGTATTGCCCCAGCTACGGCTTTGAAGTTATCAGAAACCTTATCTATCATTTCTTTGTATGTAGTGTGGTTTAAAAAACCTACAACAGATGCTATTCCTCCTCCGATTAGTAAAATAAACTGATTTGATCCTGCTAATGCATCGTCACCAAAAACATAAACATTAAAACTTAACAATAATATAAGTGTTATAAGTGGAATTATTGAATATTTGAATGAAATAGATTTAGATTTATACAAAATATTTATTTTAAGATTTAGTGAATTTTTACAATGTTAATGATTTTCTAACTAATTTTAACCAAAATAAAAATACTTGATATGGAATCTTATGATGTTATTGTAATTGGATCTGGTCCTGGTGGATATGTTTCAGCTATTAGAGCCTCTCAACTGGGTTTAAAAACTGCTTTAGTTGAAAAATATGATACTTTGGGTGGAACATGTTTGAATGTTGGCTGCATTCCTTCGAAATCTTTACTCGATTCTTCTCACCACTACGAGGAGGCTATCAAAAATTTTGATGAACATGGTGTTGATATATCTGGTGAAATCAAAGTAAGTCTTGAAAAAATGATTTTAAGAAAAACCAACGTAGTTGATCAAACAGTTAAAGGAATCGATTATTTAATGGATAAAAATAATATCAAAGTATATCATGGAACGGCCTCTTTTAAAGATGCAAATACTCTTTCAATTCAAAGCAAAAAAGTTTTTGATATTTTTGGAAACAATATAATTATAGCTACTGGATCGAAACCTGCTTCACTTCCATTTATAAAGATTGATAAAGATCGAATTATAACATCAACCGAAGCCCTTAAACTAAAAGAAATACCAAAACATTTGATCATAGTTGGAGGAGGAGTAATTGGATTGGAACTTGGCCAGGTTTATAAGAGGTTGGGTGCCGAGGTTTCAGTTATTGAATACGCGGATAGATTAACTCCAATAATGGATTCATCACTCTCAAAAGAGATTCTGAGGGTAATGAAAAAACAAAAAATTAAATTTTATTTATCACATGCGGTAAATAATGTTAAAAGAAAAGGAGATGTTGTTGAAGTTTCAGCTAAAGACTCAAAGGGAAATGATATCAAATTTGAAGGTGATTATTGTATGGTTTCAGTTGGAAGAAAACCATATACAAAAGGACTTAATCTTGAAAAAGCTGGAATCAAAATAAATGATAATGGACAAATTTATGTTGATAACCATTTACAAACTAATATTTCAAACATATATTCAATTGGTGATGTGGTAAGAGGACCCATGTTGGCCCACAAAGCAGAGGAAGAGGGGGTTATGGTAGCAGAAATTATAGCCGGTCAAAAACCTCATATTGATTATAATTTGATACCAAATGTTATATACACCTGGCCTGAGGTAGCAAGTGTTGGAAAGACTGAAGAGGAATTAAAGCAAACGAATACAAATTATAAGGTTGGTAAATTTCCTATGAGAGCTCTGGGTAGATCAAGAGCTAGTGGAGATACAGATGGGTTTGTAAAAATTTTGGCAGATGCAATAACGGATGAAGTTTTAGGTGTTCATATAATTGGAGCAAGGGCAGCAGATTTAATAGCACAAGCAGTTACTGCTATGGAGTTTAGAGCCTCAGCTGAGGATATTGCAAGAATGAGTCATTCGCATCCAACGTATGCTGAAGCAATGAAAGAAGCTGCTTTAGATGCTACTCAAAGTCGTGCGCTTCACATTTAATTAATACTATTTAAAAAAATTATCCATTTTTTTTTCTATTTTATCTAAGGAAAGATTATTTATGCTTCCTATATGACTATGATTTAAATTCTTATTTGGTTTATATTTTCCTTTTGCAATATCATTTTTCATTTTTTCATATGCATCTCTAAAAGGCATTCCTTTTTTTACCCAGTTATTTAAGGTATTAACACTAAAGATGTAATCATACTTTTTGTCTTTAAGAATGTCCTTTCTAACAATAATTTTATTTAATGAAAATATAAAAATTTCCAAACAATTCTTAATTTCTCGAACAGCACATATAATTGGACCTTTACTTAATTGCATATCTCTGTGGTATCCCCCCGGTAGATTATTATTTAGTAGTGTTAGTTGATAAGGAATTGATTGAAGTAAATTACATTTACCTCTAATTAATTCAAAAACATCAGGATTTTTTTTATGAGGCATTATGCTAGAGCCTGTTGTTAAATTGTCAGGAAATGAAATAAAATTAAATTCTTGACTCATAAATAAGCATATATCCATTGATAATCTAGATAAAGTAGATGCTAATGAGGCAATTGATGAAGAGGTTGATTTTTCAATATTTCCCCTAGACATTTGTGCTGCCATTGAATTATATTTCAAGTCTGTGAAGGATAATTCTTTAGTTGTTTCGTCCCTGTCAATCGGAAATGAACTTCCATATCCGGCTGCACTTCCCAATGGATTTTGATCTACAATATTTTTAGATGCATTGAGCAAGATGATATCATCAATTAAACATTCAGCGTAGGCAGAAAACCACATTCCAAAAGAACTTGGCATTGCAATTTGCAAATGTGTATATCCTGGCATTAAATCGTTTTTATGTTTTTTTGCCTTTTTAATTAAAATATCAAAAAATTGCTTTGATAATTTTTTAATTTCTATAATTTCATTTTTTAAATATAGACTAATAGCGACTAAAATTTGGTCGTTTCGTGATCTACCAGTATGAATTTTTTTTCCTAAATCCCCTAATTTAGTTGTTAGAATGAACTCAATTTTTGAGTGAATGTCTTCAAAATTATCTTCGATGATAAAATCTTTTGATCTTGATAATTTCTTTATTTTTTTTAGTTCCTCAATTAACTTTGCCGCTTCTTTATCTTTAAGTAAATTAATTTTATTTAGCATCTTAACATGAGCAATTGATGCTTCACAATCATATTGAGCAAGAACTTTATCGTATTCTCTATCGTTACCAACAGTAAATAAGTCTATTTTTTTATAAATTGATTCGTTTTTATCCCATAATTTCATAATCTTTATTTTACATAATATTTTTTAATAACTCGATATAAATTTTAATACCTTCTTTGATTTCTTTTAAATATATGAACTCATTTGCGCTATGTGATCTAGTAGATAATCCAGGACCCATTTTTAATGATGGACAGCTTAGTGCAGCTTGATCTGAAAGAGTGGGGGAACCGTATGTTTTTCTACCAATTTTAATCCCAGACATAACTAATTCATGTTTTTTACTTATGCTTGAGGATTCTAACCTTAAGGATCTTGGAGTTATTTTGCAAGGTGCTTTTTTAATAATAATGTCAGCTATTTCCTTGTTTTTATATTTATCATTTACTCTAACATCTATTACAAGATCAACTTTTCCAGGTATAACATTGTGTTCTCTTCCAGCCTCTAATTGAGTAACAGTAATTTTAACTGGTCCCAATAGACTTGAATCCTTTTCAAATTTGAAACTATCAAACCATTCTAGTACCGAAGGAAGCTTCATTATAGCATTATCATCATTTAAGTGAGCCGCATGACTGGCTTTTCCAGTTATGACACCATCAAAAACAATTAATCCTTTTTCAGCAATCGCCATATTCATCTCTGTAGGTTCACCTACAATAGCAATATCAATTTTTGGAAGGTTTTTTAGCAGTCCTTTTAGACTATTTTTTCCTGCGATTTCTTCTTCTGCAGTTGCAGCCATTAATAAATTATATTTCAAATTCTTTTTTTGATAATAAAAAGCAAATAGAGCTAATAATGAAACTAGAGCTCCCCCGGCATCATTGCTTCCTAGGCCATAAAGTTTTCCATCCTTAATTTCAGGTTTGAATGGATTTTTTGTATAACCACTATTTGGTCTAACGGTATCATGATGAGAATTTAAAAGTAATGTTGGTTTACTTTTATCATAATATTTATTCAATGCCCAAATGTTATTATTAATTCTTTCAAAGGGAATATTTTTTTCATTGAACCATAATTCAATCCTTTCTGCAGTTTTATTTTCATTTTTTGAAAAAGATTCAATACCAATTAAATCAATTAGTAGATCTATTGCTTCTTTTGTTAAAACATCAATCATTTTGTAGAACTATTGAAGTGTGGTTAATATTTGATTTAATCATTTTAATAGATCCGATTTTTACAGTTTTTACTCCATTTCTGAGTGCATCAAAACAATTGTCAATTTTTGGAATCATTCCTGAATTAATAATCCCTTCTGACTTTAGTTTATAATAACTATTGGGATTAATTTCATCAATAATATTTTTTTCGTCATCATCTGAATTAAGGACACCATTTTTTTCAAAACAATAATATAGAGCCACATTAAATTTCGATGATAACCCTACAGCTATTGATGCAGCAATCGTGTCAGCATTAGTATTTAAAATTTGTCCTTGTTTATCGTGAGATAATGAGCATATAACAGGGAAATATTTATTATTTAATAATAATATTAATAATTCTGTATTTATTTTTTTTATGTCACCAACAAATCCATAGTTGATTTTCTTTACTTTTCTTTTTTTTGCTTCAATGGTATTTCCATCTGGTCCAGAAAGTCCAATAGCATTGCAATTTATAGATTGAAGATTAGAAACAATATTCTTATTAATTTTTCCTGCATAAACCATTGTAATTATATCCAAGGTTGATTTATTGGTTATTCTTCTACCATCAATTATTTTTGATTTTATTTTTAAACTATTGGATATATTTGTTGCAATTTTACCACCTCCATGGACTAAAATTTTTAAACCATCTATCTGCTTAAAATTATTCAAAAATAATTTTAGCTGTTTTTCATTATCTATTATATTTCCGCCAACTTTAATAACGGAAAGTCTATTTCTGATCATCAATTAATTGTTTTAAAATTGCTTGACATGCATAAACCCTATTTTCTGATTGTTTCAATACTAATGAATTTTTGTTATCTAGAACCTGATCAGAGGCTACAATATTTCTTCTTATAGGTAGACAATGCATAAATTTTGCATTATTAGTGTAATTCATTTTTTCATCATTAATTATCCACTCATTAGTTGTTCTTAAAACTTTTCCATAATCCTGATATGAGCACCAATTTTTAGCATATATAAAATCAGCTCCTTCAAATGCTTCAACTTGATTTGAGTATCTTTTAACTCCTTTAGTTATTTTTGGGTCTAAATCATATCCATCTGGGTTAGTAATTATAAATTCTGCGTTTATATTTTTTATCATTTTAATGAATGAATTTGCCACTGCATGAGGTAGAGCTTTTGGATGAGGCGCCCAACTTAATACAATTTTTGGTTTTTG
>CEVR01167864.1_pt1 | contig 13253 bp, 9 predicted proteins | sample 356541 | NCBI WGS metagenome assembly CEVR01 (sample SAMEA2623734, study PRJEB7988) | marine metagenome | isolation source: saline water (ENVO:00002010), including
TTAAATATTATTGATACACCAGGACATGTTGATTTTAGTTACGAGGTGAGTAGATCATTATATGCTTGTGAAGGTTCAATTCTAATAGTCGATAGCACTCAAGGGGTGGAGGCGCAAACACTTGCAAATGTTTATCAGGCTCTAGATATGAATCATGAAATAATACCTATATTAAATAAGATTGATCTTCCTGCTTCTGATTTAGATCGTACCTCAAAGCAAATAGAAGATGTAATTGGAATAGATACAAACAACGCTATTCCATGTTCAGGAAAAACTGGTGAAGGAATAGATGATATACTAGAAGCCATAGTTAATAATCTTCCAGCCCCAAAAGGTGACAAAAATAATAAATTAAAATGTTTATTGGTTGATAGCTGGTATGATACTTATTTGGGTGTTGTTACTTTAGTAAGAGTTATTGATGGTAAAATAAACAAAAATATGAAGATAAAAATGATGTCAACTAATCAAGAATATATAGTTGAAAAAGTTGGAGTATTTACACCAAAACCTAGAGATATAAATGAACTAAATTCAGGAGAAATCGGCTTTATAATTACAGGAATAAAAAACCTTTCTGACACTAAAGTCGGTGATACGATTTGTGAAGCAGATAAACCATTAGAAAAAACTTTACCTGGATTTAAGCCAAGTAAACCAGTTGTATTTTGTGGATTATTTCCTGTTGATAGTTCCGACTATCAAAAGCTGAAAGATGGACTTGCTAAACTACAACTAAATGATGCTAGTTTTTCATTTGAAGCAGAATCATCCTCTGCATTAGGATTAGGATTTAGATGTGGTTTTTTAGGTTTGTTGCATTTGGAGATTATTACAGAAAGACTAGAAAGAGAATTCGATATTAACTTAATTACAACTACGCCAGGTGTTGTATATAAAGTTCACCTAAATAATGAAAAAATAATTGATTTACAGAATCCATCCAGTCTTCCTGACCCCACCCTAATAAAAATTATTGAAGAACCATGGATTAAGGCAACTATAATAACACCCGATGAATATCTTGGTTCTATTATTAAACTATGTCAAAACAAACGGGGTATACAAACTAATTTAAGTTATTCAGGAAATAGAGCAGTTTTAAATTATGAAATTCCATTAAATGAAGTTGTTTTTGATTTTAATGACAGACTTAAATCTATGACAAGTGGCTATGCAAGTTTTGATTACGAAATATTAGGTCATAGGGTTGGAGATTTGGTAAAACTCTCAATTCTTGTAAATGCAGAATCTGTAGATGCTTTGGCCATGATGGTACATAAAGATTTTGCACAAAGTATAGGAAGAGATGTTTGTGAAAAATTAAAAGACTTAATTCCAAGACATAATTTTATGATACCGATTCAAGCTGCTATTGGGGGAAAGATTATAGCTAGAGAAACAATAAAAGGATTTAAAAAAGATGTGTTAACAAAAATTCATGGAGGTGGTGCGCGAGACAGAAAAAGAAAACTTCTTGATAAACAAAAAAAAGGAAAAGTAAGAGCAAAACAATTTGGTAAAGTTGAGATACCCCAAGAAGCTTTTATTGGAGTATTAAAAATATCTAAGGAAAACTAAAATGATTTATGATTGTTTTTCGTATTGGGATGAGGATCTCCTTCTGGATTTAAGATTACATACACTTGATAAATTTGTAGATTATTTTGTTGTTGTTGAGGGAAATAAAACTTGGCAAAATAATCATAAGGAATTTAGATTTGATATTAATATGTTTTCTAAGTTCAAAGAAAAAATTATTTATGTTAGGGTAGATGATTTACCCGATGGTCAGAATCCCTATTTAAGAGAAAATCATCAAAGAAATTCTATATCTAGAGGTTTAAAAAAAGCATCTGAAAATGACATAGTGATAATTTCAGATCTTGACGAAATTCCAAATCCTGAAGTGATAAAAAATTTTAATAAGAAAATGAGATTTGCGGTTTTTGAACAAAAACATTTTTATTATAAATTTAATTTACAAAGTAAAAATCACCCTCTTTGGTATGGGAGTAGGATTTGTTTACTTAAATATATGAAATCACCTCAATGGCTAAGAGATTTAAAATTTAAAAAAAGACCTTTTTGGAGAATAGATAAATTTAGATTAAATAATATTATATCCAATGGAGGATGGCATTTCTGCAATTTGAAAAGCATAGATAAGCTTAAATACAAATATGAAAATCTTTGTGAAACAAATGATCCTATAATATTTAAAGAAAAAATTGACAAAAAGTATTTAAACCTAAAGAGTATTGAAGAGATGATTGAAAATAGAAAGGATATTATAGGGCGAGATGATGAATTTTATAAAGTTGATATTGATAATTCATTTCCCAAGTTTATTATTGATAACAAAGATAAATTTACAGATTGGATTGTAACATAAACCTTTATGAAAAAAGATAGAAAATTAGAATTTGTCGAAAAAGAAAATAATCCTTTTGAAGATTTAAGAGGAAAAATATCAAATTATAAGTTATCAGAGAAAATTAACTTAGTAGCCACAATAACTTCAAAAAGTAATACATTAAGATCGAATCATTATCACCCTATACAACAACAAAAATGCTTATTGATCGAAGGTCAGTATGTAAGTATTTATAAGGACTTAAAAAAACCAAATGCGCCTAAAATTACCCATCTTATAAATAAAGGAGATCTTGTAATAACTGAGCCAATGGTGGCACATACAATGGTATTTAGAAAAGATTCAATATTTTTAAATTTGGTTAATGGTGAAAGAGAACATAAGAATTATGGAAAAACTCATACAATACCATTCGAATTGATTAATAAAAAAGAAAAAGAGTTTCTATTTAAAAACTATAAAGATAAGTGCAGAGTTTGTGGAAAAAGTGAGTTTTTAAGGTGTATTTCTCTAGGATACCAACCTTTTGCAAATAATTTTGCAAGTAGTCCAAAAGATCAAGAAAAATATCCTTTAGAAGTAAATGTTTGTAAAAATTGTAGAAATGGACAACTTTCAATTCTGCCAAATTTTAAAAAAATATTTAGTAAATATTTATATAAATCATCAATAAGCGCTATTTTTAAAAAACATTTTGAGAATGCTGCAAAAAAATATGTGAAATTTTTTAATATAAAAAAAAATGATTTCATAATTGATATAGGTAGTAATGATGGAATAGGCTTAATACCATTTAAAAAAATGGGTTTTAAAAATATTCTTGGTATTGAGCCAGCGAATAATTTAGTTAAGGAAACTAGAAAAATAGGGATCAAAACAATAAATAAATTTTTTAATGAAAAAATAATTTCTGATATCAAATCTAAAGCAAAGTTAATAATGGCATCAAATGTTTTTGCCCATGCTGATAATCTTCATGAAGCAATAAAAACAATGAAACAAATATTAAAACCAAATGGTAAAATCATAATAGAGGTTCAATATTTTCCTAAAATGTTAAAAAATTGTACATTCGATAATATATATCATGAGCATGTAAATTATTGGTCATTATATGCGTTAAATAAATTTTGCAACTTAAACGATCTCAAAATATTTAAAGTTGAAGAAATTGATACTCACGGGGGTTCTATTAGGGTTTATATAACTAAAGAAAAAAAATTTAAAATTGAGAATTCAGTAAGTAAAATTTTAAATAATGAAAAAAGTATTGGTATTTTGGATGATAAAATATTTTTAAACTATGGAAAAAAAATTCGAGATTTAAATAATAATTTGAAAGCAAATTTAAATAAATTAAATAAAAAATATAAATTAGTTGCAGGATATGGAGCTCCAGCCAAAGCAAGTACAGTAATTAACTTTGCAGGTATAAATAAGCAACATATTAAATTTATTATAGATGATAATAAATTAAAGAAAAATAAATTTATTCCGGGTACAAAGATCAAAATTGTCTCCAAAAACAATATTAAAAAAGTAGATTGTATAGTTGTTTTCGCTTGGAACTTTTATTCGGACATAAAAAAAAATAACTCCGATATAGGAAAAAAATTTATAAGTATTAGAGATTTGTATAAAAAAGACTTAAAAATCTAAGTTTTTTAAATCAATGGTTATTTCTTCTTTGTTAATAGGATCTAAATTAGCTTTAACTTTTTTATAATTTAAATTTAATAAGTTACTTATATTTCTAAATACATCACATTTAAAATTAGGACTTTCTATTTCTATAACTTGGGTACTGGCTTTACAAAAAATTATATTTGTAAGTCCAGCACCATGATTACCCACTATAACTTGTGCATTATTAAAAATTTTAATTTGCTCTTCAAAACTTAATTTTGTTAACTGAACAACCTCAAATCCAAGATTTTTTAAGTGAGCACAAACTGCTTGATTATTTGATAATTTATTATGTCTAAATTTTGAGTCTGATCTATCTATAAATATTTTTTTAAAATTTTTCGTATCACTATTATTTTTATGTAGAAATATTTTTTGTATTTCTAGCAATATATTTTTATCTACATTAGCTACTGTAACAAGTTGATGACGATTCAATTTCCAATAAGGATGTGCAGGAATTGTAAATTTGTCGGCATATAAATGCCTAATTTTACTACCATCAATCAGTTTTTCATTTGGGATATTAAAATATGTGAAGGTAGTTTTTTGAAATTCTTTGTTAATATTTGGGGCCAAAATTGCATCAAAAATTCTTAATTCTTTATATTTTTTCGATATAATTAATTTTGGAATTATATCAAGTAGCCAATGTCCATAATTTTCAATTCCAGGAATACCTTGCACCAAAGACAAGACATTTCCATAGATTTTTTTTTGTATAAATTTTCTAGTTCCTGTTTTTAGTATTTTGTTTTTATTAACATCCACCAAAGTGTTGTCTTCTAGTTGAATAGAAAGCTTTTCATAAATCTCTTTGTCTTTGATAAACGCTACATTTTGGGAAAGGTCACTATAAACACGAGCTTTATTAATCTCATATATTTCGTATTCTTTAGTACTTTTCTCATTAATTTTAACTTTTATTAACTTAATATTTTTAAAAATATTATTTTGTATTGGATAAAGTTTACCGTAAATCAGATCAAAAATTAACTTAACTAGTGTGAAATAAATTTTTTTAAATATACTATTTATTGAAGACACTATATTAATTTTTTATTTCTTCCTATTACCTTAAATAAATATTCAATCTGATTTTTAGTAATTCCAGGGTAAAAAGGGAGTGATAATATTTTTTTAGATATATCGTTTGTGACTTTCAAATTTGAATTTTTAAATTTTTTATAAACTTTTTGTAAATGTATTGGAATTTCATAATGAATTTGCGTCTCAATATTTTTTTCTTTTAATTTTTTTAACAGCAAATTTCTTTTTTTTACAATAATTGGATATAGGTGATAAACATTTTCTGAATTTGGGCGCTCAAGTATTCTTTTTATTCCCATCGTATCACACTTTTTATTATAAACTTTTGCTAAATCTTTTCTTAAATCATTATTTTTTTTCAGACTTTTAATTTTTAAATTTAGAAATGCAGCTTGTACCTCGTCCATCCTAGAATTATAACCTACAACTTTGTGATCTTTATCTTTAAAGTTAGTACTTCCATAGTTAGCAATCTGTGTACATTTAAAGATCATTTTTTTTGAATTTGTAATAATTGCTCCACCATCACCTATTGATCCTAAATTCTTACTGGGGTAAAAACTCATGCAACCTATATCTCCAAAATTTCCAACTATTTTATTTTTATACTTAGCCAAATGTGCTTGAGCAATATCTTCAATTATAAATAAATTATTTTTCTTTGCAAATTTACATATGTGTGTCATTTCACAAGGATTTCCATACAGATGAGTAACAATTATTGCTTTAGTTTTTTTAGTTAATTTTTTTGACAATAATTTTTCATTCATTTGAAAATATTTGTCATCAATATCAACGAAAACAGGTTTGCAATCATTTAGCGATATTGCATAGGCTGAAGATATCCAAGTATTTGATGTAGTCAAAATTTCATCTCCTTTTTTTAAACCTAAGGCTTTAATAGCAACAATCAATGCATCGGTACCGGAATTTATAGTTAAACAAAATTTAGATTTAAAAATTTTGGAAATTTTCTTTTCTAACATTTTATTATATTTGGATTTTATAAAAGAATTTTTTTCATATATTTCTTTAAGGAATTTAAAATATTTTTTCTTAAATGGTTTATTTATTTTATTTAAATCTACAAACTTAATTTTTTTAATCATTTAATAATGTATCTCTTGTACTTTTAATAATACTAGAGGGTTTTAGTACTTTATTTTTAAAATAAATTTTCTTTAATGTAATAACACCATCAGAGCACAAACAATCAACATCTCCATTTTTATATATTTTTACTATTCTTCCAGGTATAATACCTTCAAATATAGTTCTTTTGTTAATTTTAGATTCTAGAACTACCAATTTTTTTTCTCTCAAAAAACAAAATGCTCCAAAATCTTTATCTTTACAAGCTCTTATTAAGTTGTGCACATCCTTCCTTTTATTAAAAAAATTAATCATGCTATCCTCAGGATTCCTTGAACAATTCCAGGTTTCTTTATTTTGATTGTTTTTTTTTAAATTAATTTTATTTCTAAGATAGTTAAAAACTATTTTAGAAATATCGTTTTTTAAAAATTTACCTATCTTTGATTTAACACTTTGATAATTGTCTTTACTAACTATTTTTATTTTTTTTCTTTTAATAATCTTACCAGAATCTAATTTTGGGACTACTTGATGGATTGTAATATATATTGATTTTCTTCCCATTAAAATAGCCCAATTAATACTTGCCCTACCTTTTTGTTTTGGAAGTTTACCATGATGAATATTTATATATTTTGATAATTTTATTAATTTTTTATCTAATATTTTATTAAATGTAGAAATTATGACAGCATCAGGTTTTATCTTTTTAATAAAATTATAAATTTGAAATTTATTGTCCGATTTTAAAATATTAATATTTTTATTTAAGTTTATTGAACTTAAATTTGATTTATAAAATTTATTTTTGCCAGGTAAAATTATTCCTCTAACATCAAAAGATTTATTTTTTTTAAAACTTTCAGCAGAATACTTACCCATAAATCCATAGGCAAAAATTATTATAGATATTTTATTACTTGTTTGCACTTATTTTGTTATATTTTAATACTCTACTAATACCTTCATAAATTGAAACCGAAGGATTATAGCCTGTATGCATTATTGCTTTATTTATATTCGGGCATCTTCTTTTTGGTTCGTCAGCTGGATAGTTTTTCGGATAATCTATTAACTTAAATTTATTTTTTTTATTTAATATTTTATTAAAAACTTTTACAAGATTAATCATGCTTATTTCATTTTTTTGATTTCCAATATTATAAATTTCACCAACTCTTCCTAAAAATATAATTTTTAAAAAACCGGAAATAGCGTCTGTAATATAACAAAAAGTTCTAGTCTGTTTCCCGTTACCATGAATCAATATTTTATCATTACTAATAATTTTATTTATTATATTTGGTATAACTCTATAGTCTTTCTTATTCATTAATGGACCAAAAACATTAAAAGGTCTTATAATTTTAATATTACATTTAAAATAATTTTTATAAATATAGCAAAGTGTTTCACCAACACGTTTTCCCTCATCATAGCAAGACCTAGGTCCAAAAGAATTCACATTACCGTAGTAAGTTTCTTTTGTTGGAATATTTTTTTTGTCAGGGTTGCCATAAATCTCGCTTGAACTAAAAAAAATAAATTCTGATTTATTTTTAAGGGTATTTTTTAAAAGATTTTCTACTCCAATATATGATACTGATAAAGTCTCTAGAGGGTATTTTTTGTAAATAAAAGGGCTAGCAATACCTGCCAAAAAAATAATTTTATCATATTTTTTTTTTATTTGGATTTTTGAAACATCACCTTTATAAAATTTTATAAATTTATTTTTTTTAAATAAATCGAGCTGTGTTTTCGAAGATATAAAATTGTCATAACAGTCTACTCTCAACTTTATTTTACTTTCATTTATAATGGTATTAAATACTTCAACAAAATATTTTCCTAAAAAACCATTCGCTCCTACTAATAGTATTTTTTTATTTTGGATTCTTTTTTTACAATTATTTATCGAAGATACTATTTCTTTTATATCATTTTTGTAAAAGTTTTTAGACATATGGAGTTTATTAAATAAAAATTTTATAAAATAAACAAATAAATTTAAAAATAAAATAAAATCCTTATAAAATACTAATATTTAAATAATTATGAAAAAATTAAAAATTTTCTGCGTTACAAATGAGCAGAGAAAATATCTTGAAAATTTGCCTATAATTTTAGCTGGAGTAGGGAAAAAAAAATTTTCTAAAAAATATATATCTTGTTTAAAAGGAAAAAATATTCAAAAAAAAGAGCAGTATTATTCTGAGTTAACATTTCACTATTGGTATTGGAAAAATAAACTTAAAAATGAAAACGAAAATACTTGGATAGGATTTTCTCAAAAAAGAAGATTCTGGATAAAAAATAATAGAAGAATAAAAACATTATCGGACTTAAGAAAAAATATTTTACACAAAGCACCAAATTATTGGGAAAAATATGAGAGTATAATTTGCAAACCTATATTTGTTCAAAATCCAAAAAAAATGAAATTGTTAAAAAGGGGTTGGAAAAATATTTTAATGGATCCAAGCGTACTTATAAATGAAAAGAAAAGAAATATAGAACTTCAATTTGATATGCACCATGGTTACAAAATTTTGGAGAAATCTATAGATTACTTGAAACAAGAAGACAAATTAAAATTTAGAAAGTTTATAAAGACAGAAACTAAATTTAATCCTCACATAATGTTTATCTCAAAAAAAAAGATTTTAAATAAATGGTTTGAAGATTTGTTTTCATGGTTATTTAAGTGTGAAAAAAAATTTGGTACGAAGACCCTTAAAGGTTATGATCAAAAGAGGTTATATGCTTATTTAGCAGAAAGATATTTATCTTATTGGTTCAAAAAAAATACAAAATACTTAGAATATAATTGGACCTTTTTTGAAAAAAAAAATGAAATTTAAAACTTTTTTTAATATCTACTTTAGACACAGAATTAATAAAGCAAATTTAATTTTGAAGTTATATTTATACGTTAATGTTTTAATTAGATATGTAATAAATTTATTTTACTTCGAAAAAAAAATTAATTTTGATAAGTCTATAAAAGATTATAAAAATTTATACGGGAAAGATATCAATTATCTATTTGAATATTTTAACTCAGATAAAGGATTAAACTTTATAGATCAGTATCCTGAACCTTTTAAAAGGAGAAAAAACAAAAATAAAATTCAAGCACATGGATATTCAGCAATTTACCAGAAGTTTTTTGAACCTTTAAAAAATAAAAGTATAAATATTTTAGAATTAGGTTCATTTTATGGAAATGCTTCTGCCGCAATGTTTTTTTATTTTAAAAATGCACGAATTTATGGTGCAGACATAAATCCAGATATGTTTAAGTATAGGTCTGAAAGAATTAAAACTTTGTATGTTAATTCCTCCTCAAGAAATTCTATAGATTATAATATAATTAAAAAAAATATTTCTTTTAACATAATAATAGAAGATGCAAGTCATATGCTAAAAGATCAAATTATTTCTTTATTTATGCTTTTTAAATCTTTAGAGCCAGGTGGATTGTTTATTATTGAAGAAATAGATTTCCCAGAAAAACGTAAAGATATGAGAATCAACCAAAAAGCTCCAGATTTAAAAACTATACTTAACAGTATTCTATTGAATAAGGATTTTAATACAGAGTATATTTCTTCTAAAGAAAAGAAATATTTCCTAGAAAATTTCAATTCAATCGAATTTTTTAAAGGAAATATTAATGAAATGGCAATTATTAGAAAAAAATAACTGTAAAAAATAAAATGGAGAGATGGCCGAGTGGTTTAAGGCGCACGCTTGGAGAGCGTGTATAGGGGCAACTCTATCGTGGGTTCGAATCCCACTCTCTCCGCCACTAAATTTTTGAAAAATTTATATAAAAGCTTAAATATTAAAAAGTAATTAATTTTTTTTTTTTTCATCAAATTAGCATTGATAATCAACATTAATTAAGACCGACAAAACCTTGAGAGTTTGTGAAAAAATAAAAAAATGTTATAAAAATTAACTAATATTAATGTCATCTCAAAACAATTTAAATTATCAGGCAGACTCAATTAAAGTTCTTAAAGGCTTAGAAGCAGTAAGAAAAAGACCAGGTATGTATATTGGTGATACCGATGATGGTACTGGATTACATCATATGGTTTATGAGGTTGTTGACAACTCTATAGATGAAGCGTTAGCTGGATATTGCAAGAATATTGAAGTATCAATAAATGTTGATGGTTCAGTAACAGTTAGTGATGACGGTAGAGGAATACCAGTAGATATTCATAAAGGAGAAAAAAAATCAGCAGCCGAAGTAATCATGACACAACTTCATGCTGGAGGTAAATTTGATCACGACTCTTACAAAGTGTCAGGGGGACTTCATGGTGTCGGTGTTTCAGTTGTAAACGCATTATCAGAAAATTTAAAATTAAATATTAATAGAGATGGAAAAAAATATTTTATTGAATTTAAAAATGGTGATGCAAAGTCGCCTTTAAAACAAATTGGTAAATCAAAGGAAAATGGTACAGAAATTAATTTTTTACCTTCAAAAAATATTTTTTCCTCAATAAAGTTTAGTTTTTCAATTTTAGAAAAAAGGTTAAGAGAATTAGCATTTTTAAATAAAGGAATAAGAATAGTTATTAATGATAATTCGACAAAAAAGAAAAAATCATCAGAATTTAAGTATGACGGTGGCATATTACAGTTTGTAGATTACTTGGATAGTAAAAGAGAAGGTTTAAAAAATAAAAATGATAATGAATTATTTAAAAAACCTATTTATATGGAGGGATTAAAAAATAATGTTGAAATTCAATGTTCATTAAAATGGAATGCTGGATATGGTGAGGATGTTTACCCTTTCACAAATAATATATACCAAAAAGATGGTGGAACTCATTTGTTGGGTTTTAGAAGTGCATTAACGAGAGTTGTAAATAAGTATGCCAATGATCAAAATTTATTAAAAAAAAATAAAGTAAGTTTATCAGGTGATGATATTAAAGAAGGGTTAACCTGCGTACTGTCAATCAAAATACCTGATCCAAAATTTTCATCACAAACAAAGGATAAATTAGTTTCCTCAGAGGTAAGAAACTTAGTAGAAAATTTTATAAATGAAAAGTTATCGATATGGTTTGATCAAAATCCATCGATTTCTAAAGTTATTTTGGCAAAAATTATTCAAGCTGCTGTTGCAAGAGATGTTGCGAGAAAAGCCAGAGAAAGCGTGAGAAGAAAAGGTGCCTTAGAATTAACAGGATTGCCTGGAAAACTTGCTGATTGTCAAAACTCAAAACAGGATGGAACGGAATTATTTATAGTTGAAGGAGACTCTGCGGGGGGCTCAGCAAAACAAGGAAGAAATAGAGAGTTTCAAGCAGTACTTCCTTTAAGAGGTAAAATATTAAATACATTTACTGAAACAAATAGTAAGAATGGAAAATCCTTAGATTATAAAACTAAATCTCTGTCAAAAATGATGTCATCAAACGAAATAGTAACACTTATAAACGCACTAGGTCTTGATCCAAAGTCAGATGAAATTGATTTAAAAGATTTGAGGTATGGTAAAATTATAATAATGACTGATGCAGATGTAGATGGATCTCATATACGTGCTCTTCTGTTAACTTTTTTAAATAATAAACCATTTAATAAGCTTATAGAAAATGGAAATGTTTATTTGGCACAACCACCGTTATTTAAAATTAATAAAGGATCAAAAAGTATTTATATAAAAGATGAAAATGATCTTGAGAAATATATATTGAATAATTCAAAAGACTTGAAAAAACTTAATAAGAAAAGCAAAGACTATCAAATCATTTTAAATGAGGAAAAGTCAAATTTAACTATACAAAGATTCAAAGGTCTTGGTGAAATGAACCCTATTGAATTATGGAATACTACTCTAAATCCAGAAACAAGAAATCTACTTCAAGTACAATACTCAAAAAACCAAAAGAAAGACCAAGATTTAATTTATACTTTAATGGGTAGCGATGTTTCACTTAGAAAGGATTTTATTGTAGAAAATGCAATAAATGTATCAAATTTAGATATTTAAATGGAGTTTTTAAATAATTCTAAAAATTATTCATTAAATAGAAAAACCTATATTAATCTTAGGTGGATAGCGATATTCGGTCAATTTGCTTCAGTAAATTTAGCTTCATTTATATTGAATTATGAATTTGCATTTATTAAAGCAAATATTGTTATTTTAATAGGAGCAATAAGCAATATTTATTTAATAAGTTTTTATGTAAAAAACTTATTATCAAACAGAACAGCTTTTAATTTTTTAGTAATTGATATTATTCAATTAACCCTTCTTTTGTATTTTACTGGAGGAATTTTAAATCCATTTGTAATATTTATAATTATACCAAGTGTCTTTGCATCTTTAAGTTTAGAAAAAGTTACTAATTATTTATTAATTTTAATCACACTAATTAGTATTTTCTTCCTAACTTTTTTCTACCAAGATACTTCTTTGCCTTTTCCCAAAAGGTCGTTAATTGATAAGAATTTTTACTTTTCAATTCCTATCTCACTTAGTATTGGTTTATTTTTTTTAAATTATTTTGCTATTACATTTGGACAAGAGGCAAGTTTAAGAAAAGACGCACTGGATAAAATTCAACAATTAATAGCGAAAGAACATGAATTAGTTTCTTTAGGAGGCCAAGCAGCTGCTGCAGCTCATTCGTTGGCTACACCGCTATCTACAATAAAATTAATTACTCAAGAATTATCAAAAACTCTTAAAGGCAATAGAGATATTGAAAAGGATATTGTCTTATTAACTGATCAAGTTGAAAGATGTAATCAAATATTAAAAAAACTTTCAATTAACCCAGACATAGATGATGAATTTATTGAATATGAACTTACTCTTTCTAATTATATCAATGAGATAATTAGATCATTTCAAAGTATTAGTAAAAAAAAATTTTTTTTCCAAAATAAACAAGATACAAATCCGGTGAAATTTAAAAGATCGATTGAAATAATTTATGGATTAAGAAATTTTATTGGAAATGCAAATAAATTTGCTAAAGAAAAAATATTTATAACC
>CEVR01036879.1_pt1 | contig 13230 bp, 10 predicted proteins | sample 356541 | NCBI WGS metagenome assembly CEVR01 (sample SAMEA2623734, study PRJEB7988) | marine metagenome | isolation source: saline water (ENVO:00002010), including
CTAACCTCTCCATCATTGATAATAATCAAATCTACACTTTTCATAACCGCTAACAAATCATCTTTAGCAATCTCAATCCACAGATTCATTGAATCTAACATTGATATTCGAGTTCCTTTCGCTTGCTGAAGGACTTTTGATTGAAGCATGGGTACAAGATTAGCGCAAAACAATACTTTTGGAGTTGTTGATTCTGATGGGACTTTTGGATCAAAATCACCAAATACATTCAATTGTGTATCATGGGTTTTTGCAACACCCATATCTCCATGATATGAGCCCTCCCAACGGAATGTCTTACCTTCTGCGACCTCTAGACCACTCAAATCTAAGCCTTGAGATTCCAACATTGATATGTCTTCGGAGCGGAAATCTTGACCAACTACGCCAACTAAACCAATCTTTTCAAGAGAGAGATAATTTCCATGAAATCGACTTGCAATGCCAGCATATACCGCTGAACCCCCTAATGCATTCTCAACATTTCCGGCCGGTGATGTCACACTATCATAAGCAATACTTCCAACCATGAGAATATCCAAAGTAGTCACCTCATCCTAGTAATTCTTGATGATTGTCAATATACTGTATAGTAACATCGCGATTCAAAAAGTCTTTTTCATCCATTATTCTTCGATGGAGGGGGATTAGGTGTTGTACGCCAGTGATTTGGGTTTCATCAAGAGCTGTGCGCATTCTTCTAATGGCATCATCCCTATCATGGCCCCAAGTCAATAGTTTCGCCAATAATGAATCAAAACAACCTGGCATTTCGTAACCAGGGTGTGCATGTGTATCGCATCTTATGCCAAATCCGGATGGGAAATGACAATCCCATAATCGTCCTGGACTCGGAACAAACTCCTTGGGATCTTCAGCATTTAATCGGCATTGAATCGCATGCCCTCGCCATTTAATGTCTGACTGAGTTAACGGTAATTCTTCACCCTGTGCTACTCTAATTCCAAGCTCTACCAAGTTGTAACCAGTGATTAATTCAGTTACAGTGTGCTCGACCTGTACTCTTGGATTAACTTCCAAAAAATAGAAGTCGCCATTTGCATCCCTTAGAAATTCAAATGTTGCAAGTCCTTTGTAACCTACAGATTCTGCACCTTTGCAAACTAAATCGCCTATTTCTGCACGCTTTTCGTCAGTTAGCCAAGGACCTTCTTCAACGAGTTTTTGATGCCTTCTCTGAATTGAACAAAATCTCTCTCCGAAATGTATTGCTCTTTTTCCATCAGCAAGTACTTGGAACTCTACGTGTTGAGCGCCTTGAATATACTTCTCTACGAAAACTCTTTCATCACCAAATGCAGATTTGGCACGAGACATGCAAAGTTTGAGTGCACTAGCAAATTGAGATTCTTCTTCGACTATCTGCATGCCGATTCCACCGCCGCCAGCTGCGGCCTTGATAATGACTGGATAGCCGATTTCATCTGCTAATTTGCTGGCAACTTTCTCATCCGAAATGGGTTCAGATGAGCCTTTGGCAACCGGTAATCCCGCACCCTCCATAGCAGCCCTAGCCTCAATCTTATCGCCAAGAAGAGTAATCACATCACTTGATGGACCAATAAAAGTGATACCTTCTTCCGTTAGGCGCTTAACAAAATGAGCATTCTCTGCCAAGAAGCCATATCCTGGATGTACTGCATCACACTCAAGTTCTTTGGCAGCATTTACAACCGCCTCAATGTCCAAATATGAATCAAGCGGATTTGAGCAATAATTTGGATAAGCGATATCTGACATCATTACTGGCAAGGATAACCTATCTTCTTTACCATGAATTATCGCTGCTTCAATCCCCATATCTCTAAGAGTTCGCAAAATTCTCAAGGCGATTTCGCCACGGTTAGCAATCAAGACTCGATTGAATCCCATGATTGAGTGTAAACATCGGTATTCTATGAGTAAAACGGTTGATTTTTTGTATTTAGTTGGATTTTTAATTACTGATTTTCAGTGATTTTTACCGGAAAAGGGTCATTTTTAGGAAGATTTCAAACATTATTGTACTCTTTGTCGAATATGTTAATATCATAGGATAGTGATGGAATGATATGGTACGAGCAGATAAATCCGGCGCCCAAGTTGTCGCCGAGTTAGGTGGTAAAGACCTCAATAGAGACGGTAAAATCATAAATTTGGTAATTTGTGGCAATTCGAAGTTTTACGATTATTCTTGGCTTGAAAACCAACTAGATAATTGGGTTGAGTTGTACACTTATCCAGACATGATAATTATTGGTGGAGCCAGTGGTGTTGACTACTTAGCTGAGAGATGGGCTGATAACCAAAATATTCCTTTAGCGGTATATAGTGAGGCATGGCAAAGCCCTCGGCCAAATTCTGAACTTGATAGCGGCAGACCCGAAGCAGCAGCAACACTGGCAAAAGAAATGTTAGAACATGCCACTCATATGTTGGCATTTCCTGGACCGGACTCGGTTTGGACAAAACGTATGATCGATATTGCAGATGGTTTACAAATTCCTGTAACACGAGTAGATTTACCAACAGAGGGCTTGTAATCAATAGACATCCCGTAAGTAACGCTTTTGTTCTTTCATCATTGTCTTTTCAATGAAATGAGTTGCATCTGCTTCTGACATGCCACCATGCTCAATAGCAATCTCAATAAGTGCACGATGAACATCTTTAGCCATGTATGTCTTATCGCCACAAATGTAGAAATATGCTCCATTTTCGAACCATTCCCATACTTCAGCGCCGTGTTCTTTTAGCCTGTGTTGAACATAGATTTTTTCTGCTTGATCTCTAGACCATGCAGTAGTAAAACGATACAAGTCGCCACTATCCAACCATGATTCTATGGCATCTTTGTAATAGAATTCTGTTTTAGATGATTGGTCACCAAAGAATAACCAATTTTTACCATTACCACCATCAAATACTCTTTGTTCCATAAAAGCTCTAAATGGGGCAATCCCAGTACCTGGGCCAACCATAATAATGTCAATATCTTTGTCTTCTGGTAGAACAAATGACTTTGTTGGCGACATGAAAACTCCTACTTTTTGATCACTATTTCCAACCTCATCAGCCATAAATTGAGTACAAAGGCCACCTCTGTTTCTACCATGGTAACTGAACCTAACAATACCTACGGTTAATTCAACAAGTCCTGGATGAGCATCATGAGAAGAAGCAATGGAGTACAATCTTGGTTTTAGTCTACCTGCTAGTTCAAAAAATTCTTCGGGCGAATATTTTGCATCAAATTCTCTCATAATGTCGATGTAGTCGCGCGTCCAAAGATAGTCTTCCATCGCTTTCGCATCTGTATTCAAATGCTCTACTTTATCTGCTGGGTCATCTGAAGGTGCGCTTGGTTTGAGTTCCGGAGGTAGGAGTTCGTTTTCAGTTGCGTTCCAAGATGATTCACCTCTACTTCTTGATACCATCTTAACAGAAATTTTCATTCCACTGGCCACTACTTTTTGAGCAAGTGATTGAACAAATTTCTTACTTGCCAGATGTACCTCAAAATCTTTCTTTAATGCCTCATAAAGTGTTCTTTCACCATTATGAGTATTAACAATTGAATCTTTATCCCACCCTTGTACCTCGATTAATTCATCAACAATATGGGGTGGATTTTCAGGCACCACGCCAAGTGCGTCTCCAACCTTATAATCGAGACCTGAATCGCCAAGAGCAAATACTACATGTCGAGTTTCTTTCTTGGAACCTTCTCCATTCAAAATGTAATTTTCTGTAATGTTGGTATAATATGGGTTTTTTGCACTCCATTCACTTTTTGCTGCACCGGACATGACAACACCTAGTCTCTCGAACTAATATGCCCTCAAATCGAAAGTAATTGAAGGTTCGGAAATCTATCAACTGATAAAATTGACATTCATGAATGACCAATTAAGCAAAAGCCTAGTGCGTATCCCCGTAACTATGGCGCATGAAATCATTATGCTCGGAACCGGCAATGCATTTCTACCTAATGGAAGGCACCATTCATTTGCTATTTTTGATAAGAAGCATATCATAGACGCACCCCCTACTGCATTACTTTCACTACGAGAAAATGGCATTAAAGTAAACGATATCGAGACAGTTTTTATCACTCATCTTCACGGCGATCATATTTTTGGATTACCTTTTTTGTTACTTGAAAGAACTTATATTTCTGATCGAGAATTTCAAAAACCTCTAACAATTATTGCAGCAACTGGTGCTCGTAAGAAAATTGAGCATCTATGCGAAATAGCTTATCCTGGTTCGCTAGAAAATATTCTTTCGAAAATTACTTGGGATGAAAATTCACAAGGAGTAACTACTGATGGATGGAGTTGGAACAGATTTGAAGTAAATCATAATGATGCAGTAGATCCTTTTGGCTATAGTTTTGAATCTTCTAGCGGGGCGAAATTTGTTCATAGTGGTGACTCTGGGCCTTGTGAGCCTCTATATGATGCAATAAGTAAGACCGAGTTAGCAATTATTGAAATGGGAATTCCAGAATGGGTGCCAAGTGATGAACATCACAAGCCATCGGATATACAAGCGCTTAGCGAACAATATCCAAACACTAACTTCATTGTTACTCATACATTTATTGATTGCAAGGATTCACAACACCCAACCATAACCTCAAATGAATTCCCAAACCATCCGAGCAATGTTTTACATGCACAAGATAAGTATGTAATTAATTGGAATGGAAAATGGTTTTTCTAACATTCTATCACACATATTTTTTCATTAATTTTTACACAAATAGGATTGTGAAAGTTTTTCTCAAAGGTATGCTTATGAGGGGGACTCGGACTGGGAGGTACATCGCGCTTTTCCCGCCCAGCCGGGTTGAGATGCTAAATGGAGGACAGAGGAATGACAGAAAACATATTCGATGGTTATCTGTCTAAAAAAACCCTGTTCCAAAACAAAGAGTTCCTACGTCACAATTACAACCCGAATAAACTACCTCATCGGAAAAATGAAATCGATACTTTATCGTTTAATCTTGTTGAAGCCTTGAAAGGTCATATTCCATCTAACATGACATTGTATGGTGTGACTGGTGCAGGAAAAACTGCAGTCACAAACTATGTTTGTAGTCAACTTGAAGATAAAGGTAAACAACTTAACCGTTCAGTACAAACAGTTATTGTTAACTGCCGACAGATTGACACCCAGTATAGAGTTCTTAGCCATATTGGAAATTCACTGTTAGAAGACCATGAAATTGATGAAATTCCTTTTACTGGATGGCCTACTGATAGAGTGTTTAGTGAACTTGTTAAAAGAATGGATTCAAGACAAGGTGTATTCATTATTGTACTTGATGAAATTGATCACTTAGTTAGGAAAGTCGGAGACGATTTGCTATACAATCTTACAAATCTTAATTCCTCGTTGAAAAAAGCTCGTTCTTGTGTGATTGGAATCTCTAATGACCTCAAGTTCACTGATTTCCTTGACCCGAGAGTTAGATCTAGACTTGGACAACTTGATGTAATATTCAACCCATATGATGCACAACAATTGCAAGATATCTTACGTGAAAGAGTCAAGATCGCTCTACATGATGGAGTAATTGGAGATGGAGTAATAGAAATGTGTGCTGCTCTGGCTGCACAAGAACATGGTGATGCAAGGTGCGCTCTTGATTTGTTGAGAGTTTCTACAGAAAAGGCTGAACTTAGCGGTTCTGAAAAGGTTGAACAAAATCATGTAAAAATTGCTCAACATCAGATAGAAGCTGACCAAATGACTCCAGTAATTGCCAAATTACCAAACCAACAAAAGATTGTTTTAGGAGCTATCTTAATCAATGAAAAGAATGGTTTGAAAAATATTCAAACTGGAGAAGTATACTCAATTTATTCACAAGCCTGCCGTCATCTTGGAACCAATGCACTTACACAGCGTAGAGTTTCAGGCTTAATTTCAAGTTTGGACATGCTAGGATTAATTACGGCAAGAACCATCAGTAAAGGCAGATATGGTAGGTCAAAGGAAATCAATTCCTGCATACCGCAAAACATCAATCCAGTAACAATTATGGCTGAATCTGAGCCTGAACTAGAGAATATTTTCAATGGCACTTACAAATATCAAACAAGATTGTAAGGAATTTGAGTATTATTTTGGTTCGGTGTACTTATAATCACATGGCAGGTGGGCGACGCATGAGCGAAGTGAGCAATACAGAAGATGGGTTTGTTCAAATGCTGTTAAATCCTTCAAAGACTATGTCAAATTGGTTTGTAGGTTTAGGTATGCTTGGTATATTCTTAGGAGTACTAAATTTGCTTGGAGAGATTCATCCTAACTACCGTGTGTCTTGGGCTGGAGTCTTAACTTTTGAATTAACTAACAAAGCATTTGAAGATCTTTCAACTGCTCCATCATTCGTCGCATCTGACGTAGTATTTCTAGCGATCTGCGGGCTTATTGCCGCATTAGGATTCAAAACAATAAATGCTCAAGATGGAGGAATTGGTGCTTGGGCTAAGTCAATCTTCGTAAATCAAACTTGGATGTCTCTAGCAGATCCTGAATTGGGTGGCTGGTTCAAGACTTTTGGCGCATGGTGCCTATTACTTGGTATAGCTAATTACCTGTACTTCGGAATAAATTCCACCGGCTGGATTGACCCTGGAGTTTATTCAGTCACCATCGGATTGATGTCTTTTGGATTCGCTTTGGTTTATGCAGCAAATGCTCCTCAACCTGAAGAAAACAATTCATGATTACTTGAAATCATGTCCATTTTTCTTGGTAATAGCATCATAGCATCCAAGCATTAGACCTTTCCATAATGCTAAACTCCATTGAAAGATTAGAAATTTTTGGGCAACATAAACATAAAATCGATTTTTATTGCTGTGAAAAATTGCCGTTCGATTTACTACTCCTAATGGCCCTCGCCACAATATTAGTTCTTGAATAATCATTAAACAAATGCTGACTAGCAATACTTTAGTCTGCCACCAAGTATGAAATTCTTCCCTACCGATATTATCTGTTTGGTTAAACAGATACAAGAAAGGTAATACCATCAAAAATGCAGTCAACCATAGTGGTGCAACAATAAGTACCATAGTTGAACTTCCGATAAAATCAAAATCAGGACCTGGTCGACGTCGTTTAGGATATTTCCTAATTATCCTAACGTGAGCTCTTGCATCTCTAGAACGCTTGTTCAAAAACCGCTTTCGCCCCGATTCTGGAACATGCGCTACTACTGCCTCAGGAGCATATACAATCGTCCCACCATTTGCAATTAATTTCAAACTTACTTCCATATCCTCTGCATGATACCATGATGGATCAAAACCACCAATTTCATTTAATGAAGAACGATGAAACATTGAACAAGGCCCATTGGCTAGACTAGTTCTTCTTGGTCTTGAACGATATTTAGATTCTATTTCTACTGAACGTAATAGGCTGACTAAATCATCGGCCCTTTCAAAAATTGTTCTTCCCGTTACTGCTACTACTTGTTCACCATCATCAACAGGCTGTGACTTCTCATACAGATTTGTAATCCAATTTTGTGTCGGCCTTGCATCTATATCAGTAATTGCAATCCATTCTCCATGTGAATTTTCTACAGCTAAATTCCTACCTGCTGACAACCCAATAGCAGCTTGGGAATATACAAAAACCGGAATTTCATCCTCGGTGTTATGCCATTTCTCTAAACATTCCTTAGAACCATCTGTTGAACCATCATCCACAGCAATGATTTCAAGAGGCCGGTAAGTTTGATTTTTTAACGACTCTAAACAACCATCTATCCAATGTGCACCGTCTCTCACACAAACGGTGATTGAAATCAAAGGGTTCTCTTTCAATCAACCACCTCAAACATTGACAAAATATCACGACAACGATTTTTGACAGCCAAGCTTGAAACTTGTACAACTACGCCAACTTTGGGTTGACCATATATTACAACACTACCAATTGGAGCAAGACAATGAATTAAAATTGGAGCTAAATCTTCTTCGCCATCAACATTGATAACCGTGGATTCTTCGTTTGATAGAGCCTCCTCAATAGCATCAATTAGCGATGGTGTAAGGTGACCTGGCGGATTTTTGGCACTTAATTCATTACCAAAACTAGTAGTATCTATCTTTTGAGATTCATCTAATTCAATTCGTTTAGTCATACCGTCGATAATTCCAATGTCTGGAATAAATCCCATCTCTAGTAAAGTTGCCACCGATACATCTCCAACTGCAATGATTGTACTATTTTCTCTATCGATTGATTCTAAAGCTTCACCCATGGCGATTTCTGGAAACTCTTCAGGCCCATTAAACAAAGTTCCCATCGGTGTTTTTAATTCGCCATCAAGGCTTGATACCATCTTCAAATTACTTGAGCGTCTATCTTGATCTATCCATGGATTACCATCTGAATCAATTTTCCCACTTCTAATTCTTGAACTGCTAATTATTTGTCCAGAAAAATCTAACATGTGTGGAACTTCTAAAATCGATAGCTTTGCTAATCCTGAAGATTCTCTAATCCGGTTAATTTCATGGCAATTGGCAAGTGTTTCAGGAGTTGCAACGATTGCATCTGCTGATTTGTGAACAGGTGCTGGACCAAATGAATCATCTAATTGAAACAATTTTACAGAATGTATGGATTTTTCCTCTAACCAATCAAGAATAGTACTCACTCTTTCATCATAACTTTGAATAAATAATGATTTACGACTAGCTAATTCATCATTGACTATATGGATTTCAACTTTTTCAGCACGAGAAATTGCCATGCTGAGTAATAATTTATGTCCAGAATGAAACCTATCGAAAGTCCCCCCGACCAGGCAACAAGAATAACCATCAGCCGTTGCCATTGCAGTCCTGTAACAACATTGGCCTTTGAGTTAATCGCTTAAATCAAACTAAAGATTTCGATTTAAGTATACTTTAGACAGCAGCGCTGTGCCCCAGCTCCTAACGGCCTATTTCATCGCATTGCTCCAAGGCCTGACCCTCGGTGCCGGGGCGTGCTGTTTGATAGGGTGGTTGTCTTGAGTTCATTCTTACGTCACACAAGGACCCATAACCTACCAAATGGTTTACCGCTTTTGCCCCAAAAATCATCCCCCTAAGGGTCATTTTGGTCTTCGATAGCGGACCGCACATTGGTATCGAACTTCATTGCAATTTCACAGTAGCTCTGCCCGATGTTGCTAGTGCGGCGTTATACTGTCAATGCTAACATAAATGAAACCATCGCATTAATTTAGATTTTTATGGTATGAAATACCAAAAATTAACGCACCAATCGTAGCATCGCCTTCGGCGATAATTTCAACAGAAAAATCAGGCCATTCATTGAGTTCACGCAATAAAAATCCTAACTTTGGATGAGTTCGAGCGGTAATTCTATGATTGGAATCTTCGATTTTTGAGGCCAAATCATAAACATCCATCAAGTAGTCTTTTGCAACACAATTTTGCATTATTGGAATGAATAATAGATCATTGCTGGCTGGAATTTGTCTTACAAATTTCTTTCTGCATCCAGGAGGGCCCCAAAATTCTCCATCTAATCTAAAGATTAGCCCCGGCCATGGTATTCGCTGTTCAGCTAACCATCTTCGTCCTGCTGAACTGGATAATTGACTGACTAACCAATCTGATGAATTACCATACCACCAGTGGAAGGGCAATAAACTGATAAAATTCCTCATCAATTCATTTGAAATAAGTTCTGAATTTTTCAAACACATTGCATATTTACCCCAATTATACAAAATTGAATTCTTAGGATGTATCTTTGATGCCAAAGCAACCTTATCATAGACAATAAACCTATCAAAGTCTCCTTCACTATTTTCTCTAAACAAAGATTCTAACACCTCATTAGCAAATAGAGGTGAATCTAACCATTCATCGACAGCACTTCTAACATATGGGGAGAACTCATTGGGTAATTTGTCACAAATTAACAAAATAGCAGTTGAGATAGCACTTGATTGAGACGAATTTAATGTCTCTTTTCTCATTTCAATCAATAATTGATTATCTGTAAGAAAGTGTTGTGAGATTTGCTTTATTGCATTTAACTTCCATTCTTCGCTAGCCATATTAATACTGGAGGCTAGTAATTTAGGCGATGTATTTTCACATTGCATTAAATCAGCCCAACTATCTTGAAGTTTGTTGGCGATTCTAATCCACCTACTCTCACGATATTGATTTGGAGTTGCAATCCATGCTGCCAAGGGATTTGATGTTTCAATATCATTAGACCAATTTTCATCTCCTAACGGATATTTGTTTAGTGCTTGCCAAATTTGAGACCTAAACTCAAAATCATCAGATGAACTTGTCATTTTTGTCAAATCCCATGAGTCATAATCATAGGCATTCAATAATTCAACCGCATCTCTAGGAATTAAACTATGAGCAATGTTTAGTTGCTTGTCATTATCACTGGTTAACTCTAAGTCAAGAAAATGTTGATTTGATAAATTCAATCTAGCAATAGCAAGATCTGGCAATGAATTTAAGGTTCCAAAAGATGATGTTATTTCCGATGACAAACCTAACTTTGTAACCAATAATCTGCAGTTTGAATCTCTTATGATATTATTCAAAAATTCTGAATTTGAACCTATATCCCAATCCCATTCTACGACATATTCTGTAGAGTATGCCATTCTCAAGTACATTATTATCGATTTAACTCCATCAATTGATAAATTAGAAATATCAATATTCTTCGGTGCTTCCTTTATCCATTCACAATAGCCAAAATCTCTTGAGATCTCCTTCTGAAGCGGAACACTAAGTGAATTTATTGATTCACTATCAATTATAGATTTTATTTGTTCAAATTTTGCCTTGAGTTTTTCTTCACTCAGTCTCTTATGACGTAATTTTAACCATTCATACAAACTATCGATTGGCAGAGTCGTCACATCGGGCTTGATTGGGTTTTTTCTAAGAACATAGGCATTATTGGAAAAGGAATTTATTAGTAAATTAATATCGATTTCTGAAGTTAAATGAGCATGTAACCTAGTATTCCATGAAACTACTAAATTTGTACCTAAGATTTTACCGATATTGTGGTTACCTGATGACAATATGTCCGGAACTTCAGATTGAGTATATGTTGGCGTATTGAATATGGTTCCTGGTGGAACATTCCATTGATTTGTCGGTTTGAATAAAACTGCTCTTACCAAAGCGAATGAGTCTGTTGTTTGTAACCAAGCATCAAGTGTGCCCATTACAAGTTCATTAGGAGGTGTAATTTGCTCTAAACTCTCAGCTGAATACCACTTGATAGATTCTGGAACTACTGATGCCCAAATCACCCCATCTGTTCCACTGGAATTATTTGTCCGGTCAATATTATCAACAAATGGATCTATTGGCAGCGGAAATACTGAATTTGGAGGATTTTTATGGTAGCAAAGTAGCAACTCATGGTCTTTAGATTGTAAAACAATACCGTCATGTTCTTGCTCGGTTTTTGCTACATACCTCTTGTATAATCTAAGTCGATCTTCCTCCAGCACTTTCCTTCCAAATTCTGTAATATTGTGTACTGCGCCTCTAATTCCATGTAAATCATCCCTATGTACAAGATTTTTTTTCCTTAGTTCGCTTAATGCTAATGAGGCATGCGGAGTCCTAATATTCAACGCCATTGAAATTTTAGATACTGGCCCACTATGATCAAGTAACCAGTTTAGTATTCGTCTTTGATAACGACTTCTAATTCTGATACTTTTGGACAATAATGTCACCTCAAAGTCTGCCATCTGTGATTAACTTATAATTTTATTCATAATTTTACTTATTAGTTACATTTAGTTACCGATTTCCACTGGAAAAGTATGATTTTACTTACATCCAATCATAAATGGTTCACTTTTTACACTTAATTTCGTATCCAAATGTAACAAACTCTTAATTCTGGAGTAACTATTATATTAGCGACTGCTGTCCTGTGGTTTAGTGGCAAATATTCAATGGATATGCGCTGCGTGACAAGAGAGTGATTTTGATGAAAACAACTAGAATTAGAGAGAAAATTAAGAAATTTTTAGGCGAGCGACCCCGTAACACTGCGGAGATTTTAGAACACATCAACAGCACGATGCGTCACGGCACCACCAGTCAACAATTAGGGAATGTTTTGTCAAAAGATAAAGACATTGTAAAGGTCGGCTACATCAAGAGATCTGGAATTCTATCTGGCGGATACGACATCTGTGAATGGGCAACACGAACATGGGTCTCCAGCAATTGCCCTGGTTGGCAAGAAGGAACTCCAATTATTATTGACCAAGAAGGTAATGTCACAACAGGCACGCCTGCAGAAGATAAATACTAATTTTATTCTGTTAGCAATCTGTGGAAGTGATGAACTCCTTGCTCCATAGTGGGTGAATAACGACCTCTTCGATATAGTGGTGAATTCATCCCCTTGTTACATGACTCAACAATCCACTGATCTTCATCTTCAACAGTATCTAAATCACCACCAGCTCCAACTCCCAATTTACTCTCGTCTAAAATTAGCCCATAATAGGCAATCTTGGTAGAACTAATTCCTTGAGGAAGCACAACGTTGATTGAAAGACCCCATGGATAAAAATTTAACATTAGATTTGGAAATATCCACCAATAATATGCTGCGATATTTTTGCCATAATCTTGATGATTCGAGGGGATATCAAAACACTCTTCATCGCCAATAGCATAGCCAATTTGCAATACTGCATTTTCAAAAACTTCTGTTTCATAATTTGAATAATCAATCACTGAATTGAGATCTTTATGGACATACGGAATGTGAAAACCTTCAAGATAATTATCGACATACAACATCCAATTCGCTGACAACTCGTGCAATCTGTCTAAACCACTATCTCTGTTGAGCTTAGAAAAATCAAGAAAACTCATTCTGCTTTCAAGTGATTCTATATACCCTTCAAATGATTCATCATCTGATAAATTAGCAAAAAGCAATCCATGCCAATTTACTACCTTTGCATTAGGAAGATTATCGGAATCTGCAGGGAAATTTTCCACTTCAGAAAATTTTGGCATATGCTTCATTTTACCATCGAGTGAAAACATTCGCCCATGATAAGGACAAGTTATTGATGAAGTGTTTTTGCTTTCTTGGCAAAGTAACATACCTCTATGAGTACATACATTTGAAACACAATATATTTGCGAA
>CEVR01027276.1_pt1 | contig 13207 bp, 9 predicted proteins | sample 356541 | NCBI WGS metagenome assembly CEVR01 (sample SAMEA2623734, study PRJEB7988) | marine metagenome | isolation source: saline water (ENVO:00002010), including
TAATTCTCCAGTTAATGCTTCCATGCTTCTTCTAGGAGCTGGCCCAATTCCAATTACTGTAATTGTGCCTGAAGGGATTTCTGTATGGCCTGCATCCTTGATCATAGAAGTGACCAGATTTGCTTTTTGGGCTGCACCATAAAGTCGCTTCATTTCCTCCAATGTATCGCACTGGACAACTATTTTCCTTGCCCCACCTGCTTTCCATCTCTCGAATAAACGACTTGCACTACGCTTTGCCACCAAAGCACAATCTACTGCAGCATGTGCACATTGAGCTGCTAATTTCCCGGTAGAAAGTGTGAGGTCAGCCCTAGTAACTAGTACCATAGTTGGGCCATCATCTGTTGCTGACATCTACCTCACCAACAGGGGAAGGTGTATCGAATAATACGACTTCTTCGTGAATCAAGTCACATAACCAAGGTGCAATCCAAATAGCAGAAACTATGCTTGCCAATACATGCATTGCATCAAATGGCAATCCATTGAGTAAGTAAATTGCAAATTCAAAACCACCCATTCCCGGAGTCCAAATTGATAAGGAAACCCACCAGCCAAACAGGAGTGAAGAGATTGCTGAAACTAATACAAGACGCTTCATTTGGATTTTATTTTCACTGACTACCGCTAATTTAGAGCCTGCTAAGGCAATAAGGGCCCAGCCTGATGCTTGGAAAAGAGTCCACCATCCATTTGATAAAACTAGATTGGAAAGAAGAGTGGCGATTACTGCAAATGCCATTCCGCGCCTAGCACCTAGAGTACCTCCTACTACCAAACACATGACCGTTAATGGTTGAACATTTGGAAATGGTTCCAAGGCTACTCGTGATGCTGCGGCTGCTAAAGTAATGCTTGAGAGCATCAAAACAGACCGGCGAGATTCAAGATTTGGTTTTAGCAATAAGAAGAATGCCGCACCAATTAGTAGTGTGTTAATTGCTAAACTTTCGATGGGACTTAGAGTTGGCCCGTGTACTCCGCCGGTTAGCACCATGACCCCTCTAAAGGCGACCCGGTCTTGAAGATTGGGCTTATGCCATGCGCCATTCGACTACTGAGGTAGGTTTCAACTCCGCCTCAGAGATTCCTACCATCGACCTTTTTCCATCGATATAAAATTCCCAGCCATCTCCTTTCTCACCATTGAAGGATTTGATCCAAGGGCCTAATTGATGGTCTTCTTTCTCCACTGTTATCGATTCTTGCTGGGCTGCAAAATCGGTGATATCTTCTACGTTTTCAAAATCTTCTAACCCGCAGACAAGGTAGAATTTAGAATCTAATTGGAAGGTGACCGCCTGGTATCCTTCGCATTCTTCAGCATTATCTTCACCCCATGGAGGCTCCCAACCATCATTATCTGAAAATTCATCATCGACCCAATTAGACCATTGTGAGCTTATTTGCGGCTGATAATAAACTGCAACTAATAGCAACATAACAAGAGTAATCTTAGAAACTTTAGCCCAATCATTTGCTACTGCAAAATTTGCTGCCCAGCAATAAAGTAGGCCGAAAGAAACTATCAGAAAGAATGAGAAATAGTCTATTGAAGATTCTGCTGAAACCATACCGGAATACTCGACATATAGCACCCCAGAGTCACTGCCTAATGCTATTGCTCCGTCACCAAATGCTACCCCGGCAGTTGTGTAAGTATCGTAGATGGTAGTGAACATATCTGTTTGATTATTCGATGAAAAAATACCCCATCCTCCTTCTGGAGTATTCGATGGAGCCCAAATATTGTATTCACTTGATGAAATATGTTCTATACTGATTTCACCATTGGAATGGAAGGTTGATGTTTCTTCGACAACACACGAAGATTGAGAGCAATCTATTGTGATGAATTGCGTACTAGTAGCTGCATATACTCTGTTTTGATGCATAATTGGTATAGCAGGAGAATATCCAGATTGATGAATTGAAACGTTATTTACGAAAATATTCGAGCCAGTTTGAGTTTGTAGATGAACAAGTACTCCATTAGATGTCACTATTGGAGCATGACGAATCATCCCGTCGCCTATGGATTGATTCACCACCGTACCATTTTTGTAAATCGTATTCAAAACACCTTGCTCGTTACCAAGAAGATAGAATTCTTCGGTTACTGTTACGCCGTTTCTCCAACCTAATTGAGGTAGATCGACTCGTAATGATTGACTGCCATCACCAAGGCAAAAAACCGAAAGTCCTTGTCTTGTTGGAACTACGACTTTGTCATCATCAATCGCCATAGCGCCAGTAACACCCCAGGTTACAACCTCGGTTTGACTTGCCCAAATACGACTACCGTCTGATATTTGTAAAGCCTCGACTAAACCATCCGTCCAGCCGACTAAGACCATGTCAGGCCACTCTCCCCCACAGCCCCGACCGGATTTAACATGAAGTAGCGGGCTCATATCATGCTGCGTCGAATTTCTATTTTCTACTTGCCAGATGGTTTCTCCTGTTTCTAAATCCAAAGCATAGATCTGAGGTCTTTCTTGACCTGTCCAAAATCCAGAGGACCTAACAATTACAACTTCTTCTACAATCAAAGGCGCTGTAGAAATATATCCGTTTTGTAAATCTTTAGTCCAAACCTGCTTCTCAATATCTTCAGCATTAACAAATGGAATTAGCAATACCAATACTGCAAAAAAAAGTAATGGACGCTTCATTAAACATGCCTCTGGATAACTTCGCGCAATAACGCACTCACTTGTTTACCATCAGCAGCACCACCGCATTCGCCCATTACAATGCCCATCAAAGGACCCATTGCACCCATTCCTCTTTCCTTTACGAAATCGAGTCTTTCTGCTACAACTTTTTCGACTATTGACATCAAGTCACTAGAATCAGCAGGCTTCAGACCTAATTTGTCTGCCATTGAAACGATTTCTTCCATTGAGGGGCTTGTCCCCTCGAGTGAAGCTAGAAGTTCAGATGTTCCTTCTCTAGTAACATGTCCTTGTTCTCTTGCTGCGAGAATCAAAGCCATCAAACCGATATCGAAGTTGAACTCTAACAACATACTAGCCCATGCTTTATGCGGTAATCCTGATGCATGATTAACAAAATAATCATCATATTCTCTTGCCAATAATTGAGTTGCTTGATCGTTTGAAATCTCAAATGCTTCGAGTCTTTTGGCTCTTTCATCCAAGGACATAGGAAGGTTTGACACGATTTTATTCCAATGCTCAGAACTTATTGCCAATGGAGGGATATCTGTTTCCGGATACATTCTCGCGCCTCCAGGTAATGGGCGCATTGGAGTTGTTGTTCCATCATCAGGCGCTCCTTTTTTGATAACTACATTTCTTACCTCTTGAGGTATTCTCTCATAGGCCATTCGAGCGCGATTAAGCACACTTTCCAATGCAAGTTCGGCTTGCCAGACAGGAGCTAAACACAATACAAATGCATCACTTCCTTCCAATAAATCCCTAGTAGATTCTACTTGTTCCTGCTCGATTCCATAGGCTGGTAGTTCGTCTGAATGGAATATTCCTGCAACTCCTGCAAGTTTTGCTGCACCAGCAAGTTCTCTTCCTAAGCGAGGCATTTGTGCCCCATCTTCATCAAGAGTTTTGGTTCCAATATGTGTTGCAAATCCAGGAAGTGGGAGAGCTAACATTACACTATCATTTGCTAATCCTTGCTTGACCATTTTTGAGTCGCAAGATGAAAATGCTTTGCTTACATCTATAATTTTCAATGGTAACATTTGGGCTACTTCTTTGGATACAGAAACCGATTGTTCCCTTCTATCTGTTGACAATAAAGGTAAATTGGAATCTTGTCTTAATCGATTGGCTAATCGGAAGAAATGAAGTTGCCGCGCCATCTCTTTACGAATTATTTTTGGAATCCATTCGAGGTCTTGACATCCTTTAATTTCAACTCTATCGCCGCACATTATCGAAACATTGAGGTCCTGTCTTATCGAACCTAGGCCTCTTCTAACCCTTCTTGTATCTCGCAGGGTTCGGCCAAGAGCGATCGCTGTTTGCTTTGCATGCTCTGGAGATTTAACATCAGGAGCGGTTGCTATTTCGATTAATGGAATCCCAAGCCTATCTAGATTCCAAGTTACGATCTCACCATTTTTAGTTAATTCACTATCCAATTTACGAGCACTATCTTCTTCGAGACATAAAACATCAACGCCTACTGGACCGCCTTCTGTTTGTAAAACTCCATCTGTAGCAATCAAAGTGGTTCTTTGAAACCCACTAGTGTTTGAACCATCGACAACGGTTTTACGCATGGTCTGCAATAATGAAACGGGGTGCGCACTAAGCATGCCTGAAACTGTGAGGGAAATATCTAGAGCATCACTATCATGGGGCAAGGGTGGTTGGTCATCTAATTCTATCAGTCCAGAATTTGGAGCCTGACAATAAATGAATGAGCGATTTCTTCTCGCTTCAAATCGAGCTGCAACATCTACAGCACCTCCTTCTCCGCTAGCGGTTCGCAAACGCCTATTCACTTTGGGCCAATCTGTTGGTAACGTTTCGATTGTAACATCGTGCAATTCTCCAGGTTGGCGAGAGTGTAACTTCCCGGTTGCAAGTTGTTGGTGGACTTCAAGACCGCACATGAAACCCAGAGATTCAGGGTCGAGAGAGGAGGGTGAATCTACATCTCCTTGCGGCTCCATATTACCACCTGAATGGGCGACGGACATAATCACATCGTTATCTCGCGGTACTTAGAGTCTCATAACTCGGCCTAAACAAGGTCCCATCACGATTTAATCTTTCAATTATATCTTCAGCTACATCTCTTGAAATCTGCAATTGCTCTGACTCATTTAATACATCGATAAGGAGGGCATTCTCACCAGTTTCTAAAGTTAATCTCCTTACGATTTCAACAATCATTCGTTCCCTGTTTCGAGCATTACCTTTCTTACCTGAATTGATAGTAGTTTCATCATAATCTTCTCCCATCAAATCGTAACGCCAAAGGCTGACCAGCCTAATTGCCCTGTTGGAATCTTCAATAGTTGCTTCATCCGAAAGTCTAATTCTAGCAGAGGCTTGTGCAAGACGGTATAATCCTTCAATAGAACGTGCAGTAATCGCAACTGAGTCCGTCTGTTCTCCTCCCTTTCTCCTAGTTTCTACATAAAAATCTACGATGCTTTTGCGAGCATCTTCAGTCAATTTAGGATGGACATTTCTTTTTGCATAGGCAATATATTTCCTCATTAAATCGCGGCCTACTATATGCAATCCTGCTTGTTTAGTGACGCCTGCTTGATTCGATTTTCTCGATGGATCTGTTGCACCTCCTTGATCTATCAATAATTCAGAAGTTGCACTCATTCTAGTTTCAATGATATGGTTTGCAATCATCTTATCCTTGTCTTGCTGAGGTTCGTCGGTAAGTAACCAAATAATATCGAATCTCGATAGCAATGGTGGTTTAAGATTAATCTGATTGGTAAATGGAACTTCGGAAACCGATTGGAATCTACCTGATTTAGGGTTTGCAGCAGCCAATATTGCACACCGTGTGGAAAGTGTAGCATTTATCCCAGCCTTTGAGATTGAAATCCTTTGCTGCTCCATCGCTTCGTGCATTGAAGACCTATCATTCTCATTCATTTTATCGAATTCGTCAATCGCTGCTAGTCCAAGGTCTGCAAGAGCTAGTGCTCCAGCTTCCAAAGTCCAACGTCCGTCCGCTGTTGAATCTTGAACAGCAGCTGCGGTCAAACCTGCTGCAGATGCTGACATTCCAGATGTAAAGCGGCCACGAGGTGATATTTCGGACATATAGGATAGCAATTGGGATTTCGCTACACCAGGGTCTCCCATCAACAGGATGTGTATGTCGCCACGAACTCTAGTTCCGTCTGCATTTTTACCTGATACTCCACCAAATAATTGTAACATCAAACTCTCTTTCTGAGGATTCATTCCAAAAATCGAAGGTGCTATCGACTGTTTCAAAATGTCATAAACGTCCTCTCTGCGAGCTAGTTCCTTGATTTCATGCTCCTCTTCATCTGAAATCTGAATCTCTTCGAGAGGAATCTCTTCACGTTCTATACTGTGTATTCTAAGAAAAATATCGAATATCGGAGTTTCTTTACCCGATTTTCTTTGTGACCTAACAAATAACATTCCGTTTGCTGTAACTCTATCTCCAGGATTCAATTTGCCAGCTAAGTCATGTTCTGCAATACACAAAATTCTTTCAGGTTGTATTCCCCCTCGAAGATTTTCTGGTGGTTCTTGTAATTCTATAAATTGAGAATCTATCAAAACAGATTCCTCGACTCTTTGAGCAAATCTTGTTTGTCCTTTTCTACGACCACAGCCGCCATCAATCTCAAAACATTCAACCGGCTCGATAAGTTCCTGTTCATTCGGTTGGTTGATTCGCGTTCTATGACCACAGGCTACGCATTCGAATGTTCCCTCATATGTACGCGGACGGACTCCACTAATTCGAGTCGCTATCGCCTCTACCGATATCATGAAACCGAGATCTTCACTTCTCAGTTGTCTGACCGTTCTGGAACAATCGGGCGGTAAATCTACAATTCTAATGAATGCTACAATATTTCCTGCGCCCATTTCGGTCAACAATAATCCAATAGCAGTATTAGCAGCCTGCGTGTTTAAATCTGGATGTTCAACAATATCCATAGCAAAGTCCGGATCGAAACTTTCGATTACACGATAAGAAACATCTAGTGATTGTTTCTCTGGCCAAGACATCTGGACATTGTGAATTGCTTCACTGAAGTGCTCGGTTAGAAGAGATCTCCATCGAGCGGGAAGGTCAAATTCTTGGATTGTCATGGCTAATTCCTCTAGGGCGACTTTTCCTTTCGGACTCCTACGCTCTAAAGGCTTGTTGCCGACTTTTATGAACCCCTAGATTTCCAGTGGAAAATGAAGTGGGTTGTAGCAGGCCATTCACTCAACCAACTCTGTTGCCACTGCACGACCGCCAAGGCCATGTGTAGAACCGGTATGGCAAGGATATGCCCGAGCATTCTTTCGAGCCAATCAGGGGGACTCTTGAACGTTTCACCTTTTCATCAATCAATCTAGAAAATGAACTTGGGGACCCGATTGAAAGAGAAGTTGTTGTTCATATCCCTCCAAATGCAGAAGATGTTTTACCTTGCATAATTTATCTTGCTCCATTTACTGGTACAGGATTTGCAAGAGCTAATTGGCAAGCGTTTTCAGAAACTCTACCACAAAGGCATGAGCGATTGGTAAAAGAAGGAAAAATGGGACCTTCGATTCTTGTAATGCCTGATACCTTCACTTCGCTTGGAGGAAACCAATTTATCGACTCCTCGATTATGGGGGATTGGGGGACTTGGCTATCTCAAGACCTCTGTGAGGAATTGAATAAGCGATATCAAATCAGTACGTTTGGCTTGGTAGGTAAATCAAGCGGTGGTTATGGCTCTTTGGTAAGAGGAATGTTGGATGACTGTTGGGGTGCAGTAGCGTGCCATTCGGGAGATTGTGGTTTTGATACCATGTTTTCTGCTGATCTTCTGTCATGTGCGACAGCAGCAAAAATTGCAGGCGGAACCATGAATTTATTTGAATCTCTCAAAAATAAATCTAAGTTATCTGGAAATGATTTTCATCATTTGATGATTATAGCAATGGCTGCATCATATGATGATTCGTTTGAATTACCCATTGATTTGGAAAGCGGAGAAATCATTGAGGAAAGGTGGAATAATTGGCTATCTTGGGACCCACTAAGAATGATTGAGGATTTACAAGACCTTCCTCCCGTTTGGATAGATGTAGGAAATGCCGACCAATATCATATTCAGTATGGGCTACGCTGCCTACATAGTAGAATGGATCTATTAGAAATCGCTCATGAATGGGAAGAATTCGAAGGAACTCATAGTGGAATCGACCACAGACTAGACCTCTCTTTGCCTTGGCTTTATGGATGTTTAAACAAATGAATTAATACGGCCCAACTATTATTACCTATTTCCAAATGCTCTAGACATGGTCGATATCCTTTGCCCTCATTGCGAGGAGGAACTAGAACTTGAAGACGATGCTAGAGGAGATTTTGTATGCCCTTATTGCGATGGTGAATTCGAGTGGGGCATGGAAGAGGAAGAGGAATTCGATGCTTTGATAGATGAAACTGATGAGCCTAAAAGAACAAAAAAGACCTCTAACGTTTTAATCGATTATCCAGATAATCCCACACTAAGATTAACAGCAGGAATAATATTTACAACTGTGATGGGGATTTATGCAGTATTATCACTGATCGTGATATTTGGTGGGTTATTTTTGTCCTCGGTTGAAAGCGGTATTAGCGATGCTACCGGTGGCGTTGTTGAGTCAAGTATTGGAATCTTTGTTATATTGGTAGGATTTGTAATGTTAGGGATACATTCCACAGGCATATACTTTGGAGTGCAGATGGCTAAAGGTAGATTCTTTGCATTAATTGTTTGTTCTGTGGTATCTGTACTTTCTTTGATTGGGACGTTTATAACGTGGGCTAATGAAGATGGAGAGGAATGTACCAAATGGGAGACTGACCCCTTCAGCGGGTGGGAGTATTGTGCTGAATGGGGAAGTGCACCCTTCCCAGTATTCGGTGTCATTCTTTGGATAGGGATGATCGCTATGTTAGCGTCATTAATATTCGTACCTAAGTTCAGAAGTCAATTTTATTAAACGGTCTAAATCGGTTTTGATTTTACTAATTTTTCATCGGTAGCATGATGACCATGACGCGGCTGGGATTGCCATGGCAGAGCGTCTCGACTACGCAAGTAGTGGGGTTGATATCGACCTCGAAGGAAACGCGGTTGGAGCATTGGTCGGCGCACTTTCCAGCTCTGTTAGGAAAGCCGGAAGCCCTGGAGCACCGGTCGACCTACCTGGTGGATTTGGTGGACTTGTAGAATTTGGAGACAACTATCTTGCTTTAGCGACCGACGGGGTTGGAAGTAAACTATCGATTGCTACTAAACTCGGGCAATGGGCTGGGGTTGGAATAGACTGTATGGCTATGAATGTCAATGACTTATTGTGTGTAGGCGCTGAGCCAATCGCATTTGTCGATTATATCGCAGTCCCTAAACCAGACCCTGTAATCCATGCTGCCTTAGGCGCAAGTTTGGCTGAAGCATGTAGACGTGCTCGTGTAACATTGGCTGGAGGAGAGACCGCTAGCCTACCAGGAATTGTAAACGAGTTAGACCTCTCCGGAACTGCATTAGGATGGCTAGCCAAAGGTGATGAAATTACGGGAGCTAATCTGAAAGCCGGAGATATTTTGATCGGTCTGCCTTCAAGTGGAGTTCACTCAAATGGATATTCATTAGTACGTAGCGTAGTAGATCATTGTGGCGCTTCATGGGAAGACGCTTCCCCTTTCCAAGTTGATACCAATCGAATTGAAAGGTTTAGTGAAGGCCCGGTTACATTGGGTGAAATTTTCCTTAATCCTACTCGGATTTACTGCGATCCTGTAGTTGATTTGATTCAAAATGGCCCATGTAATACTTCTGATATTCACGGTATCTGTCATGTCACAGGAGGCGGACTATCCAATCTGCTCCGTTTGCATGATAGTCTTGGATGGGATATTTCTGACCCTTTACCGGTTCATGCTGAATTTGATTGGATTCAAGAACATGGTAATGTCGAAGATAGAGAGATGTATCGAACTTTCAATATGGGTTGTGGAATGATTATTGCTGTTGATTCTGCCGTAGCAAATGATGTTTGTCAGTGGCTAGAAGAGCGTTTGAATGGTTGTGCTATAATTGGTGAAGTGGTAGATAATGGTCACAAAGTTACTCATGTAATCCCAGGGGTTACCTTTGAGCACTATTGAGGTGAATGGATGAGCCTTGAAGGTTGGCCGGGCCATATCTGGCTAGAAGGGCGCACTCCTGTGCATTTACAAAATCACCAACCAAGACCTTCGCATATGCCCAGAGGGCCTGCAACAAAAACAGGCGAGGGTTTTCTAAATCCTGCAATGGCGCCATCGAGGACTCGTTCTGTTTTACTATTGGCAGATGCTATCGAACATGGGTGGTTGGTTGATGATGACAAAACAATCAGAATTTTAGATGCACTATGCGCCACTGCTGTTCGTACCCGGAGATGGCGTAACGAAGTTCCTGGTCAAGAGCGATTGAAAATTACTGCTAACGACCTAGATACAAATGCTATTGATTGGGCTAAAAAATCACATATTGAGCACCCTATCGGCGATAACAAAAAATGGGAAATTGAGGCGAGTCGTTTTGAAAAAGAGTCACGAGGTGAAGTGATTGATGGGATTAATTGGGTTGTAGGAGATGCGAGGAGTTTGATGGTGGAGACTCCGTTCCAATGGATTGATTTAGACCCTTTTGGCTCACCTGTTGACTTTCTTGATGCTGCGATTCAATCTCTTTCAAGAGTAGGATTACTCGATGTTACCGCCACCGATACCGCAGCATTATGCGGTTCAGCAAAAACTAGTGCTGCAAGAAGATATGGAGCAGTTGGAATCTTAGATTCATACATGCATGATGATGCTGTTAGAATTTTGTTAGGAACAATCGCTAGAATCGCTGCGATGCATGATAAGGTGATTCACCCGGTATTATCTCTCTTTGATGGACACCATGTTAGAGTCTCGGTAATTTTGCGACGCTCAAAAGAAGCTGCTAGTGATTTCTTAGAAAATATCGGCTATCGAATTAGAGGTGAGCCGTATTATTTTGATGCCATACCTACTGGAGAATATAGTGGTCCAATGTGGACTGGCCCTCTTTTTGATGCTGAAATTGCAAAGCGTATGACTGTCGAGCGGGCTCTAGAATTATGTGCTGTTAGAGAAGAGGATCTTATCTCAGACTGGGATGAAAGGGATATTGAACACTCCAAAAGAGAATTAGAAAGAACTGTAAGATATATCTCGGATTGCGCAGATTTACTATCTAAGGAACATGTATTGTATGCTGTTGATGACTTGGGGGTAATGGCAGGAATTGGACAAATTCCTGCAACAAAAGCCATTCTTGCAGAAATAAAATCTCTAGGTTATGAAGCTGAGAGAACTCATACACCAGATACGATGATTGCAACTAATGCACCACACAAGGATGTCATTGAAGCGGTCAAATCTGCTTCAGCCAAATGAAGGGTCGAGTTCTGATTCGGGTGCCGGCAACATGGTTTGTGAATTTTCAAACACTTCGCGTACACTATCTTCAATCCTTCTAGCATCATCGAGTAATGAAGAGAGAGGTATTGGAATCCCTGTCAATTCTGAAACCGATTCTACCGCTAATGCGGCAGCCCTAGCATCTGGATACATCGGATTGCAATCCGCCAATATTGCGGTGACATCAAGGTTTAATCTATCACCTTCAGCGATTAAGTATCCTGATATTCCCGAGACTATTCCTTGTGTAATAGGATCTATTCCTGAATCTCGAAGTTGTTTCCTTCCTTTTGGCGAAGAGCTGACTCCATACAATGTACCATCACGTCCGTCCATGTTTTCACGTGCAACTCCATCGATTACTATCAATTGGTCAAAACCACCTTTGATGAACCATTCCAAAACCGTATTTGCAAATAATACATCTCTTTCTGGACCAAATCTTACTTCAGCAGTAAACACTCCTACATTCTCACCTTGGTATACGCGTACTGGGTGTTTTGGAACTTCATGGTGAACCAAAGCCATGGCTGGAAATTCAGAATTCAAAACCGTACCTAATTGTTGAAGATTTAGTTGACTAATAACGTGTGATGCAGCGATTACTCCGACCATTCCTACCGTGGAAAAGCCACAGATTGCGACACCGCCTGTGCGGGGATTCGCGTCTTTATGTAGTACAAGGTCGTATGAATCTCCTTCAACCATATCCTATCCCCCTAATCTCTTATTGAAAGGTATTACTCAATCACTCGGTCCATTCAGCCCAGTCTTCCATATCTTGGTCTCGATACCACCAGACTCCAACTTCATCTTCGTACCATTCAGTTCCATCATCGTCGACTGAAATACCCGAGTCATCATTCGATTCTTCTTCGTATTCTACTGAATTATCTTCGACTTCATACTCTCCATCAATTTCTTTCATTAGTTCGCTTTCTAGTCCCTCAGGAGTTGCATCGACAATGCGCTTATCCTCGATGAGATCTAAAGCCATTCCAACAGGTAAAGGTTTAGAGGTTCTATCGAGGTCTAAGCCTTCATCCTCGTCATAATCCTCGTCATCATCCCTTTCCCATTCGATATTTTCTCTTACACGGATGATGATAAATACAATCAAACATAGAACTGCAAAGCCAAATCCGCTCAATACATACAGAAGGGTTTGCGATTCTTCTGAATTTGATTCAGCATTTGTTGATTGATTTGTTTCTCCATCATTATTGTCCGGTTCATCTATTGGTATTGTTATTGCTAAATTCCAACTCGCACTTTGGCTAATCGATTTGCTACCTATGAAGTTTAGATTGATACTATCCTCTACCTCATAGAGACCTTTCACTGTCATTACTCCGCCCGGGATCCCATTATCTGCAAGGCTTACTATAACATCAATCTCGATTGTTATATTCTTTGTTTCAGATGCATCTAGAGTGAATTGGTTTTGCCCTATGGCTGCGAAAAATCCAATCTGTTCGCTCAAATCAGACCAGCCGTCTTGATCTAATTCTACTGAAACTGTGAAATTATTCGGATTGGTAAATGTGCACATCGTGGTTTGGCCTGATATGCTTTCGTCCACCGTGAACGAGGGGCATTCTATGACTAGAGTTTGTAGTACTGATGGGCTCCAAGTGTTATCGGTCGTATTATCATCAGTTGTATTATCTTCAATTTCGACTCCAAATGGAACTAGGTCGATTAGTAAGAATTCGGGGGTTGCATCAAGCCAATTTTCGCCTGTTAGGTTGATGTATAAATCTCCATCACCACCTGGTAAATTTACCAAGAACTGAGAAGCGCCATTAGTCACAGTAGTAGCCCCACTAACCGAAATATTGGAACTACTATTGAAGGCAGTCCATGTTATCGGATAGTTTTCCAAAAGTGATTGATGCGCTTGATATTGAGCGGATAATTCTACCATTATCACCGTTTCATTCTCCCAATCTAATACATAGGTATCTGCAGAAGCTGAAAGGTTTGCAGGAATACTAACAAT
>CEVR01008330.1_pt1 | contig 13152 bp, 7 predicted proteins | sample 356541 | NCBI WGS metagenome assembly CEVR01 (sample SAMEA2623734, study PRJEB7988) | marine metagenome | isolation source: saline water (ENVO:00002010), including
CTGCTGCTAGCAATATGGCCAAAAGATGCCTATCCAAAGGCGGGTTTAGGACCAATAATGACGACCCTGTTATGATTGCTCAAATCCAAGTTATGGATTTGCCTGACGTGGATGAAGCAGGAGAATCAATTCTAACTGCAAAATATGAGCTAATGGCGATGTGCAATTCTCTGCCATCTACAATGATAAAACTTGGAGGAGGATGCAAGGACATAATTGTTCGAAGTCTTGATTCAATGTCTGGAAGAATCTTAGTTGTACATTTACTAGTCGATACAAGAGATGCAATGGGCGCTAATGCAGTGAATACAATGGCGGAACTGGTTAGTGGAAAAATTGAGGACATTACCGGCGGAAGAGTCCATTTGAGAATCCTATCAAACCTGGCAACTCAGCGACTCGCAAAGGTCGAGGCAACTTTTACGCCAGAAGAACTCTCTGATGACGGTTCAAGAGAAAGCGGTAGCAAGATAATCACTGGAATTCTTGAAGCCCATCACTTTGCAATGGCAGACCCATACCGAGCAACTACTCACAATAAGGGAATAATGAATGCAATAAGTGCAATCGCATTAGCTTGTGGTCAAGATTGGAGAGCGATTGAGGCTGGCTGTCATGCATGGGCTGCAGTCAATACAGGAACTTACACTTCTATGACTCGCTGGGATAGAGATGATGAAGGAAATCTAGTTGGAAGTATCGAGACTCCAATGGCTGTTGGTATAGTAGGAGGGGCATCTAAGGTGCACCCTGCAGCCAGAGCGAACCTATCCATACTCGGAGTTGAATCCGCACAAGAATTAGCGGGAATAATGGCTGCAGCAGGAATTGCCCAGAATCTTGGAGCAATGCGAGCATTGGCCACAAGCGGAATCCAAGCAGGTCATATGAAATTGCATGCAAGGAACATGGCTGTTAGCGCTGGAGCGGTGGGAGAAGAGGTAGAGAAGGTAGCAAGCATTGTTAATTCTCAAAGTGGACCAGTTACCCAACAATTGGTAAAAGATACTTTAGAAAGCATTCGCAATAGATAATCACTCATCTTCTGAGACATCTAAAGTTGTTTGAATACTACCTTCTTCATCTGTTTCATCTCTTAGAGCAAGTTTGCTTTCCATGCCGTCAAGCATACCGGATGATGTGACCATTTCTCTGAACCAGGCTTTGACTTTCTTTCGGTCAGTATGCGGGCAACCAAACATCTCAGAGAATCTACGAGTTGTCGTTAATCTGCGCGTATTTCCATCCCTTCTTCGTCCGATTAGGCCCGCTTGTGCTAATTCCCTAATGTGATCATACGCTCGTTGACCTAGAAGTTCTACCAATCTAGATTGAGGCACTGGTTGGTGATATGCAATCAATGCGGCTGCTTTGAGTAATTTTGGTGGCAGTTCGGACTTTGTCTCTTTTGGGAGGTGGTCTGCAATCCCTGGCTTGACTTCCATTGCCCACTTTCCTCCTATCTCAACGACTTGAAGACCGCCTCCCCTTCGTCGTTTTATCGTAGATTGAAGGTTGGTCATTGATTCAAGAATTTCATCTTCTTCGTAACCTAAATTCTCAGAAAATTCTGCTATGCTGAGTGAACGGCCAGCGCTAAACAGGGTGGCTTCGAGTAAAGTTTCCAATGGTATTTCTGTCATGTTACTAACTCCTTACTCCACTAACCAATCACCTGGGTTTTCGGATTCAGATTCCGCTGCCAGTTTGGCCATCTCTTCCTGTTTCAACCTTTCTTTTTCTTCCTCGATCGCTTGTTGAGCCCTTTCTGCAAGACGTGCAGCATGTCTCATCGATTCTGTCTCATCACCCTTAATTGATTGAGAATCTTCCTCCATCAATTTTTCAGCCAACACTGTTACTTCATCAAAAGTTTCAGCGTTTGGCCACCTATCTTCTAACATAATTGGATCTTCAGGGCCTTCTTGGCTTATCCAAGCATAACCTCTGTGTGTTAGGAACAATCCTGCAACAAACGAAGTAATCTTTGATTCTACGTCATAGCCTTCTGGAATTTCACCAAATGTCTCCAAGAGGATTTCCTTCAATTGGTTAGTTACTTCGACTACAGGGACCTTAGATTGCCCAAGTTCTTGTGTCACTTTGCGCATGGAACTCCAACATCTTCGGATATCACCTTCCATGTCTTCATTATGCATTCTTGAACCGACATTGTCGAGCATGTTCTTGAGTTCTTCAGCGTGAGCCTTACGGTACTCTTCTTTGGCCTTTAATATCTCAGCTTCATCACATGCATCTTTCAATGCAGATAACAATTCACCCAACGTTGAGGGCCTGCCCTCGTCACGTCGCATTCTCTCACCAAAGAATGCGGGAAGGTGCTGGTCCGCACTGCCTTCAAGCACTGAAGAAGTAAAAATGAACTCTTCATCATCATATTCTGCTTCCCAGCCAAAATCAAAGAATTCATCTTCGTCTTCCATATCCATTGCTATAACTCTGTCAAATAGGGTTGATGCTTGTTGGGTTAGAACCTCCCAAGACATTCTAATCAAACGGCCACATGCAGGCAAATCCAGTCCCGATGATTCTTTTCTTACCCGTTGTGTGAACAATTTCAAGAAGGCTGAAAGATCTATGTTCCAAGGGTCCATGCCTTCTTCTTTAACCAGAGAAAGTACGAGAGCTACCGACCTGTCAAATGGATCGGTCAAAACTTGATGCTCTGCACTGTCTTCTTGTGCGATTCTCATGATGCGGTCAGCGTAACGTTCTGCTTCACTAGCCTCTTCCTCTTGGTTCATCAATTGGTCGAGAATGTCTTGGCGAAGGAACCAATCGTCAAGAACGGCTTGTTGCATCTTCAAACCTCCTGTTCTGCCTCTGGTTCTTCTTCAACTTCTTCGTCCTGAGCGAGCAACTCCGATACAATTTGTTGCCTCTCCTCGATTTCTTCGCTCAATTCTTCTGCTCTCTCACTCAATGCTGCAAAGCCAGTTTCCTCTACTTCTTCTTCATCAGCCATGTGATCCAGCAAGCCTCCGAGGCTCTTTGGAGCAGGTAGTGCATCAGGAACTTCAGGCATCTCTTCTGCGATTACCCTGGCTTCCTCGATGCGTGAATGATTCTTGTCAGAAGCATCGCTAGCCTCCTTTTCAGCCTGAGCACCTAATTCGATTGCTCGGTCACGGTCAAAGTCGACGATTCTTCTAGAGCAACCATCGCCGCCATGAGTAATACCGATATGGTGGTCAGCAAGTTCAAGCGAAACTTTGCGCAATGTAACCATGATGAATTGAGCGGCTTCGCTTCTGTTTCGACATTCTGTTGCAATCAATTTTGAATTTGGAACGTCCAGATTTTGGTCGACTTCATCGAAGTAGTAGAACGGACTCGGGTCGTGGTCTTGAATTGCGAAAATCAGAGATAAAGATGCCATGGATTTCTCTCCACCAGATAGACCTTGCAATCTAGACTTGTTCGACTTGCCACGAGGCTGTGCCCACATGTCAAGACCTCCTTTGAATGGCTCTTCAGGATTCTCGAGGAATAGTTCTCCTCGTCCGCCATTAGAGAGTCGCTTGTAAACAACCTTGAAGTTCTCATTGACATCTTTCAGTGTTGCTAGAAGACGCTTCTTCCTCTGGCTCTCTAATTTGTCAGTGATGTCAATCAAACGCTTTCTTCTTTGCTGTAAAGTCTTGAAATCATCTTTCATTTCATCCAGACGTGCCTTACATGCATCATATTGTTCGATGGCTAGCATATTGAAGTCGCCAAATCTATCGAGTTTCCTTCGAAGGTCATTGACCGTCTTCTGTGCATCACCAACATTTGGTAGATCTGAATCTTCTTCAGCTACAGGAATCGATTCCGCTGCCATCTCGACTAACAAATCCGCAAGATTTTGTTCTCTAACTGCGAGGCTGTTTGCAATATCTTCTGCCATCGAGCGGCTGTTAATTGCTGAATTTGCTTTCTGGTTAGCATTAGCTTTGACTTCTGCTCGCTCTTCTACCAATTCTTTCCTTTCGTTTTCTAGTTCCTCATGCTCTTCAAGTAAAGATGAACGCTCATCTACCTTAGCATTTAGCAGAACAGTTTCCTCTTCTATAGCAGAATTCCAAGTCTTGATTGACTTCTCTCTTCCCGCCATTTCTGCTTGGATTTCGTCAGCCCTTGAGGTCAATGAATCTAGCCTCTCGGATAGTAAATCCCCTTTCTCCTTACCGCTATCAAGGGTTACCTGAGCTTTGTTTGCAGCGCCTTCTGCTTCCACTCTCAATGATTGGGCTTCTAGAAGGCGCTGGCGGATTCCATCAGGACTAGCATTTTGCAAATCTTCAGACGCTTTATCTCGTGCAGCCTCTGCTTGAATCAACCGAGATTCTGCACTCTGGATCATTTCCACCTTACCAACATGTTCTGATTCTAAATTTGACAATCTTCTCTGCAGTTCACTAGCGGCTCCCTTGGCTTTATTCAATGCCTTTGAAGCAAGTTCCATTTCAGCCTTCAGAGTTCCAACCTTAATCGAATGGTCGTCTTCTACAAGAGAATTAATCTTACCACGTATCTCATTTTGCCGAGTTCTAGCCTCGCTTAATGCGGATGAAACAGTTTGAGCCATCACAGATAATCGGTCTACTTCGCCAACTAATTTGTCGACTTCGCTAGCCCCGTGGATTTTTCCTCCGAAACCTGTTTTCATCTTCTGCTTGCTACCGCCCACCATGGCTCCTCCAGGTTCTGTGATTTCTCCTCCGAGAGTCACTAAGCGTACTCCTCCCATCAATCTTCTAGCAGTGGTGATATTATCTACGACAAGCGTGTTTCTTAATGCATAAGCAACCGCTGTAGCAATTCTAGGATCATAATCTAATAATTCATGTGCAAATCCTAACACGCCAGGTTTATTCACAGACATTGCAGCCTTTCCAGATGCCCTATTTGCCTGCATTTTGTTGAGTGGGAGGAACGTAGCCCTACCCATATTTCTACTCTTCAACAAAGCCATGGCTTCGGCAGCAAACTGGTCGTTTTCAACCACAACAGAATTCATTCCGCCACCTACTGCGGTCGCAAGAGCATCTGCGTGTCCAGAATCCTTTGGAGCACATAATTCGGAAATTGTACCAATTATTCCTTTCAATTCACCACGGTCTCTCGCAGCCATTACTGCAGCAGCACCAGGCGCCATTCCATTACTTCCAGAGCGCCTGTCCAATTCAGTACGGGCTGCTGCCAGTTTTCGTTCTGCATCCTGTAAGCGAGTGTTAACAGCTGTAGATTCCTCGATTAGTTTCTTCTCAGCAGATTGTGCTTTGCGTAACTCTTCTGCAAGTGCTGAACGGTCATTATCAGGATTTGAGTCTCCTAAATCTTCAACTTGTAATTGCAAGTCATCATATGCAAGCCTTGCATCATCGACTTCCTCTTCAGCAGCAGACAACTGCTCAGCAACTAAATCTGCTTGGTTAGCGACTTTCTCGGCCTCTATTTTGGCTTCATTAACCGATTCTCGGCATGCTTCTAGAGACTCATTTGCTTTGGAAAGTGCACGAGAAAGTGCTGCATTTGCAGTCCCAGAATTTTCCAATGTTTGTCGAATTTCCAACTCGATTGCTTCGGTTTCAGCGAATGCAATTTTACTGGCTTCTAAAGCCTCTTTTGCTGCAAGAAGACTGTTTTCATGAGAATCTAAATCGCTCTTTGCTGCAGTGATTTGTTCCTCTAACTCAACAAGTAATTCTTTATCTTCAATATCTGCAGATTCTGCTTCTTCGACATGGTCCCTCTTCAATGCAAGAGACACTTGTAATTCTCCAATTTGAGTATTGAGGCCGCCTTTGTCGCCGCCCATCGCTTCAGAGATTTGTTTTTCTAATTCTCCGATTCTGTCATCCAAAGACAACAAAATTATCTCTGCTTCTTTGACTTTAGATTCTAAATCAGCTGCCTCGGCCAAATATCTTGTTCGTTCATCAGCATGATGTTTGATTTCTGCCTTTGCTGTAAGATGTCGAGATTGTTGAAGGGTCACGTGAGCTGCATCGAACTCCTCTTTGGTTTCTTTTGCTCTTTCCGCTACTGCTTTCTCTTTTTCGAGTTTCTTCAACTGATCTTTTTGCTCACCTTCGACCAAGGCGATTCTCTCAATGAAATCTTCGACCTGTCCTTTCTGTCTCTCGGCTTTACGGATTTCATCATCATATGATGTAACTCCAGCAACCGAATCGAGAACTTTTCTTCTCTCCATCGCAGTCATACTAGATAGCCTAGTAACATCGCCCTGTAGGACGATATTGTAGCCATCTGGGCGTGCGTTTGCTTGACCAAGAATTCGATGGAAGGATTTCTGATTACTTTCCTCTCCATTCAACAAGTAAGTTGAGACTGTATTATCCGATTTGGTTAAACGGACTTCTCTGGTCATTCTAACTTCATCGGAATCTAATGGCAGACGCCTGCGTCCGTTAGACAAAACAGGGTTTGCAAAAACCAGTGTAACTTTCGCATTTCTTGCTGGACGGTTGGATTTTCCGCCATTGAAAATCAGATCTTTGGAATTTTGAGCACGCAATACTTTTGCAGAACGTGCACCTAATACAAACTGAACTGCATCTCCACAATTTGATTTCCCAGAACCATTAGGGCCCGTAATTGCAGTAAATCCACGGTCAAATGGAATTACAGCTTCGCCCTTGAACGATTTGAAATTCTCTACTTCGAGTGATTTTAGAAACATCCCTTTCCCTCATAATCAAGGAACTGAATCCTTGACCTCAAAGAGCAAAGGACACGAGGGGGGTTTTGAAGGTTACTAGTCTCGCGCTCGCGAGAGGCCTATTCTCATACACCCTGAAAATAGCCGCCGTACCCCTTTTCAGGACAAGAAACCAGTATTTGCACAGCCATTACAACCCTCTCCATTACACAAATGGCATGTGCGACCTACACTAGTATGGAAATTATCACGCATTCCTCCTTCGAATGCATCTTCATAACTTGAAAGTCCTTGATGGCTCCAAAGATCTCTAACCGTCTTGTATTTAGCCATCCCCTTGAGTTTCCTAGAATTTGACAAAGACCCTAAATCTCCACCTCTTTTGTACGCAAGGTCGAGTTCTTGAGTCGAATAATCTCTTTTGTTTTCTTTGTCTTTCTTCTTGTCGAAATGAATTCTGTACTTAGGGCCACGAATCAAGAATATTCCTAATCCGAACAACCCGATTTGTACGGCAATTCCAGGAGCAGGGAATGGAAGTAATGCTGCCAAATCATCTGACGATGTTCCGGGCAGTCGGTCGAATCTATCTGCTAAAGCAATGCTGCACAGAATTACACCTGCTACAATAGCAATTTTACGTATGCGTAAAGCCCATCTTCCTTTTCTGGGCCAGCGTAAAAATGAGGCAAAGAACATGAGGCAACCTTCTGCCAACAACAGTAAATCAGGAGCCTCCCAAACCCCTGGTGTTGTCACACAGGCATTTAGGTCTCCAGAATCTAGGTCCTTCTGGATTTCATCAGCATTGCAACCAGGGTCGGCTATACGTGATAATATCACTTTTTGCGGTGGGTCTAACCCCATAAGTGCGCCAAATTCAACATTTGCAATGGATAAGCCAACTAGAGCAAGGCCGATGATTGCAGCCAACTTCTTCATCAGGCCCATGCATGTCGGTGTATGTCAAGCACCTTATTGATGTCGCACATATTCATGAGTCACATTTGAATGTGGGACACTACAGGGTTGGGCGAAGACAATGTCTCGAGTGGTCATTATTGGTAGCGGAATAGCAGGTCTATTCGCTGCATTAAAGCTCGAAAAGGCAGGACACGAAGTCATCATTATCACTAAACAGCGCCCCGAAGATTCTTCGACAAATTGGGCACAAGGAGGGATTGCTGGAATTTTAGATAAAACCGACGGCAAAGGTATGGAAGAACACATTGCTGACACATTATCCAGTGGCGACGGATTGTGCAACGAAGAGATTGTGCGTTGCGTAGTCGAGGAAGCAGGCGATAGAATCAGAGATTTACTTGCAGCGGGAGTTGAGTTCGAAAAAGAAGGTGAAGATTTCCATTATGTGCAAGAAGGAGGACATACATCGAGAAGAATCCTTCACGCTAAAGATGCCACAGGCGCTGAAATTGAAAGAGCGCTCAATCAAGCGGTTTCAGATAGAGCCAATATTTCGATGCGCCCACACACACTGGGAGTCGATTTGATACAGAGATCGCATGGAAATCCCGAACAGGGAGTCAAAGGAATCTGGTGTTTGAGTCTTGACAATGGTGAGATGGAAGCAGTAGCAGCCGATGCAATACTGATTGCAACAGGAGGGTGTGGTCAATTATGGGAGAGAACAACTAATCCATCAGTTGCAACTGGAGATGGCTTGGCCATGGCTGTTAGAGCAGGAGCAGCGAGTAAAGATATGGCATTTTTCCAGTTCCATCCAACCGCATTAATGGCTGACAACAAGAAGCCGTTTTTGATAACTGAAGCCCTTAGAGGCGAAGGGGGTATTTTACTTGACAATTCAGGACTTGAAAAATATAGAAACAGTGACAAAGGGCCTGAAAGATATTCCTTTACACTAGATTTTTCACCCCAAGGTAGTCTTGCAACCAGAGATGTAGTAGCGCGAGGATGTGACCAAAAAATGAAGATTTCAGGCGCCGACAATGTGTGGTTGGTTACCGACCACCTAGACAGTGCAAAGTTGCATGACCACTTTCCTACTATCGAGTCAAGATTGAATGAACTAGGACTCTCATTGGGTAGAGATGCCCTACCAGTTGCTCCTGCAGCCCATTACATGGTAGGTGGTTTAGAAGTTGATATCGAGGGAAGAGTGCTGATGTCAAATGGCAAGGCTATGCCTGGTCTTTACGCCATTGGCGAAGTTGCTTGCACGGGAATGCATGGAGCAAACAGATTAGCATCAAACAGTCTTCTTGAAGCTGTTGTTTTTGCAAATAAGGCTTCAGAACATTTCATCGCAAACTCAATTCAAAATCTAGAACAGGTCCCTGGTTGGCGTGCTGAAGGAATGCAGACATTAGTAGAACATGCACCCCTTGTACGCGACTTGGAGACATTGAGGAAAACCATGACCGATGATGTTGGAATTGTTCGAAGTTTCGACAGACTCGAGAGAGCGAGAAGAATGTTGAATTTACTTTCTTCTGAAGTTGATTTGATTTGGAGAAAGAGCACACCTACCCGCGAATTAGTAGAATTAAGAAATTTGGTCTTAGTAGCCACTCATATTACAGAAGATGCACTGGCACGTACGGAAAATAGAGGACTGCATTGGAATAAGGACCTCATCTGAGTGCTTTAATCTGTGACAACAGCATTGAATTTAGGGGCGTTGGAACTCCTAATTTTTCACCGCGGGCCACAACTTGTCCACATAGAACATCGATTTCAGTTTCCCTTCCCGCCTTGACATCTGCTAACATCGAGCATTCATTTTCAGCAGTGGAATCTAACACAGAATGTAAATTCTGAATCAAAATGTGATCTTCAGCAACCTCAACACCAAGCAATCTTGCTACATTTGCTGCTTCAAGCATAGTTGATTCTGCTTGTGACAGAAGAGGTTCCGAGAGTAATTCACCATTCATTACCCCGCATATTGCTGCTAAAGGATTAATTGCAACATTAATTAGCAATTTATTCCATATTATGGAAGATACGTCGTGATTGTATTCTGCATCAAGCATTGATAGAGTTTCAATGAACTGCTCTCCTGTTGGGCCCCCAACTGCAATACTCCCTCGCCCAACCCATTCGATTTGTCCAGGTGAAATCCTTTTCACAGCATTAGTAGTAACACCTACTGCAGAATTCTCGAAAACATATCGGCTCAGAATCTCATGATTTCCAAGACCGTTCTGAAGAGATAGTACTGGGCCATCTGTAATCTGTGCAGCAATTTCGGCTAATTTCGCGGTATCTTTAGCTTTACAAGTAATAATTGATTGATCGAATGACTTCTCTAAGGAGGGATGTATTCCTGCTTCATCAAGGCTTACAGTCCATTGATTTGGCTGTATTTGAAAATCCCAAACCCCAGAGACATTCAACCCTGATAAGGCCAGTACTGCCCCGTGTTCCCCTCTAGCGTGCACTAGAACATCATGGCCTGCTTCTACCAATTTTGCAGCAATCAGGCAGCCGATTGAACCAGCCCCCAATACCGCAATACGCATGCTTAGACCTCGTGATTAACCAAATGCAATATGACTTCGTTATCATTTAATTCTAACCAAGCAAAGGAAACGCCTGTTTCGGGAGAGATTGCAGAAACATTTGTTATCTGCCCGGAAACAAGCGTTATGTCATTCGAAATGTCCCATTGAGGCCCATTTCCATCGAATTCAATATTCAGAGGAACATCATTTATTCCAAGATTTTCAATAACGATTTGATCATCTATCACTTCAACGGTTCCAACCCACTTCTGAGTTCTATCTTCACCCACTCCAATAGTAAGCAATGGTCCGGTTTTTACAGTGTACAAAATCGGAACATGTATATTTTGACAATCGCTAATTACAGAGCCTTCAGTTGCAATTAAGCGAATCGATTCGTTCGATTCTGTGAGATGATTGGTTGCGATTGGAAGAATTGACATATTCCATATGCGTGTGTCGTTATCGATAGCTAGCGGTGGAGAAGGTGTGCCTAATCCAAGACAATCTCCTTCGTGATTAAGTGCTAAAACCGATTGACTAAACATTAACTCTTGATGGTCAAGAATAACTCCTTCTTCCGGGATGACGACAATATTGTCTGCATTATAACCCGCTTTAAACGGAATTTGGTTTATCATAAACTCCAACTCTTGTAACCATGACATATCATCCCCAGATAAAGCGTCAATACAGATCGATGAAGATTCTTTGTTGACCGTTAAGTTACCTTCGTCATCGATATTGTACCAGGTAGCGAAATTCGGTAATGATGAAACATTGATTGTTTGCTGTGAACCTATATTCATGCTGATACATGACCTAGGGTCGTCTAAATCTCCATTAAATTGCCAGGAACCAATAGGGAAGATACTCTGATTTGGAATTACATCGTGACTGATTATTTCTTCATCAATTTGCCACAGTAATTCCATTGAGGTAGAATTCCAGTTTTCTTGCCATTGGAAACTAAATTTAAGTTCAATCGAGTCCAAAGGTTCAACTTCACCCGTACATGACTCATTTATTACATCACCAGATTTACAATCAATCTCAACCAAAGTTGAACTCCCATACAAGCCACCTAAATATGCTAAACTCCAAGTCTGTGCCACTAGTGAGGGGTTACTCACAACCATTGTCTGATTGAACCAACCATCCTTTATCAGCAGTTCATCTTCACCAATAACCCATTCTATTTCATCATCCCACTCTTCATTCTCATAGAATGGGGTCTGAGCAGGTAATGCGAGCATGAATGAAAGAAATAGGATTATTCCAATCCTTCTGTGGTCAACATCCGGCAACCCTTTGAAATCATCAAGAACGATAGGCAGCCGAGGGTCGCTGCCTTTTGTAATTAGCAATGATGCACACAAAGCAACTACTGGAACCCATATACTCCAAGCTGAAAATGCTCCAAACAAGAATGCAAACAATAGCACAACCATCAGTAGCATGACTTGAGTAGAGCCTGATCTTGCTTCTGGAATACCCATTCTAGCGATTAAGATTCTACCACCAGGGAATGTAGGTACTGGCAATAATGAAACCCAACCAATGAATGTCAATGTCATTCCTGCCCTAGTTAATGGATGCGCCCATGAAGTCTTGAGCAGCATGGCGATTTCGCCTTCCATACTCAATCCAATAAGATGAATCAACAAAGGTAATTCTAAGGACAATGGAACAGAATCAAGAGACACAAGGTCTGGTGTCAACTTCAGGCCTAGGAGGGTGAATCCCATACCAAGAAGAATCATCACTAGCGGCGCAGATAACGCTGAATTCCCTAGCGACGAGCGGTCTGGCCATAAACGGGCATCGCTACGAGGTAGAGATGCGAATCCAAGTATTCCAAACGGCCACCAAATCAAGGCTGGACCAGGTATCGGGAAAAGATGAGGTAGATGCACCCCTTTCTGAGCAGCTACTCTTCTTTGAATAAATGAAGCCAAAATTAGTGCACCAAATAGTGGCACAGTGTAGCCAACAAATGCGTCCAATGTAACATTCGAAAAGAACCAGCCCCCTTCAGGCCTAGCATCTTCCATCCACATTTCACCAGCAAGTAAGGTAGTCAACAAAGAAAGAAGCCACATTGATGCTACAAATCTAGATGAAGGCCACTGATTCTTCGGATGAGGAATGAGTTGCAAAATCCATGGTTCGTCGGGATACAACCGGGCGCTATAACTTAATTTTTCCAAATGGTTATTGATTGAAACAAGCACTTCATGCATGTCTTCGTCTTCTTTTTGAGCAACCAAATATGTAGGCGTGCGCCCACCAATGTCTTCCAAAACATGACAATGTCTTGATAATACTCTCTGCAGTAATTCACGGCGTGTCCATGAATCCTTATGGACAGGAATGACTTCTTCTTCAGACATAGAGCAAGCCTCCCAATGTTGCTTGGGTGACAACCGACCTCAATGAATGAATCGGGTGCAATCACTTATTCTTGAATCGCTTAAGACGGAATGTTTCTTCTCTTTCCATCTCTTCAAGCCTTAATTGAATGAAGACCCTAGCCTCTTCCAATTCAGGTATGACCTTGAACTCAAGAGCGTTTACACGTCGCTTGGTAGCTTCGATTTCAGCCAAAAGACGCTTTAGTGTCGCTTCCATTTCTGCAGCCTTGACCATTCTTTCGATTAGATTTCCAAACGAGTCTGCTGCTTCATCTATGTAAGGAGAAGAACCTGTGAAACCGATTGACCTTTCGCCGAACGCTTGCTTCAAATTAGTTCCCGATACAGATGGAACTACCACTCCCATGATGTTTCTTCTCTCGACCTCTACTTCTGGTGAAGCAGAGTTTGCAATTGCTGCCGAGCGGACCTTTAGTCCACCTTCAACTGCATTTGCAAGGTCGATTCTGGACTTAGCGAGAACATAGGATTCGGTTAACTCTCTCTTTGCCTTGATCATGTCAGAAAGTAGGGTTCTGAATTCGTGGAATAATCCATCACG
>CEVR01172766.1_pt1 | contig 12910 bp, 10 predicted proteins | sample 356541 | NCBI WGS metagenome assembly CEVR01 (sample SAMEA2623734, study PRJEB7988) | marine metagenome | isolation source: saline water (ENVO:00002010), including
TTTGCCAAACGATAAGCTGAAAATAAGGGGATTAAAAAAGCAATGTAGGGAAAGTAATGTGTAGAATAATCACTTAGGTTATTGCTTGCCGTGAAGTAGCGTTCTGTTTCTAGAAAAAATAACAATTGAAAAATGATAATTGAAGGAGCTAAGCCAAATGTAATTAAGTCTGCTAAACTGTCTAGCTGTTTTCCTATTTTTCCATTAGCCTTAAGTAATCTAGCAAAAAAGCCATCTAAAAAGTCAAGGAATGCACCTAAAATGATGCAGGTAGAAGCTAAAGTCAAGTTGCCGCCAAAGGCAAAAAGGATAGCTAAAATCCCGAATACTAAGTTTCCTAAAGTAATTAGGTTGGGTATGTGTTTAAATATGCTCAAGAAATACGATATTTGCTATGCAATAATACAAAAGATGTTCCGCAAACTACTACTTTGCCTTATTTCAGCTCTATTTTTGGTGCTTTCATGGCCACCTTCAGGTTTTCCATTCCTAATTTTTGGTGCTTTTGTGCCTTTGTTTTTTATTCTAAAAGACCTTCAAAAGAAAAGATTCGCTTTTGTTTACTCTCTTTTGATTTTTGCTTTGTGGAACACATTCACAACTTATTGGATATATAATGCCACTTTGTTTGGTGCTGTAGCGGCGGTTTGTGTAAATAGTATTTTGATGGCTAGTGTGATGACTCTGTTCTTATGGATAAAATCGAAGTTTAACGACAGACGAGTATGGTGGGCACTTATTAGTTTATGGTTAAGTTTTGAGTACCTTCATTTAAATTGGGATTTGTCTTGGCCTTGGCTAACTTTAGGAAATGTATTTGCTCACTACCCACAATCTATACAATGGTACGAATATACGGGAACTCAGGGAGGAAGTTTATGGATACTATTAGCTAATATTAGCTTATTTCACTCGATAAAGAATAAATCTAAATACCTTTTATGTTCTACAGTAATAGCTTTACCCATTTTATTTTCATTACTAATCAATACTACGAACGAAACAGGAAAAGTCGTAGAAATTGTGGTGGTTCAACCTAATATTGACCCCTATTTCGAAAAATTTGATGACCTGACTTCTATGCAGCAATTAGAAAAGTTCATTGAATTAGCTGAAAGTAAATTAGATTCATCTACCAATTATTTAATAGGTCCAGAAACAGCTATTGTTGATGGGGTATGGGAAAATAAAATCGAAAATTCTACAGAAATACTGAGATTGATACAATTAATTGAGAAGTACCCACAATTGAATATCATTCTAGGGGCAATAACCTACAAAGCTTATTCCAAAACTGATAAAATTCCAAAAACAGCACGTCAGTTTGTAGGTTCAGATACTTATTATGATGTTTTTAATTCTGCTATTCAAATAAATACTTTTGAAATATCCGTTTATAATAAGTCTAAGTTAGTTCAAGGTGTAGAGTTTACGCCCTTTCCAGCACTTTTAGAGAATCTTGAATTTTTAGCTATTGACTTAGGAGGAATTACTGGAAGTCTTGGCACGCAAGATTATAGAGAAGTATTTGCATCTACGTCAGCACAAATGGCACCTATCATTTGTTACGAATCTATCTTTGGAGAATTCATTAGTCATTATGTTCGTAATGGTGCCGATATGTTTACTATAATTACCAACGATGGGTGGTGGAAAGATACGCCCGGTTACAAACAGCATTTAAATTATGCTAGTCTAAGAGCCATAGAATGTAGAAGAGCAATTGCTCGTTCTGCCAATACAGGAGTTTCTGCCTTCATTGATAGTAAAGGTATAATAACAAACGCCACACAATGGGATGAGGAAATAGTAATAAAAGATCGTTTGGAAACGAACACAACTCAAACCATTTATGTTAGGTTCGGTGACTATATCGGTCGAATTTCTGCTTTTATCGCAGTAATGTTTTTATGCTTTGCTTTAGCTAAAAGAAATTAGGTCTTATTCTGTTAGAAGAATAATAGAGTCTTGTGGAATAGAATCTGATATTAAAGAATCAATCTCTAATAATATCACATCATCATCAAGCTCATATTTCATCATTAAATTTTGTTCTTCATTGATCGAAGAAGTTTCAATATTAACTATGTTATTAGTTGGTGTGTTTTCAAGGTCAGGACTAGAATTAGTATTCATTATAAAACCAATACAAAAAGACGCAATTACTAGAACCGCTGAAATGATAATTTCACTATTTTTCATAATTTTTTATTTGTTAAATTTTTACAATTTAAGAAAAATTTAATAAAGCTTTCAAATTTGACATTCTAAAGCCTTGAATATTTTTTAGTTTTGTAATTATGCGCAATACAGCAGTATATAATATTTCAGATATAAAATTTTTCAAGAGACGTTTAACATCTTGGGCTTCACAGTTTAAGCAATCAGCTGTTCTTCAAGGAACAATCGATAAAAATAACGGCTTGTATTTAAAGTATAATATGCTAGTTGCTGTTGATGCCTTAGATGAGATATTTTTAGAAAAAGATAGTTTTAATGGATTATTTAACTTTCATAATGATAAACGGGATTGGCTTTTTGGTTATATGTCTTATGACTTAAAAAATGAGATAGAAGATTTAAAATCCGAAAATTTAGATTTTTTAAAATTTCCTTCATTATATTTTTTTCAGCCTAAATGGGTATTTGAAATTATAGACAATCAAGTCAAGATTCATTTCCCTCTAAATGTTAAACGCAAGGAAATGCAACTTTTATTTAAGGAGGTAATGCATTTTGAGCTAGAGAATTATACCAATAGCCCTGTAAGGATTAAAGCACGAATTAGTAAGGAAGAATATACTCAGAGTTTTGAAAAATTACAACAGCATATTTTTAGAGGAGATATTTATGAGGTTAATTATTGCCAAGAGTTTTTCGCACAAAATGTAGTATTAAATCCCATTTCTATTTATCAAAACTTATATAGTATTTCAAAGCCTCCTTTTGCGGCTTATTATAGATGTTATGATAAGTACCTAATGTGTGCAAGTCCAGAGCGCTTTCTCAAAAAAGAAGCTACAAAATTAATCTCTCAGCCTATAAAAGGTACAAGAAGAAGAAGTCCAAATACAGAAGAAGATAATAGATTAAAAAAAGATTTATTGAATAGTAGTAAAGAACAATCTGAAAATGTAATGATTGTCGATTTGGTTAGAAATGATTTATCCAAAACAGCTAGTCCAAAATCGGTAAAAGTACAGGAGCTTTTTGGTATTTATTCCTTCCCTCAAGTGCATCAAATGATTTCTACTGTAGTTTCTGAATTAGCGGATGATACACCTTGGACGGAAGCCATTCGTCACGCATTTCCAATGGGTAGCATGACTGGAGCGCCGAAAATCAGAGCTATGCAACTTATTGAAAAAATAGAAGTATTTAAAAGAGGCTTATACTCTGGAGCTGTAGGATTCGTAACCCCAAATTCTGATTTTGATTTCAATGTTGTAATTAGAAGTATTCTTTATAATTCTACTAATAAATATTTATCATTGCCAGTAGGCAGTGCTATCACTGCAAATGCAAATCCTAAAGATGAGTATGAAGAATGTTGTTTAAAAGCAAAAGCTATGATGGAGGTGCTTGATGTTAAATAAACTTAAAAATTTTATTAATGAAAATCAATTAGTAAAAGCTAATGACAGATTACTTTTAGCAGTTAGCGGAGGTAAAGATAGTGTAGTAATGACCCATCTTTTACATCAATTAGACTATACTTTTGCGTTAGCTCATTGTAATTTTAAATTGAGAGCAGAAGATAGTGACGGCGATGAAAAGTTTGTTAAAGAATTGGCTAATAAATTAAACGTGCCTTTTTATTCTAAATCATTTGATACCAAGATATATGCAAAGGAAAATAAATTATCTATTCAAATGGCAGCTAGGGATTTGCGCTACGAATGGTTTGATGCTTTGTGTAGTAAAGAAGGCTATCAAAAAATTGCAACAGCTCATCATCAAGATGATGCTATAGAGACTTTCCTAATCAAAAAAAGCAGAAAAGCTAGCATTGGTGCTCTTCAAGGAATACTAGTTAAAAATGCTAATTTAATAAGGCCTCTTTTAGCGTTTAACGCGAAGCAAATTCAAAATTATACTTCAGAAAATTCTATTGAATATAGAGAAGACAAATCAAATTTATCTGATAAATATCAAAGAAATAGTATTAGAAAAACATTAAAGTTTGAAAGTCATGAAAGAAGAGTTCAATATCTTGATGAGATAGAAAGAAACAAAAAATCTTATTCTAAGCTTATTGAAAAATGTGATAGATACAAAAATATGTTTTGTAAAGATAAGAATGATGGGCTTCTTTTGCCATTTAAATATCTGTTAGAGCAAGATGAAAAAAAAGAAATTTTATACGAGTTGTTAAAGCATTTTGGTCCGTTTTCATGGCGCGATGTTTTTTCTTTACTTGAGAGTCAAGTAGGTAGGTTTGTTACTAACTCTGAATTCAGAATTGTAAAAGAACGGCAGGGCCTTTTTATCTCAAAAATATCCAATAATTTAAATGAACACTTTTCAATTAATGTTAATGATAAATTATTAACTTCTCCTATAAGGATAAATTTTAATATTTATGATTATAAAGATTTCAAACTTATTAAAAACAGTCGTTTGGCTGCTTTGGACTACAATAAACTGCATTTCCCATTAAAACTTCGTACTTGGCAAAAAGGTGATGTTTTCACACCTATTGGGATGAAAGGTAAGAAAAAAGTCAGTGATTTTATGATTGATGAAAAGTTTTCAACTTATCAAAAAGAAAATACTTGGGTAATTTGTTCGTTAGATACAATAGTTTGCATTGTTGGTTATCGTATCAATGAATATTTCAAGCTTGTACCACAGACAGAAAAAGTATATCTTGTCGAACCTTTGATAAATGAATATGGAAAGTGAAATTTTATATGAAGAAAGCCAATATTTAGGATATAATAGGCTGTCATTTTCTAGAAGAATGGTTTTAGCACTATTTTGTTTTTTATCTTATTATTGGTCTGAAGAATCCGTTGACGCTGAAGGTTCTGGTAGTCTGTTATTTTTCTTAGGTGTATTTATTATATTAGTTTCTGCTATACTTGTTTTTATTTTACATTATAGCACTAGAGTTGAGAATGGAAGTTTAATTCTTGATGGACTCTGGACAACAAGAAAAGTCAAAATTGACTTATCATCGATAAAGCATGTATGTAAAATCAAATATAGTCGCTTCTTTTTTAACAGAGCAGTATATAATTTACATCGTAAGGGTGCAATTCATTTTTACACTCGAGGTAAAGAGTGTATACAACTTACGGATAAAGATGGTTTGAAATACTTAATTGGTAGTCAAAAATCATCAGAGTTGCTAACTGTATTAAATGAACAAATTAAAAAATAACTATGAAAAAATTTCTTTTTTCAATTACTCTAATTTTTCCAACTCTATTATTTTCTCAGATATTTAATCCAGTACAATGGGAATTTTCAAAAGAAGATTTGGGTAATAGTGAGTATGATCTTTTTTTTACTGCAACTATTGATGATGGATGGTATCTATACTCTCAATATGTGGAGGAGGATGGTCCTTTACCGACATCATTTACTTTTTTTGAGTCAGATAAATATGAACTTATTGGCACAACAAATGAGGAAGACCCTATAAAAGAATATGATCCTAATTTCGATATGGTTTTATCTTATTTTACTAAACAGGTTGTTTTCAACCAAAAAGTAAAGTTAAATAGTGATAAAATAGCTATAAATGGTGAGTTAATGTTTATGGTTTGTGATGCCACTCAATGTTTACCACCAGAATATGTTGATTTTTCTTTCACTTTAGGGTCAATGTCAGAACAAGTTGAAGCGAATGAAATTGATGACACAGAAATTACCTCATCTCTTAATTTAGTGTCAGCTATTAGTGATGAATCTGAAAATGAATCGTCGGAAAAAAAAGGTATGTGGAGTATATTTTTTATTGCTTTTTTAAGTGGCTTTGCAGCTCTATTAACACCATGTGTATTTCCTATGATACCTATGACGGTTAGCTATTTTACCAAGCAAAGTAAGAGTAGAGCAAAAGGTATTTCTAACGCTATAATTTATGGCATATCTATAATAATTATATACGTTGGACTTGGTGTGGGAGTATCTGCAGCATTTGGTCCTGAAGTACTTAATAGTATGGCTACTAACGCCTATTTTAATATTGCTTTTTTTGTCCTTCTTGTAATTTTTGCGGCCTCATTCTTAGGTGCTTTTGATTTAACATTACCGCATTCATGGATAAATAAAGCTGACAAAGCATCTGATAGGGGAGGTTTTATTGGAATATTTTTTATGGCATTAGTTTTAGCTTTAGTATCTTTTTCATGTACAGGACCTATTGTTGGAACATTATTAGTAGAAGCGGCCTCAGGAGGTAATTATATGGGGCCTATCATTGGTATGCTGGGTTTTTCGTTAGCTATTGCATTACCTTTTGCATTTTTTGCAGCATTCCCTGGTTGGTTAAATTCATTGCCTCAATCAGGTGGTTGGCTAAACTCTGTAAAAGTTGTTTTAGGATTTTTAGAGTTAGCACTTGCATTCAAATTTTTATCCAATGCAGACTTAGTATGGCAAACACATCTTTTGGAAAGAGAAGTGTTTATTGCTATATGGATTATCATTTTTGCATTCTTGACGATGTATCTATTAGGAATATTCAAGTTGGCGCACGATAGTGATTTAAAATATGTTTCGGTAGGTAGATTATTCACTGCTGTAATAACAGGAATGTTTACAGTATATATGATTCCAGGTTTGTGGGGTGCTCCATTAAAACTTATTAATGCTTTTCCTCCTCCAATGCACTATAGCGAATCACCATATGGTGTAGGTTATACTCAAAACGGAAGAAGTATAGTTTCTCATTCTGAAGAGGGAGGTCAACATTTAGGTCCTCAAGGAATAATGGTCTTTCACGACTACGATAAAGGAATAGCTCATGCTAAAAAAGTAGGACTGCCAATAATGATAGACTTTACAGGCTGGGCATGTGTAAACTGCCGTAAGATGGAAGAGCAAGTCTGGTCTGATTCAGAGGTCAAAAGAATACTTACTGAAGATGTTATTCTTATTTCTTTGTATGTAGACGAAAGAACACCTTTGGCTGAACACGAACAATACGAGACGACTATTGCTGGTAAAAAGAAAAAGGTTAGAACCGTAGGTGATAAATGGACTGTTCTACAAGCCGAAATTTATAAAACAAACTCTCAACCTTATTATGTTGTTCTAGATCATAATGAAAATCAACTTGGGGTATCTGCTAACTATCAAGATTATGGTGAGGTAGATTTATTTAAAACTTGGTTGCAAGAGGGCATAGACGAATTTTATCAGTAAAAAGATAGTCTCTAATTAAAAAAAGAATACTTTCTTGGATATTTATTTTGCAATAGAGGTTATTTCTGTCCTTTTAGGTTTAGCATTTTTAGTGTTACTCATCAGGCAAAATATTTTATGTTGGTGGTTTGGAATTGCAGGTTCGTTATTAAGTATTTTTTTATTCTACCACACTAAATTATATTCAGAAGCCATACTATATACGTATTATGTTTTGATGGGCTTTTATGGTTTTTATTCTTGGAATAAAAATAAATCTAAAAATAATTTAACTTTAGCAGTTAGTGAAAAGGGATTAGTGTTTCATATAATAGCAATAGTGAGCTCTGCTTTAACTGCTATTTGTTTAGGATGGTATTTTGAAAATTATTCAGAAGCTTCCTCTCCATACTTGGACGCACTAACTACTATATTCAGTTTCTTTGCTACTTACCTTGAGGCTAAAAAAATTCTTTCAGCTTGGATCTATTGGATAATAATTAATGGATTAACTATTGGCTTGTACTTAACAAAAGGATTAGACATTTATTCTACTCTATCTGTTATATATTTCTTATTGTCGTTTGTCGGATATATTAAGTGGAAAAAAGAGCTTGTCTAATTTATTTCCCGTGACATTGTTTGAATTTCTTTCCACTTCCACAAGGACAAGGTTCATTTCTGCCCACTTTTTGTTCTACTCTTACCGGTTGTATACGGGCTTGTTTCTTTGGCTCATTATTAGCATTGCCAATAATGTCTTGACGGCCGGTTTGTAGTTTTTCTCTAGCAATTTTTTGCTCTTGTTGGATAGCAGTTTGTTCAGGCAGATTAGCTTTCATTAAAAAAGAGACGATATCTTTATTCACTCTTTCTATCATCTGTTTAAACAAGTTGAACGACTCAAACTTATAGATTAAAAGTGGATCCTTTTGCTCATAAGTAGCATTTTGAACGGATTGTTTTAAGTCGTCAAGCTCTCTAAGGTTTTCTTTCCAAGACTCATCAATTATAGCTAAACTGACACCTTTTTCTATAGATAAGGGTATGTTTCCTCCTTCAGATTCAAAGGCTTCTTTCAAGTTAGTTACCACTTGTAAGGTTTTTAAGCCATCTGTAAATGGTATAACAATATTCTGATAGGTAGCTGATTGATTTTCGTAAACATCTTTAATAACAGGATAGGTTTTTTGCGAAATGACTTCCGATTTTATTTTATAATTTGTTATGGCATTTTGATAAACCTTATTAGTTAAGTCCTCAGATTTTAGTGATTTGAATTCAGCTTCATCTACCGGGCAATCTATACTTAAGAAACGGATAAGTTCAAGTTTGAACCCTTCAAAATCTTGTAATGTTTGATACTCATTGACAATAGCCTCGGAGGTATCGTAAATCATATTGTCAATATCTACGGCTAACCTTTCTCCAAAAAGGGCGTGTTTTCTTTTTTTGTAGATGACTGTCCTTTGTGCATTCATAACATCATCATACTCTAATAATCGTTTTCTAATACCAAAGTTATTTTCTTCTATTTTCTTTTGAGCACGTTCTATAGATTTAGTTATCATTGAATGTTGAATGACCTCACCTTCTTCAAGACCCATTCTGTCCATCATTTTAGCAATTCTATCGGAGCCAAATAATCGCATTAGGTTATCTTCTAGAGAGACAAAGAATTGTGATGAGCCAGGATCTCCTTGGCGTCCCGCACGACCTCTAAGTTGTCTGTCAACTCTTCTGGAATCGTGGCGTTCGGTACCAATGATAGCCAATCCGCCATTTGCTTTGACTTCATCAGAAAGTTTGATATCTGTTCCACGACCTGCCATATTCGTTGCTATAGTCACATTACCACCCTTTCCAGCTTCAGCTACAATGTCAGCTTCTTTTTGATGAAGTTTTGCATTAAGTACATTGTGCTTAATGTTTTTCATTTTAAGTAGTCTGCTAAGTAGCTCTGAAATTTCTACAGAGGTTGTACCTACCAAAACAGGTCTTTCTTGTTTACTCAATTCAACAATCTCATCTATGACTGCATTGTATTTTTCTCTTGCAGTTTTGTAAACTTTGTCTTCTTTATCATCTCTTTGAATAGGGCGATTTGTAGGAATTACAACCACATCTAATTCATAGATATCCCAAAATTCTCCTGCTTCGGTTTCAGCTGTACCAGTCATACCTGAAAGTTTGTTGTACATTCTGAAATAGTTTTGTAGAGTAATGGTAGCAAAGGTTTGGGTCGCGGCTTCTATTTTTACGTTTTCTTTAGCCTCTATAGCTTGGTGGAGGCCGTCAGAATAACGTCTTCCATCCATAATACGACCAGTTTGTTCATCAACAATCTTTACTTTGTTGTCCATTAAAACGTATTCTACATCTTTTTCAAAGAGTGTGTAAGCTTTTAGTAATTGATTTACCGAGTGAATACGTTCACTTTTAATGGAATAATCTCGCATTAACTCCTCTTTTTTGATAAGCTTATCTTTTTCTGATAAATCGGATTTCTCTAGTACAGCTATTTCTGCACCAACATCTGGCATAATGAAAAAGTTGTTATCATCTGAAGTGCTTGTGATAAGGTCAATGCCTTTATCTGTAAGTTCAATAGAATTGTGTTGTTCTTCAATTACAAAAAAAAGTTCTTCATCGACTTTTGGCATTTCTTTACCTTGGTCTTGCATGTAGAAGTTTTCTGTTTTTTGCAATAAAGTTCTTACGCCATCTTCACTTAAATATTTTATAAGCGCTTTATTTTTAGGAAGTCCTCTGTAAGCCCTAAGTAATTTGAAACCACCTTCCTTATCATCTCCTTCATTGATGAGTTTTTTAGCATCAGCTAAAACGGTATTAACGAATTTCTTTTGAGCATCTACTAATGAACTGATTTTATGTTTCAATTCACCAAATTCGTGTTTATCACCTGTGGGTGTAGGTCCAGAAATAATTAATGGTGTACGTGCATCATCAATCAGTACTGAATCTACCTCATCAACAATAGCATAATTATGAGGTCTTTGAACTAAATCTTGAGGCCTTCTTGCCATATTATCTCTTAAGTAATCAAAGCCAAACTCATTATTAGTTCCATAAGTGATGTCAGCTAGATATGCTTTTCTTCTTTCTTCAGAGTTAGGTTGATGTCTATCAATACAGTCTATTGTTAATCCGTGAAATTGATAAATGGGCCCCATCCATTCGCAGTCTCTTTTTGCCAAGTAATCGTTTACTGTTACTAAGTGAACACCTTTTTCTGCTAGTGCGTTTAAATAAACGGGTAGGGTAGCCGAAAGTGTTTTGCCTTCACCTGTTTGCATTTCTGCAATCCTGCCGGAGTGTAATACATATCCACCAATTAATTGAACGTCATAATGAATCATATTCCATTCAATTTCATTTCCTGCAGCTATCCATTTGTTATGAAAGATTGCCTGTTCTCCACTAATCTCAACATTGCTATATTCTGTTGCCAAGTCTTTGTCAAAGTCGTTAGCAGTAACTATAATATTCCCTTGTGAAAAACGTGAGGCTGTTTCTTTAACTACTGCAAAGGCTTCAGGTAAAATTTCTTCAAGTTTTTCTTCTGTTATGCTAACTATTTCTTTTTGTAGCTTATCTATTTGGTTATATATATCTTCTTTTTCTTGAAGTTCTATATCTGAATTTTCAGCTTTTTCCGAAAGTGATTTTATATCATTTTCTAATTCATATTTGGCTTCCTTTATTTGTTTTTTGAATGACTCAGTTTTTTTCCTTAGATCGTCATTTGAAAGCGCTTTAATAGATGGATAAATAGATTTAATTTTATCAATTACAGGATTGATTTCTTTTAAATCCTTGTCATATTTATTGCCAAAAAGTTTAGTTGTAAAATCAAATAGTCCCATATTCAATAATTATAATTTAAATTATTGTTTAACAAATTTACTTTTTTATGAGATATACTCGTATTTAATGACAAAAAAAGCTGCAAAATTACAGCTTAATATTCATCTTCATTAAAGAAGAAATCATCTTTGTCTGGATAATCAGGCCAAATATCTTCTATTGAATCAAACATTTCGCCATCATCTTCTAATTCTTGAAGATTTTCAACTACTTCCATTGGTGCCCCTGAGCGAATTGCAAAATCAATAAGCTCATCTTTGTTTGCCGGCCAAGGTGCGTCTTCTAGTTTTGATGCTAATTCTAAAGTCCAATACATAACCTTAAATTTTTTGCAAATGTAATTTTTTTACTCAAATAGACAATACTTTTTTTAAATTCTAGGTTTCCATGGTATCTCTTTAGCTTTTAATTGTTTGCCTAAATATCTACATAAAACAAATAAATAGTCAGACAGTCGATTCAGATACATCAGAATCAAGTCAAATTGCATTGTATCTTTAGGAAGATTCACTACTAATCTTTCAGCTCTTCGACAAATACATCTTGCAATGTGACAATACGAAATTGTAGTGTTGCCTCCTGGTAGAATAAAAGATTTCATCACAGGTAGTTTTTCATTCATTTTATCTATTTCATTTTCTAAATCATCAATATCATTTTGATTTATTAAGGGTAATTTGATTTTATTTGTTGAGTTTTCTTTAGCTAACAGTGCTCCAATAGTAAATAATCGATCTTGTATTTCGACTAGCATTTTAAATGATTGTTTATCTATGTCCTGATCCCTAACTAAACCAATGTATGAATTTAGTTCGTCAATTGTGCCATAAGCTTCAATTCTAGAGTTATTTTTAGGAACTCGTTTACCTCCAATTAGTTGGGTTGTTCCCTTATCACCTTTTTTAGTATAAATTTTCATTACTTAACTATTTTTTTAAGGATTTATTAATTTCATCACTTTCTATTTCACCATCCTTTAATCTAATTATTCGCTTAGCATATCTTGCAATATTTTCTTCATGTGTAACGATAATAATAGTATTGCCCTTTTTGTGAATATCTTGAAAGAGACCCATTATTTCTTTAGATGTTCTACTATCTAAATTTCCTGTAGGCTCATCTGCTAATATTATTGATGGGTTATTAACTAATGCTCTTGCGACGGCAACACGTTGTCTTTGTCCACCTGAAAGTTCGTTAGGTTTATGATTAACTCTGTCTGATAAATTAACTTTTTCCAATGCATCAATAGCTTTTTGATATCTAATTTTATTATTGTAACCAGCATATACAAGAGGTAGCATCACATTTTCTAGAGCTGTAGATTTTGGAAGTAAATTGAAGCTTTGAAATATAAATCCAATTTCTTTATTTCTAATTTCAGCTAAACTATTATCATTTAAAGAGCTGACATTTTGATTTGCTAAATGATAACTTCCGCTAGTTGGCGTGTCTAAGCAACCAATTATATTCATTAGTGTAGATTTGCCCGAACCAGACTGTCCCATCAGTGCTACAAATTCATTTTTTTCAATTGATATGTCTATCTTTTTTAAAGCTTTGATAACTTCGTTGCCTAAATAAAAGTGCCTTGCAATATTGTTTATTTTAATAATTGCCATAGTTGCAGTTAATTTAATTAAAAAACGAAAATCTTTAAATTTTT
>CEVR01000522.1_pt1 | contig 12628 bp, 12 predicted proteins | sample 356541 | NCBI WGS metagenome assembly CEVR01 (sample SAMEA2623734, study PRJEB7988) | marine metagenome | isolation source: saline water (ENVO:00002010), including
TCAAGTATTTGGCTTCGGCATGAATTTCCGGTACATAAAACAAGAATCTTCTTCATAGAATTAAATTTACTTGCCGCTAAAATACAAGATTATGTTTGCTTTAATGTTAATAAAATAATGACTTATTATGAATTATTTTCGATGGTCAATGTCTGTTTATTTCACCATCATTTTTTCAACGAGGCCATTGTCGTAGATATAAAACAGTAGTTTACCCTTTTTTGTATTTGTTACTTCTCTTCCTAAAACATCAATGATTCGCAAAAGTTGAGGCTCGGAATGTTGAATTGATGAATTTTCTATCATAAGGTTTAAATTATTGAATTCTTCTTGAACCACATCTATTGGGTCAATTAAGTCTGGAGTAGCTTCTACAATGATATCGATGTAAATGTTATTTGGAGAATCGTCACTATTTGCAACTCTCAGAAAAGCAGACAGCGAGCTGACCTGATCGTCATAGCATCTTGTGTCTGCACCAATCACTTTTGCACCTTGTAAAGATGCCATCAGTTTTTCAGATAATGAGCCTGATGTATTTAAAAACTTTGATTCCATCGAATCGAGTATTGATTGACCAAGTAGTATGTTTCCTTGAATGGCATAGTGGTCTCCTATAATATGACTTTTATAATCAAAACAATTTTCTCCAGTATAAGCACTTGCTTTTATGCTGTCATTTAGTAGAGTAATTGCACCATATTGTCTAATAGATGCATTATTTTCTACATCATTGTCAATAAGCCAGTCAATAATTTCTTCTGCGGTATAACCTTCAAGTAACTTTTGATGGGCTTGTTCTTGATTTTGTTCATTCCAATATGATTGGGTATGGATGGCTCCAAGGCCAGGTATGATATCACTTATTAATGCTGCACCAGGTGTTCCAGGCCACAATATTGCATCACCACATGTGGCGCCTGCACTTCCTACTTCTTTCGTGATGCTGTCTATAGCCACAATAGAAAATGTATGTTGTGTAAATGCTATTAGTGGGGTTAAGATAAAGAGGAGTATGGCAAATGTTTTTTTCATATATAGGTATGGATCTTAAGTGTATAATCTCATTTATGCTGTTTCATTTTTTAATCTTTCGCTGAGCATTTGTATGACGCGCTTGTTGTAAAGTTGCTTTTTTACGGTGTATTTTTCAAACTCTTCTATTGTAAAAAGGGCAACTACAGTACCAATAAATATTGCTCTAAGTTTAAAGTCTTTTTTGAAGATGTGATCTATATAGTCATGTTTTTCTTCGGTATTAAATTCCGTATAATTTATTTTGTAAGTTTTACAATTGGACAAAAATAGTTTGATAAAAAGCTCGTTTTGGAACTTAAGAATGGGGCGAAGGACTTGGTTTTGAAACTGTTCTTCATCGCTTGTTTTTTTTGACTTTTTTAAAGTAATATGAGGACGGCAAGCCTTTATTTTATGCGCACGATTCATTTGTAAAAGTCTTTAAAAGGTAGATTTCTCTTTAGTTTTTATACGTTCCTTACAAAAGTGATGACAACCGCTTCTCTTGTCCAAAATAAAAATAAGCGGTGTTGTTCTATTACTTGAAAGGATACGTCCCAGCCTTCTTGTCCGTATTTATTCATTACGGCTTCCATTTTTTTTACTGGCATTTTACTTGCCCCAAGAAAGAGAGAACTTAGAGCACTTTCTTTAATAACCTCTACTTTGTATTCTTTTTTCATAGTTTCATATTTTTATAAGAAATAAATATATAAAATTACATAGCGTTATTTTACCCTACTCTAAAACTCTATTTGTAGATATTTTTAATGCTTATCTACTATGTTTATGGTAGCTGATAAGACACTGATAAAATGTTTTTAGAAGGAACGAATAGGTCGAATCAAGAATGCACTTGTTTTAAAGAAGTTAAAGGTTGTGCCATTTGAGAAGCTAAAGCTCCAAGCGATGTCTTCATTAGCTTGTGATGAGGTCCAATACCAACTGTTGCTGAACCCACCCTTATTTCCATTTGAAGCACCTTGCCCAATTGCAAAGTACATTTCTTGGGTTTCATCAAATGATGGTAAGAACCAGTCTGTATACCCTTCATTTTCAAAATCTAAGGCTTCACTCGATGCTATAGGTGCTTCTGAACACATGGCTAATATTTCTAATGAATTTTGAAGACCATTACCAATTGTTTGTTCGTTTGCATTAGATATGTTTATTTCCTGGCAACCCCATGCATATGGTCCTATATCTTCTAATGCTGCTACTAATCCGTGTAGTCCTGTTTCATCAATATAAAATACGATGCCACCCTGCGCTTCCATCCCCAGAACATATTCTGAAATGTTGCCTTCGCAATCATACCCGAGTTGCGGATAACTACAGAAATGATCATCATACAAATGGTTAATATCAAAATTACATGCCAGAGGGTCCATACATCCGTATGAATTAAGAGAATCAATTTCAGCTTGCAAAGTAGCAGTATTGTCTACACTTAAATCACATAAATTAAAGGCTGTTATAGTTTCTGTAACTTTTATTTGATAACCATACCCCGGTTGTAAATTTCCTATACCGTTATAATTCCATTCGGGTAGGTATGCTTGACCTTCATGGTTTTTAACAATGACTATAAAATCCAGATAATTAGTTAGTCCATCAATCACATCTTCAGGTTCTTGACAAACATAACCAAAGATGTTCCAGCCGGATTCTAGGTCTATGGAAATCGTATTTTGCCCTTTGGCAAATAGTGGACTAACTATTAATAAGAAAAGGATCTTCTTCATATAATAATGTGTAAAATTCATGACTTAATTTTATAGAGGCTTGTTTAATTAGTTGACCTATGTCTTCACAATTTTAAATCTTTGGATCTTACCCTTAGATTTAACTTTAAGAATATAATTGCCAGCTTCTAATTTTTCTAAATTAATTTTTAATGTGTTTGAATTGGGCTTAGTAATTTCACCATCATAAATAAGTTGTCCCAAATGATTAAATACCTCATAGCTTTTCAAGCTGCTTAAATTTTTACTGGCTTTGAGACTAATATGAGATTTAAAGGTATTTGAATTTAATTCAAGATTTCCAACTCGTAATTCGTCAGTATCATTCTCCATATTAGAATTGAAGCAATGCTCAGGAACTTCGAAGGAGGGCTTTATTAGATTTTCAATTTTAAAGCTGGTAAAACTAGAGTCTAATGTATTATTGAAAAAAGTAGTGTTTACTACATCGTCGTTTGCACCCATAAAGTTTTGTATAAGGGTGCCAAATGTTTCGCGATAATCGTGTTGAACCGTTTCAATTTGAAAATTATTATCACTGCTTGCCTCTGTTAAATCAGGGTTTATTCCTGAAACACCCCCTTGAACTGGTTTCCCAAAAACAAACATAGGGGAAACTTCTCCGTGATCTGTTCCCATATTTCCATTTTCAGCTGCTTTTCTTCCAAATTCTGAATAAGTTATGCCGACCACATCATCAGCTAAGTCTTGACTGTCTAGGTCGTTAAAGAACATTTCAACTGCAGATGACAATTCGTCGAGTAATTCATGATGTTTTCCTGCCGGATCTCCTACATCTTCTGTTTGATTGGCATGGGTATCAAATCCAGAAATTTCTACCATATATACTTTTGAACTTAGACCTCCACTAATAAGTTTGGCGACTGTCTTAAGCTGATCGGCTAAATTTGTATCAGGATAACTGCAATTGTTTGTGCCGTTATTGAATGCAGTTGAAATGGCTTGAGAATATTGGTTAGAAAGCTGATCTATTTGTATAACATGATTTAATTCAGCACCATAATGTGTATTAGGGATAATTTCAGGTGGAGCACCTCCTAAGCCAGATAAAATTGAGTAGAAGCCTGAGACATCTTGTCCAGTAATATTTAAGGCCATTCCATGCTCGTAAATTCCGTGAAAACCTAAAGAGATATTTTTTGAGCCAATTTGAACTGCCAAAGGATAACTTGAGTTGAGTTCATCTTGGTATTTTGACTCCATATATCTACCAATCCAACCAGAGTCTGCTCCATTTAACCAGCTGTTTCCGTCATTTCCTGTTGCATAAATGTCTTTGGAAGCGAAATGACTTTTGTTTTGAGATGGATATCCTACTGACTGAATGATTCGAAGCCAACCTTGATCGTAAAGAGATTTAAAACTTGTTAGTGCTGGATTTAAACCTACTTGTTGAGCTTCGGGTAAGGTGTTGTCTAAGGAAATATAACTGTTTGTACCAGATTCTGGCACTCTAATGTTAGGTCTTAAATTACTGTAAAGGTCGTATTGATTTAAAGGAATAATGGTATTTAAACCATCATTTCCACCACTAAGATTGACTAAGATTAATTTTCTATTGGAAAAATCACACTCATCTATAGAAAGTTGCGATAACATCGCTTTTAATTCAAAAGGAAGCAACCCAATAGCTGAAGCAGTTGTCGTAAGTTTTATAAAATTTCTTCTTTTCATCTAAGTGTTTTTATGACTTACATTAATTGAAATTCGGGTGCATTTATCATTACAGTGGCTAATGCATTTAGTTTATTCCTAATCACCACATCATCGCCAGTATTCGTATAATTTACCCAGGAGATTGTCCAATAATATTCTTCATATTCATCCAAAGCTATTTGTTTGAAATAGTTTTTTCTATTGTCATTAATTTCTTCAGGATAAAGTAAAGTAGCTAATTCCGAAACTACATCTGAAATATTACTTGGGTTTTCAATATGATTTTCTAAAAAAGAAACCATATCAATCTGTGTCATAATTAGGGCATTAGGAAATATTTTATTCCTTCCAGCAATTAAACTTTCAATTAATTTATAACGTGAAACAATTGTGGTAGAAGAGAACCAATGTCTATCAAAATCTGGCTCTTGATAATGAGCAGGATAACCGGCAACGGAATCAGGACTATAAAATGGCATTCCTGCACTCACTAAATATGAATTGTGTATAAATTTCCTGAAAAATTCATTATAAAAATCAATAGGTGCAGTTTCTGGATCAGGAATAGGAATGTCAAAAAATGTTAGTACTTCAGTCAATAATTGTAATGGGCTTTTAACGATTGAGCCAATTATCTCATCAGAATTATCATTGGTGTCTTCATCAAAAAAATGTTCACTAGATAACAAAGTAGTAACTGTTGGTAACAGTTCAAAATTATTTGAAATGAGTTCTTGTGCTAGAGGTCCAATTATTTCTGATTCTACCGATTCATTCCATTCGCTTTTTACAAAAAACCGATATAATTTTCTGCAGTACGCCTTTGCTGTTGCTTCTTGAGAAAATATCATTTCAACAAAATCATTTAGCTCTTGTGTCATACCGGCTTGTGAAGATTGACCGCTAATTACATGATTGTTAAATGCACTACTAAAGACTTTATCACTCGTATCATGTTTATTTACATTGTTATATCCTATAGGTATGTTTGTGTCGGGGTCTATTATGGATCTGTCGCTCTTTTTTTTGAATCCAGTGAATACTTTAGCTGCTTGTTGGATGTCTAACTCTGTGTAATTTGTATAATTCCCCTCACTAATTTGTGGCCCTTTTAGAATGGTGAATAATTCTAAAAATTCACGTGCATAATTTTCATTTGGATTTGTGGCATTATTTTCTGTGTTGTCAAGATACCTTAACATCGCATTATCAAGTGTTATCTTTTTAGCAAAGGTTTTGACATTGCCCATTGCATAAAAATTTAATAATCTTAAATAATCATAAAAATAAATTGCCTCACCCGCACCATTTCCATTTGACACAGTAAAAGAGGTGAAAAGAAAATAGGAAAGTTTATGTTTTAAATTTGTTTGTTTAACGGCATTATACCACCACCATGCAGTAACATAAGCTCTTCTTTGTGTTTCAGTAGAGTTTATTAAATATTCATTAGTTAAATCTTCAAAGGGAGCCGCTAAAACTTCTGTAGAATTTTCACTTAGAAAACTAACGGCTTCAGTAGCCGTCATGTTAGCAACATTATTCAGTGTTTCTTTTGAGTAATTATAGGTTGCTCTTCTAAGCAAATGTTTTGCTTTACGTAAACCGAGTGTTTCTGAAAAGGGGGCTAATGAGTATGACATATAAGGTAAATATATAACAAATTATCTACCTATACCTACAAAAAAAGCACCTACATTTCTGTAAGTGCTTCGTTTTTTAGTGGGCCCACCTGGGCTCGAACCAGGGACCCCTTGATTATGAGTCAAGTGCTCTAACCAGCTGAGCTATAGGCCCTATTTTTTTGGTTGCTGTATTGTACACTCCCATAAAAATAGGCTGCAATAATACGCAATATCTCTTTATCTTGCAATGAAATGAACGACATACTACTGTAAGTTTTTATCTCTTTTCACGCTTAATGTGTCACGCGCTTTTCAACCTTTCCATTTTTATAGATGTAGAACATAAGCACACCTTTAATATGTTCTTTATATTCTCTTCCCAAAACATCAATGATTTTGATTAATTGTGCATTTTCGGATTCAACTTCATTTATACCTATGCCATCGTCATAATCTATTTCATCACATTCTCCATCTAGATCAAAATCATTAATGCAGATGCCATCGCAGTTGAAATATATTTCTGCATAAATACAAGATCCATCATCTGTGTTTGCCTCATTATCCCAGTTACATGCTTCTTGATCGGTGCAACCTAAAAATATACATGTGCCATCATCATCTGTTGCAATGCTGTTGTAGTTATTTGCAATTGGATTAGTACACCCAGGTACTTCAAGTTCATCACATATGCCATCTGCATCACTGTCATTTATACAATTCCCATTACAGGTGTAATAGGTTTCTGAATAATTACATGAACCGTCTTCAATGATTGATTCTACATTGAAATTACAGGCATTCTGATCTGTACAACCTAAGTTTTCAGCTGAACAAGTTAGTACAGGTGATGCTTCATTTGATATTACATCTAAGTTGTTGGTTACATAATTAAATGATGTGTTTACATTGTAGAGTAGGTTACTGTCAATCAAATGTAAGTTAATCAGTTGCCCGTCAGTTGCGCCATTTATTTCAGGGGTAAAAGAGTCGTCTCCCCATACCACCAAACTTGTTTGGGAGTTGTTTATATATGAAGAGCCAACTACTAAACCAGTTTCAGTAGTTGCTAATATATAGGCATTATTGGTTAGAATGTTTAATGAGGTAACAAAACTTTCGTGTAGAAGAAGTGTCATATTTGACCCAGTATTTCCTTCAAAAGGGAGGAGCCATTGGTCTAGTTCGCAAATAGGTAAATCAGTATATGTAATATTTACAATCCATTCCCATCCATTTGTAATATATCCTGTAAATTGGGGTGATGTATTAAAGGGTATCACATTTCCCTCAAATAAAACAGCAAACAGGGGTACATCCCCTGCGCTTAAGCCATCTGCTTCAGTTGTAAAAGAGTCATCTCCCCATAGGGCTAGTCCAAAAAACCCAGTTGTGATTTGTTCTAGTCCCACACATTGTAAATTACCATCTCCATTTATATCATAAAAAGCACCTATTTGCCCTCCTTCATATTGGTCCAAACTAGATGTGTTGATAGCAACAGTCATGTTTGCACCTGTATTCGCAGGTTGTTCAAAAAGATCTGCAGTAATATTTTGCGCAAATATAGATGTTGAGTAAATGAAAAATGAAAAGAAAATTACCTTAAGATATAACTGCTTCATAATATTGGGAGTTAGATTTCAAATGTACAAAACGATATTTTAGTTAAAGCATTATTAGTTATTAGAGCTGTTTTTAATATAGATTATAATATATATCTGTATCTTGCTTTTAAATAAAAAGTGATGCTGGAAGGTATTAAATCAGTTATTTTTGATTTGGGTGGTGTTATTTATGGTGTGGATTACCATAAAACGATAAATGCATTTAAAGCTTTAGGTATAGATCGTTTTGAAGAGGTTTATGCCAAAGCAGGTCAGTCCGATTTATTTAATGATTTAGAAGAGGGTAAAATTTCGCGTGATGTTTTTGTAGATCGTATTAAAACCTTGTCTGGAAAAGATATGATAAGTTCTCAGATTTTTATAGCGTGGAATAGTATGCTTTTGGGCTTCATGCCCGATGCTTTAGCTTGCTTAAAGCGATTAAGTGGATCTTACCGTCTTTTTTTGTTGAGTAACACGAATGAAATTCACATTCAGGAGATTGAGAGTAGGTTTGGTGCAGAGGCTTTTTCAGATTTTTGTACTTTGTTTGAAAAGGTCTATTTATCGCATGAAATAGGTTTACGAAAACCACATACTGAAGTCTTTACACACATCATTGAAGAGCAGGGTTTAGTAGCAAGCGAAACGCTTTTTATAGATGATTCCATTCAGCATGTTGACGGGGCCATAAAGGCCGGCCTTCAAGCATTCCATTTGACCGATGATCAGACTATTGATCAGCTTTTTCCGTGATGTTTTGGGTTAGAGTACTCATCGAGTTGTACAAAGACAATTTTGTCTATGGTAATGATGATTTTTTCAGTTTGTTTTACGCGAGCAACACATTTAACTGTGATAGAACTTTTACCAAATTTCACAGTCTCTAAACCTATTTCTACTACATCACCAGTTCGTGCCGGACTTACGAAATTTATTTCCGACATAAATTTAGTGACAATATTCTTACTGTCGAGCTGACACATGACATAGATTGCTGCTTCTTCATCAATCCAGCGCAGAAGTGTTCCTCCAAAAAGTGATCCTCCAGCATTCAGATCTTCGGGTTTTACAAGTTTTCGTGTGTGATAAATCATTGTCCTTTTTATTTAATTTTATGAAGCTAAGTTATTATCTTATTTCTTGGCATAGTTCAATTAGCACACCTTTGGTGTTTTTAGGGTGCACAAAGCAGACCAGTTTATTGTCAGCCCCTTTTTTCGGTTTTTCATTAATTATGGTATATCCACCTTTTTTAAGTCTGTTTATCTCCTTGTGAATGTCTTTAACCGCAAAAGCGATATGGTGAATACCTTCGCCTTTTTTTGCGATGAATTTTGCGATAGCACTTTCATCTTTTGTGGCTTGTAAAAGCTCCACTTTACTTTCTCCTGTCTTAAAAAAAGAAGTGTTAACCCCTTCACTATCTACTGTTTCCATTTTATATGGTGGAGTACCTAAAAGTTGTTCGTAGATTTTATTTGCTTCATCTAAATTTTCTACTGCAATTCCAATATGTTCAATTTTTTCAATCATGTTATGATAGGTTTTGCATGTTGTGAAGTTTGTAGTAATGTCCTTTGTTTTTTAGTAGCACACTGTGTGTACCTTTTTCTACAATTTCTCCTTCATTAATGAACACAATTTCATCTGCATTCTGAATGGTAGACAAACGGTGTGCAATTACTAAAGAGGTTCTGTTTGCCATTAGTTTAGCTAAAGCGTCTTGTACCAATTGTTCCGATTCGGAATCTAATGCAGAGGTAGCTTCATCTAAAATTAAGATGGGTGGATTTTTCATGACTGCACGTGCAATGCTAACACGTTGCTTTTGCCCACCAGATAGTTTATGTCCTCCGTCACCAATATTATGTTGGTAGCCGTCTTCAAATTTTGAAATAAATTCGTGCGCATTGGCAATTTTTGCTGCTTCAATAATTTTTTCTGGGTCTGGATTTTCAATTCCCAAAGCAATGTTGTTAAAAATGCTATCGTTAAAAAGAATAGCGTCTTGAGTTACGACGCCCATCTGCTTTCTTAAATCATGAAGTTTGTAGTCACGGATGTCTTTCCCGTCAATAAAAAGTGTACCCTCATTAAGATCGTAATACCTTGCTAACAAATTAGCTAGTGTGGTTTTCCCACCACCCGATTGTCCTACCAAAGCAATGGTTTGACCCTTTTTTATTTCCAGGTTAATATTTTTAAGAATCGGTTTTTCATCATAAGAAAACCAAGCGTTTTGAAAATGAATCACTTGTTTAAAATCAGAAAGAGGTAATGCGTTTTTATTTTCTTTCACCTCTATTTTAGTTTCTAATACTTTCATAATCCGTTCTGCAGATGCAGATCCTCTTTGTATACTATAGTAGCCTTGTGAGAGCGATTTTACAGGAGGTAATATTTGAGAAAAAATGATGATAAATCCGATAAAAGATTGTGGGCTTAGTGATGAAATAGTTTCATTGTTTTGACTTTCAAAAATTAAATTGCCGCCATACCAAATGATGACAACCATTACGAGTGTACTTAAAAATTCACTCATCGGTGAAGCCAAATCTCTACGACGCAGAATGCTCGACGTGATGTTTTGGTGCTTTTTTAGTTCTTCTTCAAACTTAATATTGATTTGTTTTTCAGCATTAAAGGCTTTGATAACTCTTAGTCCGGAAATGTTTTCTTCAATGGCTGAAAGGATTCGAGCCATTTGAATTTGTCCTTTATTGGATTTTCGTCTCAAACTCTTTCCAATTTTGCCAATCACTAGCCCTGCAATGGGAAAGAGAAATAAAACAATACCTGTAAGTTTTGCACTCATTGTCATTAAAAGTACGATTGAGGCAATAATATTTACAGGATCCCTAACAACAACGCCCAAGGTATTCATGATAGATCCTTCAACCTCTGTAACATCTGTGGTTATTCTTGAGATTAAATCTCCTTTTCTTTTTTCAGAAAAATAAGACATAGATAGTAAAGAAATTTTGGTATGTATAGCTCTTCTAATGTCACGAACGACGCTTGTACGAATTGGTATTAGCGTATACTGAGCAAAATACCTCGCTAGGTTTTTTATGAAAAAGGCAATCACAATGGTAATGCATATGATGCCGAGGGCACCTGTTTCTCCAACCGATTCTATAATGTTTGTGATTCTATATGCTAGGAAGTCTGAAATCCATTGTGAAGATATTTCACCATCTGGAGGTGAAGTTACTTTTTCTTGAGTTCCAAAAAGAATACCTAGAATTGGAATCACTAAGGTGATAGAAACTAACCCGAAAATAACCGATATAATATTTAATAACGCGTTAAGCATAGCTAAGTACTTGTATTTGTACGCGAATTTTAAAATTTTAATAAAGGGCTTCATGATTCGATTATTCCTTACAAAGGATGGTTAAATTATATTACAAATATAGAATACAATTTGATATAGTTTTATTCCTTTAGCGTTTATTCGTTTGAGTATTTTAGTAGTCATATAAGCATTCTATTTACCTAGTCCTAAATTTATATCTTTGGTGTATGGAAAGTACGAGACAGAAAAAGGTGGCCCGTCAAATACAAAAAGATGTGGCAGAGATTTTATTACAAAAGACAAGTTCAATATTGCCTGGGGCCTTAATTTCTGTATCTAAAGTTCGGATGAGTCCTGATTTGTCTTATGCAAAAGTATTTTTATCGGTTTTTCCACTTCACGATGCCTCAGCTTTTTTAAAATCTTTGGGAAAACAAAGCTCCGAGATTCGAAATGACTTGGGCAGAAGAGTGCGCCATCAGCTTAGAATTGTTCCTGAACTCACCTTTTATATAGATGATTCCTTAGATTATGCCGAAAATATAGATCGTTTGTTGCGCGGCGAAGACACCAATCCAGCTGAATAATTTTGAATGTTGCCCTATACATAGCTCGACGTTACTTGTTTTCTTCAAAACGTAAAAATGCGGTCAATATCATTACTGCTATTTCTGTGATAGGGGTTGCTATAGGTACCTTAGCTTTGGTGGTGGTTTTGTCTGTTTTTAATGGTTTCGAGTCGCTGATTAAAGATATGTATCATCCAGTAAGTGCTGATTTTGTAGTTACTCCTGTTCATTCGAAAGATTTTTCAGTAGCGTCTATTGATTTCGATGCGATTCATGAAGTGGCAGCATTCATATCAGTTCAAGAGGTGTATGAAGAAAAAGTGTTGCTTAGGTATGATGATCATGAGCAAATTGCCAAGATTAGAGGTGTAAAACAAACACCATCTGAGGATTCATTAGCAATTGAAAAATATATATTTAAAGGTGAAAGTTTTAGATCGGATTCTTATCAGGCCATTATAGGCCAGTCTTTGGCTTATACCTTATCGGTTTCTGCAGGCCAGTTTTCTAAACCTTTACAGGTATTTGTTCCTAATGTTAACGCTAAGGTTAATTCTATTTCAGAACGCCCTTTTATAGAAACTTCCATGTATGTTTCTGGTATTTACTCAGTTCAGCCTGCTTATGATGCTTCTTATGTGATTACCTCTTTAAAAGGCGTTCAAGATTTTTTGAGTCGCCCTGGGAGGTTAACCCATATAGAGTTGAATACATCGCAGTCTAATATGTCTTCAGTTCAAGAATTACTTCAAACGGTTTTAGGACCCGATTTTGAAGTTAAAAATCGATACCAGCAAAACGAGTTTTTGTATAAAGTGTTGCAAACAGAAAAATGGGCTATCTTTTTCATTTTATCTTTTATTTTACTCATTGCTACTTTTAATATTATAGCTTCTGTGATTATGATTATTTTAGAAAAACGAAAAGATATTTTGAGTCTTAGGTCTATTGGCGCTTGTGATGTAACCCTTTCTAAAATATTTTTTTATGAGGGTTTACTCGTTACTTTTTTTGGCGCTGGACTGGGCTTGTTTTTTGGCGTTGGTTTGTGTTTGTTACAGCAAAAATTTGGTTTGCTTACCCTAGG
>CEVR01360092.1_pt1 | contig 12628 bp, 13 predicted proteins | sample 356541 | NCBI WGS metagenome assembly CEVR01 (sample SAMEA2623734, study PRJEB7988) | marine metagenome | isolation source: saline water (ENVO:00002010), including
AGAGTGGGGTTAATTGATAATTTAGCAAAATATGCTCAACATCAAAATTTGTCTAAAGATAAAAGGGTGGTGTTTGATTCTTTTATTAAAAAAGGGTTTCCTACTAATAGCGATGAAGAGTGGAAATATACATCTTTAAAAAAAATTGTTAAATCTGAGTACAACCTATTTCCAGAGTTCTCAGAAATTGACAATTCTATAATTAACAAATATAGTTTAGGTATAAAAGACAAGATTGTGTTTGTTGATGGTAATCTAGTTTTCTCACCCGAGATTAAAGGGGTTCAAATTACTGGTTTTTCTGATTTTGATTGCAGAAATAATGACGCTATCTCAGAACTAAACTCCGCTCTTGCTAAAAGTGGGTTTACTATTATAATTGAAAAAGACATTGTGGTTGAAAATCCTATAGAAATACTATTCTTCAATTTTACCAAAAACAGTTTTTCTCAATATAGAAACCGAATAATTATTGGAGAAAATTCAGAGGTGAAAATAGTAGAAAACATACAAGACCTAAGTAAATCTTCTACATTGGTAAATCATTTTACACATGTTTCGTGTAATAAAAATACAAAAGTTGAATACAATAAAATTCAGAACAACACACAAGAATCCAATCTAATAGACTGTATGAATATCTTTCAAAATCAAGATTCTGTTTGTGAGGTCAACACCTTAATTTTTGGAGGTGGTTTTATAAGAAACAATTTAAATTTTGAACAAAATGGATCTAACTGTGAAAGTAATATGAACGGTATTTCTCTTTTGGATGCCAATCAATTTGCAGACAACCATACTTTTGTAGACCATAAAACTGCTCATTGTAGAAGCAATGAAATGTATAAAGGGATTTATCTAGAAGATTCGAGGGGGGTTTTTAATGGTAAAATAATGGTGAGACAAGACGCTCAAAAGATTGATGCTTTTCAAGCTAACAATAATCTATTATTAAGTGATAACTCGACAATTGACAGTAAACCTCAACTTGAAATTTACGCAGATGATGTAAAATGTAGCCATGGATGTACGATAGGTCAATTAGATGAAGAAGCTCTTTTTTATATGAGAAGTAGAGGTATCGGTATTTCTGAAGCAAAAGCGGTTCTAACTTATGCTTTCGCTTCGGAAGTTATTGAAAGCCTATCTATTCCTGAATTAAAAAACCTTTCTCAAAAATTATTGGCACATAAATTAAATGTTAATTTAGATTTTTCTCTATAATGTTTGAAGTCGACAAAATAAGAGAACGATTTCCTATACTTAAACGAGAAGTAAATGGAAGGGATTTGGTATATTTTGATAATGGAGCTTCTACTCAAAAATTGCAATCAGTTATAGATACAGTTTCTAATTATTATAAAGAGGAAAACTCTAATGTTCATCGAGGGGTTCATTTTTTAAGTGGTTTAGCAACTGATAAGTTTGAAGAGACTAGAGAGGTAATTAGAGAGTTTATTGGAGCTGAACACACACATGAAATAATCTTTACCAAGGGAACTACAGACTCTATTAATTTAGTGGCTAGTGGTTTCCGCTCCTTATTAAATAAGGGGGATGAAATAATTATTTCTGAGCTGGAACATCACTCAAATATTGTTCCTTGGCAAATGTGTTGTGAATATAGTGGGGCAGTGTTAAAAATTATTCCACTAAAAGATAATGGAGAGTTAGAAATCAATAAATTTGAAAGTCTGCTGTCTAAAAAAACAAAACTTGTAGCCCTCTCTCATATTTCTAATTCATTAGGCACTATAAACCCAATAAAGGAATTTATTGAAAAAGCTCATAAAATTGGAGCGAGAGTGTTAATTGATGGAGCACAAGCGGCTTCTCATATTTCTCTAAATATGCAGGAATTAGATGTGGATATGTATTGTTTTTCAGCCCACAAAATGTATGGACCAACTGGAGTTGGAGTGTTGTATGGAAAAGAAGATATTTTGAATGAAATTCCACCATATCAAGGAGGGGGAGAAATGATAAAAGACGTGAGTTTTAAAAAAACAACCTACGCTTGCTTGCCTCATAAATTTGAAGCGGGAACCCCTAATATTGCTGGTGTTATTGCTTTTAAGTCTGCGATTGAGTTTATCTCTGATTTAGGGTTTAATACAATTGCAGAGCACGAAAACTATCTTTTAGAGTACGCTACTCAGGAAATATTAAAAATAGAAGGGGTAAAGATATATGGCACGTCTGAAAAAAAATCCGGAATTATTTCTTTTAATATAGAAGGGATTCACCCCTATGATATTGGTGTTTTATTAGACAAAATGGGAGTCGCTATAAGAACAGGCCATCACTGTACACAACCAATAATGGAAAGATTTAATATTCCAGGAACCGCAAGGATTTCTTTAGCAATTTACAACACTAAAGAAGAAATTGATGTTTGTATAGAATCTATTAAAAAAGCAAAACAAATGTTGTCATAAATATGCAAACGATTGAAGAAATACAAGAAGAAATATTAGAAGATTTCGACATGTTTGAGGACTGGATTCAGAAGTACGAGTACCTAATTGATTTAGGAAAAGATCTTCCTGCTATTGATGAAAAGTATAAGATTGAAGAAAACCTAATAAAGGGATGTCAAAGTAGGGTTTGGTTACATGCTGAAGAAAATAGTGGTAATATAATCTTTTCTGCTGATAGTGATGCTATTATGACTAAAGGTATTGTTGCGTTATTAATTAGGTTATTGTCCGGACAAAGTGCAAATGATATTGCTCATGCAGATTTAGACTTTATTAATAAAATCGGATTAAAAGAACAGCTTTCTGCTACAAGAGCGAATGGCTTGTTATCAATGATTAAACAAATGAAGTTGTACGCGATAGCTCTAGACAAATAATATAATGAAAACAGAAGAAGAGTTACAAAAGATTGGAGAAGAGGTGGTTGAGGTTATCTGTGAAATTTATGACCCTGAAATTCCTGTTAATATTTATGCTTTAGGTTTAATTTACGATATTCATGTAAGTGAAGATTGTGACGTGAAGATTACGATGACACTAACCTCTCCAAACTGTCCTGTTGCTGAAACTCTTCCTGTGGAAGTTGAGGAAAAGGTAAAGGTTGTTCCTGCCGTAAAAGATGTTTCTGTGGAAATAGTATTTGAACCTGTATGGACAAAAGATATGATGAGTGAAGAAGCAAAATTAGAATTGGGAATGTTATAAAAATGAGTAAAGAAATTGTAAACAGAGTAGCTAACAGTAAATTAATTACTATTGATCTTTCGGATTATGCTCCTAAAGAAAACATACTAATTTTTGATGTAAAAGATTTGTTGTTTGAAGGAATTATTTTAAAAGAAAAAGACTTTCGATCCTTCTTAAAAGAGTTTGATTTTTCAAGATATAAAGGAGATACAGTAGCTCTTTATTGTAGTGCAGAAGCTATTATTCCTATGTGGGCTTACATGTTGGTTTCATCTTATTTAATCCCTATTTGTTCTAACCTTTATTTTGGAACTAAAGAAGAGGTTTTTCAAAAAATCTTATTAAAAAATATTTTTGATATAGATTCTGAAAAATTTAAAGAAAAAAAAGTGATTGTAAAGGGTTGTGGCAATATCCCTTTGAGTGAATCGTTATATATTGCAATTACACAAAAATTGCAAAATAGTGTTAGTAGTTTAATGTTTGGAGAGGCCTGCTCGGCTGTTCCAGTATATAAAAGAAAAAATGAATCCTAAAATTTTAGAAATAAATAAAAACATTCAATCTTATAAAGAGAAAATTGTAAATCACGCACTATATAAAAAAATGAATAGCGTGGAAGATATTGCTGTTTTGATGGAACATCATGTGTATGCTGTTTGGGATTTTATGTCATTGTTGAAAGCTCTACAATCTATACTTACCTGTACCTCATCTCCGTGGAAACCTGTTGGTGACACACAAATAAGAAGGTTAATAAACTCTATTGTTTTGGAAGAAGAAAGTGATGTAGACGCAGACGGAAACCCATCTTCACACTATGAAATGTATTTAGATGCTATGAAACAATCAGGGGCGAATACAGGTCCAATTGAATGTTTTGTAGCTGATGTTTCTAAAAATAATATTCCATCGGTAAGCGAGGGGATTAATAGTTTTTTAAAATCTACTTTTGATGTGATAAACAGCGGTGAGGCCCATAAAATTGCCTCTGCTTTTACATTTGGTAGAGAAGATTTAATACCAGATATGTTTACCGCTATTGTAGAGGAATACAATATCGATAATAAACTAGATAAGTTTGTGTACTATCTAGAAAGACATATTGAATTAGATGGAGGAGAACACGGGCCGCTTGCTCTACAACTTATTTCTGATTTATGCGGAGAGGATGAAAAGAAATGGAAGGAAGTTGAAGAAACAGCTATCAGTTCCTTAATTGCTCGTAAAAATTTGTGGGATATGGTTGTGGAAAAATTATAAATCCTTATCAAACGTTTTAGAAGAGTTGGATAGAAGTTGGTTTAGTGTATTTAACTCTGAATAAGTAAAATCTCTATATTCCCCTAATTTTACATCTAAATTTATATTCATAATCCTTACTCTTTTTAACTGCTTTACCTCGTAACCTAAATATTCACACATCCTACGAATTTGGCGATTTAAACCTTGAGTTAAGATAATTTTAAAAGTCTTTTTTCCTGTTTGTTTCACTTTACATTTTCGAGTAATCGTATCTAGAATGGGAACTCCATTCTGCATGGATCTCACAAATTCCTTTGTTACGGGTTTATCAACACACACTTCATACTCTTTTTCATGATTATTTCTAGCTCTTAAGATCTTGTTTACAATATCTCCATCATTAGTGAGGAAAATTAACCCTTCTGAGGGTTTGTCCAATCTTCCAACAGGAAATATCCTTGTGGGATAATTGATATAATCAATTATATTGTCCTTCTCTCTTATCTGATCAGTAGTACAAACAATTCCTCTTGGTTTATTAAAGGCAATATAAACCATTTTTTTCTTTTTAGCTCTGTGTACTACTTTTCCATTTACACATACCTCGTCCTCATCTGAAATTTTTGTTCCCATCAACGGAACCTCTCCATTTATTTTCACTCTTCCCCGCTCTATTAGCTTGTCTGCTGCTCTTCTCGAACAATATCCAATTTCTGAAAGAAATTTATTTATTCTGGTAAGTTTTGCTTCGCTCATTAGTTTAGTTTTGAGGCAATAAATGCAGTTATCCATGCTGCTTGAAAATTAAAACCACCTATTATGCCATCGACATCCGGTATTTCTCCCGCAAAGTCAAGGTTTTTTATATGTTTACTCTCTACGGTTTTAAAGTTTACGTTTTCTAAACTTATACCACCATAGGTAACAAATTCCTCTTTAAAAGTAGTTGTTCCATTAACCAAATAACTATCATTACAGATTTTGAATTGTTTTACCTCTTCCCATTTAACCAACTTTAACCCCCTTGCTTGCTAAGTGTTTTTTAATATCCTCTAATTTTCCTTCCGGAATTGCATCAATTAATTTCTGAGTATAGGTTGTTCCTGGTTTGTTGTAAATCTGATCTGCGTCTCCCATTTCTTCAATTTTACCCGTTTGCATAACCACCATTCGATCACTCATGTATTTTACTACAGATAAATCGTGAGAAATAAAAATATAGGTCAATCCAAATTCTTCCTTTAACTCATTTAACAAATTTAAAACCTGTGCTTGTACTGAAACATCCAATGCGGAAACGGACTCATCACAAATAATAAATTTAGGATTCACCGCTAAAGCTCTAGCAATACCAATTCTTTGTCTTTGTCCCCCTGAAAACTCATGTGGATATCTATAAAAATGTGAGGGGTCTAAACTTACTCTTGCTAAAAGTTCTTCGACCCTCTTTTTTCTCTGCTCGTCATTTTCTAAAATCTCATGAACTTGCATAGGCTCCATTATTGCATTACCAATAGTCATTCTAGGGTTTAAAGAAGAATATGGATCTTGAAAAATAATTTGTACTTCTTTACGAAAAGATCTTAATTCTTCCGCGTTCATTTTAACAATATCTTTGCCTTTGTAAATCATTTGTCCGGATGTTGGTTCTTCAAGTCGTAAAATAGTTCTACCACAAGTCGTTTTACCACAACCACTTTCTCCCACTAAACCTAATGTTTCTCCAGGGTACACATCAAAGCTAATGTCATCCACTGCTTTTACATGTCCAGTAACTCCACCAAAAAATCCATTTCTAATAGGAAAATGAGTTTTTAAATTCTTTATCTGTAAAATTGGTTCTTGTGCAAACAGTTTTTCTTGTTTTGCTTTTCTATTGCTATCTGGTATGGTTAAATCTTTAGTGAAGTCCAATACAGAAATGCCATTGTCTATAATATTACCACCATCATCAACCTTCATGAAATCAGAAACTGTTGGCAAGAAAGTATATCTTTTGTCTAAAGGGGGACGGCAAGCTAATAATCCTTTTGTATAAGGGTGTTGGGGGTTTGTAAATATATCCCAAACATTTCCTTGTTCCACAATATCTCCTTTATACATTACCACAACCTTATCTGCAAGTTCTGCAATAACTCCTAAATCGTGCGTAATAAACATTATTCCCATATCTCTTTCTTTTTGAAGTTTTTGCATCAACTCCAAAATTGTTTTTTGTACTGTTACGTCTAATGCTGTAGTTGGTTCGTCCGCAATTAATACAGATGGTTGGCAACTCATTGCCATTGCTATCATTACCCTTTGTTTCTGTCCACCAGAAATTTGGTGAGGATAAGTAGAGTAAATCCTTTCTGGTTCTGGTAGCTGAACCTCTTCAAAAAGTTTTATAGTAACTTCTTTTGCTTTTTGCTTGGTAACATTTTGATGCAACATAATAGCTTCAATAACCTGATCTCCACAAGTAAAAACAGGATTTAAAGAAGTCATTGGTTCTTGGAAAATCATCGCAATATCATTTCCTCTATAACTTCTCATTTCTTCTTCAGAAATATTAAGTAAATCAACTGAAGTGCCATCGTTTTTATGAAAAATAATTTCTCCTCCCGTAATTTCTCCTGGCGGATTTGGGATTAATCTCATAGCTGAAAGTGAAGTAACTGACTTTCCTGATCCAGACTCCCCTACAATACCTATAGTTTCGCCTTTGTTTAATGTAAAACTCACTCCCTTTACTGCCTTTACAGAGGATCCTTCCGTTTTAAACTCGGTTACTAAATTTTTAAATTCTAATAATGTGTTACTCATTTTATTTTTATATTTTTAAGCGTATAAAAGTAGTTTTTCTTTATCAGTTATACAAACTCTATGTTTTCTTCTTTTATTAAATCTTTTCCTTTATATTTTAACAGTAACTGAGCTACTGTAAGTGTGTCTTTTTGGCAATAAGTTTTTATTCGTTCCAAGTCTCCTTCTTCCCAATAGACTCTAGCAACCTGGCTTCCATCAATATCATCTTTTGGAGTCGGGATATCAAATAGAGCGGATAGTAATTTTATAGAGCTGTAATTTTTATAATCACCAAACCTCCATAACTCCATTGTATCTAAATGATTTACTTCCCATGGTTTTTTACCCGCGATATCCAAAATTTTTGGTAGCTTAAGTCCATTCACCAATATTCTTCTAGCTAAAAAAGGAAAGTCGAACTGCTTACCATTGTGAGCGCAAAGCTGGTGTTGTATAGTTGAAAATTGTGTGGTTAAGAGGGTGTTGAATTCTTTTAAAAGATCTTTTTCATCATCTCCATAAAATGATTTTATCCTGAAATGTTGTTCTCCTTTTTCGGCAAACAAATACCCCACCGAAATACAAATGATTTTAGCAAATTCAGCCATTACACCCGCCTTCCGTTTGTAAAACTCTGAAGGAGTAAATTCATCTTTTCTTTGCCAAGCTGTTTTTTCTTCCCAAAGTTTCTGAAATTCTGGAGATAAATCTTCAAAATTATATTTAATGGGAACTGTTTCAATATCCAAAAAGAGAACTTTATTTATTTTTAAATCTGATAACATTAGTTATACATTTCTAGCGCGGCGTCTATAAATTTATAAAAATCAGGATGGTGTCCGTCATCTGAACATTCTGCAAATTTTCTACCTAATCTTACTACTATCATATCTAGCTCAGGAATACAAATTACATATTGACCCCATAATCCTCTAGCATAAAATACTTGATAACCCCCTCTTTCGGCAATCCAAAATTGGTATCCGTAATTTGTGTTTTTAAAACCATTCTCATCTAACAAATCTGCTGAAGAAGTTGCCTTGTCAACAAAGGAGGTGTCTATCAATTGAGTCCCATTCCAGTTCCCTTTATTTAGATATAATTTTCCTAAACGAGCGAAATCTCTTGCGTTTGAATTAATACAACAAAAAGCTTTCTCATCACCACCTTGAACATCTGTATTCCAAAGTGCGGGGTGCTTTGCTCCCATGGGCTTCCAAAGTTTTTCTGAAGTATACTCACTAATGGTTTTTCCGGTAGCTTGTTCTAAAACAAACGCTAATAACTGAGTACATGAACTATGATATTTAAACACTTCTCCTGAAGGTTCAATAACTTTTAAATTCATAACCAAATCCTTAAGGTTGGTGCCGTAATAAGCTTCAGCGGTTTGTCCTATTGGGTTGTAATAATTTTCATCCCAATCAAGTCCAGAACTCATAGTAAGAAGGTGTTTTATACTTAAATCTTTTTCATTTTCGCCACAAAAATTTGGTAAAAATTCACACACCTTTTGATTTTCATTGTGAATCTTTCCATCTTTAATAGCTATGCCTATCAAAGTAGAAACCCAGCTTTTAGACATAGAAAAAGAGTTGCTCAAACTATCTTCTGAATACCCATGCCAATACTCCTCATATAAAATACTATCATTTTTAATAACCAAAAAAGCAGTTGTTTCGAGACTATCATTTAATTCTTGAATAAATTGTGGTAACTGCATGCTTGTTGTATCTCGCTTATTATATTTTGAAGAGATTAACCACTTTTGATGGTCTCCATCTTGAATTTTGTTAGAAGGGAAAAAAATATAGTCATGAATATAAGATGAAGTATGTCCATTAAGATAAGTTACGGAAACAGCTTTATAAATCCACGTTTTACCACTTACTATAATAAGCAAATTTAAAATTGCAAAAACTATCAATATGTATTTTAGTTTTTTTTTCATCTTAAATTAATTCCATTTCAAATAAGTTTGAAATATGATTTTTTAGTTTGAATTTTACCCCTTCCATATCTACCTCTCTTTCTAGTTCTTTTTGCAAGGAAGTTACTTGTTTATCTGTTATTCCACAAGGTATAATGTGTCCGAAATAAGATAAGTCTGAGTTTACATTAAAAGCAAATCCATGCATACTAACCCATCTGCTTGTTTTTACTCCTAAAGCGCATATTTTTCTTGCTTTTGGGGTTTCTACATCAAACCAAACTCCTGTTTCTCCTGCTGATCTTTCTCCGTTTAATCCATATTCTTTTAAGGTAAGAATTACCGCTTCCTCTAACAACCTAAGATATTTATGAATATCTGTAAAAAAATTCTCCAAATCTAAAATAGGGTACCCTACAATTTGTCCCGGCCCATGATAAGTTATGTCTCCTCCTCTATTAATCTTATAAAATGTCGCTCCTCTACTTTTTAAATAATCTTCATTGACCAAAAGGTTTTTCTCATCTCCGCTCTTTCCTAATGTATATACGTGGGGGTGCTCGCAAAAAATAAGCAAGTTTGTAGTTTCAATTGTTGTAGAGTTTCTTCTGTTACTCGTTTTTGTTTCAATAGTTTTTGCAAAAATATCCTCCTGATATTCCCAACACCTTTTATAATCAATCATTCCTAAATCTTCAAATATTACTTTCTTATTCATTAAAGTTTTGCTAATTCTTCTTTTAAATAATTAATTACATCAATCTCAACCGCGTCTACATTATTCATTTCAGACAAATACCAACTTACCCAATCACCTAAATGAATATGATACAAAGTGTTTTCGATAACCGAATCTCCTTTACTCCATATTTCAGTTATGTTTTGGGTAAATTTTGAAAGAACTTTTTTGTTAATCTCAATTCTTATCTGATTTCTATCGTAATCTAATTTGTTTCGGAAATATACTACCGCCAAATTATCCACATTTGTTCTCCAACCCAAAAGTTCATTATGATTCATTTCTGGAATGACATGATGCCAACATAGCATTTTACTGTTTTCATTTATTTGCTGACGGAAACGAACCGCAACCCCTTCAAAACCACTTGCTACATAAATTACTGGGGTTTGGTTATACATTTTTTCCGCTAATAAAAGCGCTTGTTTTTGTATGTCTTGTTTTTCTGTTTTTAAAAGTTGAATAGCCTTTTTAAAATCATTCTTAAAAGAGTCATTAATAACTCCATACTTATTTAACACATAAAACAACTCTGTAAAAGCGTACCCAAACATAGCTCTTGGTGGATGTCCTCCTGGTATGATAATATAATTAAAGTTCTTTTCAATCGCTATGTCTTTTAATTTTCCTCCAGAAGTTATAATACAAACCTCAGCGTTTCTTTCTATACATTTTTCCAATGCAAAAATGGTTTCTTCTGTATTACCAGAATAAGATGATGCAATAACTAAAGTATTTTCATCAACAAAATTAGGAACATTATAATCCTTCGTTGATGTGATTGGAATATTTGAATCAGGTGAAATAATATCATTTACAATTGTTCCTCCAATACCAGATCCCCCTAGCCCACAAATTAAAATATTATTAAAAGAAATTTCTGATTTATTTAAATTAGAGGAGTTTCCAATCTCCATTGCTTCTTTGAGGTGATGTGTAAAATCATCTATATATTCATTCATTTTCATATTCAAAAGTGTTTTAAAAGTGTTTTTATAAAGATGCCTAAATTACAAAATATTAGGATAAAAGAATTCCTATCTTTGCAAAAAAAATTACAAATGAGTAGAGAACTTTCAGAACAAGAGATTGTAAGAAGAGAAAGCTTACAAAAGCTTAGAGAGCTAGGTATAAATCCGTATCCAGCAGAATTATTTGATGTAAATAATAACTCTGTAAATATAAAAAAGAACTATACAGAAGGTGATGAAACAGAGGTTGTTATTGCTGGAAGGTTAATGAGTAGAAGGGTAATGGGGAAAGCTTCTTTTGCAGAAATACAAGATAGTGAAGGAAGAATTCAGATTTATGTAAATAGAGATGAAATATGCGAAGGAGAAGATAAAACACTTTACAATACGGTTTTTAAAAAATTATTAGATATAGGTGATTTTATTGGGATAAAAGGAGTTGTTTTCACAACAAAAGTAGGAGAAACCTCTATTAAAGTAAAAGAATTAAAAATACTTACAAAATCCTTACGTCCATTACCATTGCCAAAAGTTGATGCAGACGGAACGATTCATGACGCTTTTACAGATCCTGAAAAAAGATACAGACAAAGATATGTCGATTTGGTAGTAAACCCGCAAGTAAAGGACGTGTTTATTAAAAGAACGAAACTTACCAATTCCATGCGTTCTTATTTAAATGATAAGGGATATATGGAAGTGGAAACCCCTATTTTACAACCTTTATATGGAGGTGCGGCAGCCCGACCATTTAAAACTCATCACAACACTCTAGATATGGAATTATATCTAAGAATAGCGAATGAGTTATACCTAAAAAGATTGATAGTTGGTGGGTTTGATGGTGTGTATGAATTCTCTAAGGATTTTAGAAATGAAGGAATGAGTAGATTTCACAATCCTGAATTTACACAAGTGGAACTTTATGTCGCATATAAGGATTACGATTGGATGATGAATTTAGTAGAGGAAATGGTGGAGAAAATTGCAATGGATTTACATGGAACAACTAAAGTTGAAGTAGGTGAAAACCTTATTGATTTTAAAAGACCGTGGAAAAGATATACTATGTATGAAGCAATAGAACATTTTACAGGAATCGATATTTCTCAAATGGATGAAAATGCTTTAGCGGAAACAGCTAAAAAAATGGGGGTGGGGGTAGAAAAAAGTATGGGAAGAGGAAAATTAATTGACGAGATTTTTGGGGAGAAATGTGAAGGCCATTTAATACAACCATCTTTTATTACAGATTATCCTATTGAGATGTCTCCATTAGCAAAAAAACATAGAGAACATAAGGGTTTGGTGGAAAGATTTGAAGCTATTTGTAATGGAAAGGAAATTTGTAATGCGTTTTCTGAATTGAACGATCCAATTGATCAAAGGTCTCGGTTTGAAGAGCAATTAGAATTAGCGAAAAGAGGTGATGATGAAGCTATGGTTTTAGATGAGGATTTTCTTAGAGCAATAGAGTATGGAATGCCCCCTACCGCAGGGTTGGGCATAGGTATTGATAGGTTAAGTATGATTATGACCAACTCTATCTCTATTCAAGATGTTTTGTTTTTCCCTCAAATGAAACCAAAACAAAAATCAAATTCTGAAGATTCTTGAGATTGAATGTAAATAAAAAAATAGGTGTTTTGGGTGGGGGTAGTTGGGCTACTTCCATTATAAAAATGTTGTGCGAAAATATTGAGTCTGTGAATTGGTGGATGAGAAATGAAGATGTAATAAACCACATAAAAACATATGGGTACAACCCTAATTACATTTCAGATGCAGA
>CEVR01157706.1_pt1 | contig 12543 bp, 3 predicted proteins | sample 356541 | NCBI WGS metagenome assembly CEVR01 (sample SAMEA2623734, study PRJEB7988) | marine metagenome | isolation source: saline water (ENVO:00002010), including
CGCGATCTAGGTTACAAAGCATCTATCAATCAATATAGCAATATAGATATACCTGTAGATATTGCTCTTGTTACACAACATGATGCGGAAGAGTTTTATTCATGCCTCTATGAAAGTTTCGATAGGATCGCGTCAAAAATGAACATACAGATCAGTATTCATTCTGCAAAGCACTCTAAGAATTTAGCTGAACAGATCCACCTGGTTTCTAAGTTCCATGATGGGATCATATTAATGGCACCCACTCTAGTAAGTGAGGACTACGAGAAAATATTAAAGAAAACTGCAGCATTCCCTATTGTATCCATTGCTCCTGTTGATGGCAATATCTTTCCAACCATTACTTTTGACTCTTATGAAGGAGGTAGACTCGCTGGAGAAACATTGATCCAGTCTGGATTTAAAGAATTTGGTATCGTTACTGGCCCGCTGATCAAATGGGAAGCAAATCTAAGAAAGAATGGTTTTAATGATGCACTTCGAAAAAAAGGATACGAGATCAGTTGGGAATACCAAGGAGATTACTCTTTCAAATCTGGAGAAACAGCATATGGAGATATCAGCAAGAAAGGATTAACAAAATTAGGTATTTTCTCATCGAATGATCAAATGGCCCTCGGGTTTTTACATACCGCATTGGAGAATGGGAATAGAATACCTGGAGACTTTGGCGTTATTGGCTATGACAACATGCCCTATAGTAAGGTATTTTATCCAAAACTTTCCACGATCGGTACTGATCTTGATGTATTAGCAGAAACAACCCTTGACTCATTAAGAACTAGCGTTAAAAGTGAAAAAATAAAAAAACAGAATTCAACCACTACACTACTTCCTGTAGAAATAGTAAAAAGAAGGACCCATGCAAATGATGAAACTAAATAATATAATCAGTCTAATAATATTGATCACATGCTTGAACAGCTGTGCAAATATTGACAATAAAAAGAATACATTTATACAACAACTTGTTGAACAAATGACCTTGGATGAAAAAGTTGGTCAGATGACCCAAGTTGATAAACGAATGCTAGATAGTGAAGAAGACATAGCAAAATTTTTCCTAGGGTCGATACTTAGTGGTGGAGGTTCAGTCCCTGATGATAACACAACAAAAGGTTGGGTCAAGATGGTAAATCGTTACCAAGCCCAGGCTCTTTCTACACGCTTAAAGATCCCGCTTATCTATGGAATAGATGCTGTTCATGGGCATAGTAATGTTGTGGGTGCGACCATATTCCCACAGAATATCGGACTTGGCTGCGCCAACGACCCTGAACTGATCTACCAGATCAACCATGCAACTGCTGTGGAAGTGGCAGCTACTGGTCTCCATTGGACATTCTCACCATGCATTACTGTACCGCAGGATGACCGCTGGGGCAGACAGTATGAAGGGTTCAGCGAATCAGCTGAATTGGTCACACGATTGACACATGCTGCCATCACTGGCTATGAAGATGATATTCGTGCATTTAATGACAGAAAAATTGCTGCCTGTGCAAAACACTTTATTGGCGATGGTGGCACAGATTGGGAGACCGGATCACTACAAGAAGGAATGCACACTTATAAGATCGATCGTGGAAATACCAGTATATCAGAAGAAGAATTAAGAAGAGTACATCTCCCCCCCTATTTAGAGGCATTGAATGCAGGAGTAAAAACGATCATGATCAGTTTTAATAGCTGGAATGGTGTAAAGTGCCATGGTAGCAAATACCTGATCAACGATCTTTTAAAAGAAGAACTGCAATTTGATGGACTAGTGGTTACAGACTGGGCGGGCATCGATGAAATTCCTGGAGATTATAAATCCGATATAATCACCTCCATAAATGCTGGTATCGATCTTGTAATGGTGCCGGGTTCACTCTATGGGCAAAACCATTACAAGACCTTCATAAAACTATTAAAAGAGTCTATTGAAGAAGGATCGATTCCAATGTCGAGAATTGATGATGCTGTAAATAGGATCTTAAGTGTCAAATATGATCTAGACCTTTTTAATGAACCCTATGGCAATATAGAATATGCAAGCCATGTAGGATCAGAAAAACACCGTGAGTTAGCTAGGAAGGCTGTCAGAAAAAGCATGGTATTACTTAAGAACGAATCCAATATCCTGCCACTTGATAAAAATGAAAAGCTTACAGTTGTTGGGTCTGGGGCAAATAACCTAGGAATGCAAAATGGTGGGTGGACCGTTGAATGGCAAGGAAGATTTACACCTGATCTTGAAATAATGGATGAGGACAAAAATGGAAAGGTTGAGAAGTCGGAGCTATTAAGTTTTATGAAAGAGATCTATGATAAAAAGTTCGATAAAGGCGCAGCGGAGAACTGGTTTAAAGAAATGGATAAGAATTCTGATGGTCAAGTAGATCAGGGAGAGATGTTAGCATTTGAACGAGCGAAACCTTTTCAGCCTGAAGGCACAAGTATTTTAAATGCAATATCCTCAGCATTAAATAACAAAGAAATGATCAATTATGACCCACGTGCAGACAATCTATCAAAAGGACAAACTGTCGTTGCTGTAATTGGCGAATATCCTTATGCTGAAGGATATGGAGACAACCCAACTATTAGTTTAAATCCTTTTGATAAGGCTGTCCTACAAAAGTGCTATGAAGCTGGGAGTAAGGTCATTGTAATAATGCTATCAGGAAGGCCATTGATCATTAGTGAACATATTGATAAATGGTCTGGATTTTTAGCTGCCTGGCTACCTGGAATGGCCGGCGAAGGAATTGCTGATGTTATTTTTGGAGATCATGAGCCAACAGGAAAACTTAGTTATTCGTGGCCAAAGGATATTTCACAGCTTCCATTAAACGTAGGGGACCCAGATTATGAACCTCTATTCCCATTTGGCTATGGTCTTTCTTATTAGATAATTAAAGATCATTTATACCGCTGAATCATGCAAAATCGAATATTTATTTGTCTTTTTATATTTACATTTTTGCTTGGACAAAGTGTTCAAATAAATGAGGTCGTATCTAGCAATGGTTCGTCATTCTATGACGAAGACGGCGATACACCAGATTGGATAGAGCTATATAATACTACTGACCAGCCTATTGACCTTCTGGGCTATGGTATAACAGATGACCCTGGAGACCTATCAAAATGGGTATTCCCATCTCTTTATCTACAGCCAAATAGTTTTTTTGTTTTATTTGCATCCGATAAAGATCGCACAGACAATATAGTCCAGTGGGATGCAAAGATCGATTGGGGTGATGACTGGTCCTACTGGATCGGTAGTAGCGCTCCTATTTATAATTGGGAGATACCAGAAACCGATATAAGCTTTTGGTCAACCGGAGAAAGCGGTTTTGGATATGGTGACAATGATGATAATACTGAAACAGGGCAGGTCGTATCTGTATATGTAAGGAAGGAGTTTGAGGTTGATGACCCATCCATTATTCTAAAAGCTCTATTTCATATAGATTATGATGATGGATATATTGCTTATTTAAATGGACAAGAATTCTCCCGGATAAATCTGGGGTCACCAGGATCCACGGTTTATTATAATACCACTACTACCGCTTTGCATGAAGCAGAGATCTATTCGGGAGGCTCTCCGGAAGGAGTCTCAATAGACCTAAATCAATTCCCTATATTAGCAGGTACAAACACATTAGCGGTTGAAGTACATAATTATTCAAACACATCATCTGACCTAAGCTGCATACCCTTTTTGACACTTGGATACGAAGTAGAAATAGATAACGTGGCTGAACCTAATGATGTATTAGAACTACCAGGCTCCTTCCTACATACTAATTTTAGACTTAGTTCTGGCGGTGAATCAATTGTACTTAGTGACCCAGATGAGATCGCTATAGATTCAATCACTACTGGATATATTCAAACAGATATGTCTTATGGTAGAGTATTGGAAGGAGAATCCTGGGCTCTCTTTAATGAACCAACGCCTGCAGCTTCAAACTCAACACCAACATTCACTGGTGCATTAACAGTACCAGAATTTTCCATAGGTTCTGGTTTCTATGATCAAAACCAAATATCTATTGAATTATCAATCCCTAATGAGCAAGCCACCATCTATTTCACAATGGATGGCAAAATCCCAACAACAGAAGATCTTCCATATGAATATCCAATAGTCATTAACACGAATACAGTAATAAGGGCACGGGCTTTTTTAGATGAATGGGTACCATCAGACATAGAGTCAAAGACCTTTATCTTAAATAGCGAAGAAGATTATGATCTACCGATAATATTCATCAGTACAGATCCTAATAGTTTTTTTGATGAAGATACAGGGATGTATGTCATGGGCCCTAATGCAGAATGGCAATTCCCTTATTTCGGTGCAAATTTTTGGGAGGATTGGGAACGCCCTATACATTTTGAGATATTAGAGATAGATGGTTCGGGTTACGCAGCAAATGCTGGTGCAAAGATTTTTGGTGGCTGGAGTAGGGCATTCCCTCAAAAGTCTTTTTCAATATTTTCAAGAAGCTATATAGGACCTAGCAGTTTTGACTATCAATTGTTTCCTGATTCAGACATAGAAAGTTATGAGGCGTTTGTAATCCGTAATTCAGGAAATGACTGGGAATCAACAGTTCTCAGAGATGGGTTTACTACAAGTTTGGCAACTGATCTTGACATTGACTTCCAGAGATATCGGCCAGCAATATTGTACATCAATGGTGAATTTTGGGGAATACAAAATATTAGAGAAAAAGTAAATGAGCACTTTATATCTTCAAATCACTCTATCTCTCCCGAGCATATAGATCTATTAGATATACAAGGAATCAATGATGAGAATGTCGTACATGGCACAAATACGGACTATCAGATTCTTCTAGAATATTTAGAGAACCAAGACATGACCGAACCTATGGTTCAAGCCGCACTAGAAAATTGGATCGATATTGAATCATACATGAGCTATCAAGCATTTCAGATATTTGTAGATAATAGGGACTGGCCAGGAAATAACATTAAGTTTTGGAGAGATCATAGAGCTGGTGGAAAATGGCGATGGATCCTGTATGATACTGATTTTGGATTTGGTATTTGGGATGCAGGCGCTTACAACTTTAACACATTAAGTTATGCTCTTGAGCCCTATGGCCCTGGATGGCCTAATCCTCCCTGGAGCACATTTCTTTTTAGACGGATGATGGAAAACAACCATTTTAAAAACACATTTATTAATATCTATTGTGACATGTTAAATACTGTTTTCCAACCAGAATTTATTTCAGAACGATTGGATTCGATATCCGGTAATATTGCAAATGTCATTCCAGATCATCGTGAGAGATGGTATAATGATGGGAATTGGCCTAATTCTGCTATTAATTGGCAGGGGAGGTTAAATGTTATGGAAAACTTTGGAAATCAAAGAAGAACAAGGGTCATTGGGCATCTTAGCGATGAATTTGATCTACCGAATATTGCGCAAGTCACATTAGGAATAACTCCTACAGATGCTGGCTCTATAAAATTGAACACGCTAGATATATTAGAATCAAACTGGCAGGGATATTATTTCCCAACGGTACCGGTTGAAGTAAGAGCCATACAAAATGAGGGTTTCCAATTTAGCCATTGGCTGCAGTTCCCTGACTCAAGTAACACAATGAGAGTTGGTATAACAGACCCATTCTATCTTACAGCAGTTTTTATTCAATCTGAGCTTAGTCCAGGGTCCATTGTGATCAATGAGATCAATTATAATTCAAATGATGATCATGAATCTGGTGACTGGGTTGAGCTTTATAACCCTGGACAAATGGAAATTGATATTTCAAACTGGGTAATGAAAGATGACGATGACCAGCATTCTTTTATTATTCCTGATGGTACATTCATCAATAGTGATGAATATATAATTATCTCACAAGATCTTGATCTATTCTATGATAATTATCCTAGTAATATACCCGTAATAGGACCGTTTGATTTTGGCTTAGGCGGGGGTGGCGATGAAGTTAGGATATATGATGATGTAGGAGCCTTAATGGACTCTGTGAAATATGATGATGATGAACCCTGGCCAATTGAGGCGGATGGAGATGGCCCAACTCTTGAACTGATCAATCCAACTTATGACAACTCATTACCAGAGTACTGGACAAGTTCACAGCAATATGGATCTCCAGCATCTCAAAATACAAATTATCTAGATTCAGATGATGAAGGCCATTCAGCTCTGCCAGATGAGCATACTTTGCTGCCTGCGTATCCTAACCCATTCAATGGTTCCGTAACTATACCATTCAAATTGTCATCTCAAACCAATTCTTCTATTACCATCTATAATGTGCTTGGAAAAGAAATTTTAGATTTACCTATTGGAAACTTAGGGCCTGGTGATCATTCTATTTCATGGGCTGGTATAAATCAAATGGGACATCCGGTTGGGAATGGAGTTTATTTTGTAAGACTGAATATTGATACAAAAAATAATTCTCAAAAATTGGTCTATTTGAAATAATTATATCAAGTCTCCGCACTCATTTAGCTATAAATATAGATCATAATCATTACATTCATTTCTATGCAGATAAAATATATCTTTTTTACAATAATTTTCAGCAGTCTTTTACTTTGTCAATCTGACCCTACGGGCATAGTAAAAGGAAGGGTCTTAGATGCTGATAGCCAGCTTCCTTTGGTAGGTGCAAATATAATACTTAAATCCACCAATATCGGATCGGTCTCCGATGAAGAAGGATATTTTAATATTGGCCAAATACCAATGGGTGATTACACAGTTACGATCAGTTTTATGGGCTATAAAACACAGAATAAGGCTGATATATGGGTACGGCCTAATGGCTATGAATTTTTAAATATTAAGCTTGAATCTTCAGTGATTCAAATTGATGATGTTATCGTTGAAGAATCATACTTTGAACGTTCCATGATCAAAGAGTATCAGGTCGTATCATTTAATAGAGACGAATTAAGAAGATATCCTGGTACTGGACAAGAGATCAGCCGCATCATTAATACGTTGCCTAGTGTTGCTAGCGTAGGTGAAAACCGTCAGGATATGATGGTAAGAGGAGGTGGCCCAACTGAAAATGGTTTTATCATTGATAATATTCCTATTCCAAGTGTGTCACACTTTAAGCAGGCCGATGGTAGATCAAATGGCCCTGTTGGGTTAATAAATAGTGATATGGTAGAAAGTCTTGACTTCTTCAGCAATGGTTTTTCATCTAAATATGGCAATAAGCTATCAAGTTTTGGAGATATTACATACCGATCTGGAAACAGAGAAAATATTGAGGGTGAGGGGTTTGTTGGAGTTGGAGGCCTTGGTTTTTTAATTGAGGGCCCATTAAGTGATCGATCTACCTACATTGCATCATATAGGATGAGTTACCTTGACCTTTTAGCAGATGCAATAAATGCCAGTGGTGGAATGCCCTCTTATAATGATTTTCAGGCGAAGTTAGAGTTTAGGCCAAATGTCTATAATACTTTTTCAATTCTAATGGTTAATGGAGGGAGTGTATATGATAGAGACATGGATGGTGCGATCGATGTTGGAGAAACAGAGTATGGAAAATTAAAGAATGACCAAAATACAATAGGGGTCAACTATAAACATATATGGAACAAAAGAGCATATACAAACACCAGCATTTCTAATTCAACAAAAAATTCAGACGCTCACTTTTTAAATATTTACACAGAAAAAACAGTGTTTAATATTATTGAAAATATAGATGTTAAAAATCTGCGCCAAGTAAACTATTTGAAATTAGGATCTAGATCTAAAATGGAATTTGGTTTTGATGTAGAGTTAAATGAAACCTACTATGATTATTATCGCAAACTAACAAAAAGCGAATTATTTATTAATGAGATCGCGTTTGATAGAGTAGTAAAAACCACTAACTATGCAGCATTCTTGACAGTAAAACAGAATCTGTTTTCAAGAATGATATTGTCCACTGGATTTCGTTTAGATCATAATGATTACGAAAAGATAAATCTTTGGTCTCCCAGGATCAATCTTGACTACGAGATCATTAGAGGGAAAACAAATATTATAATCAATGCTGGATCTTATAATCAAAACCCCCCTCCTATCTATATTGCAAATGAGACATCAAATAAATTGAAAAGTGTCAATGCTTATCAGCATTCTCTAAGTCTGGAACATATGATCACGCCATCTACAAAACTTTCAATCTCTGCTTATCAAAAAGAGTATACTAATAGTCCGATACTGCCTAATGCGACTTTTCACAATGACCCGACATTTCTTTTTGATGAGCTTCGCATGTACAATGGTATTGTATCTAGTGGGACTGCACTATCTGATGGGTTAGAAGTTCTTATTCAAAAAAAGAAAGCTGAAAACTTTTATGGCCTTGTTGGAGGTTCTATATTTAATGCAACCTTCACTGACTATAATGGGATAAAACGAAATAGGAACCATAACTATCGTTATATTTTTAATATTGTAGGTGGATATAGGCCTAATACAGACTGGGAGATCTCTATTAGGTGGTCATATTTTGGGGGTCGACCATACACACCGATCAACCTTGATGCTTCAGTGACCGCTGATGAGCAAATATTATACTTAGATGAGTTTAATGAAGATAGAACTCCAGACTATCACTCACTATTTATTCACTATGAAAAGAGATATAATTTTCAGCGTTCTAACCTTGTTTTGTTCTTTGAAGTATGGAATACATATAATAGGGAAAACATAGAGACCTATTTTTATAGTCGCGTAAATGAGAATATTGGAAAAACTGTTTATTTTAGTACTATACCAGTAGTGGGCCTTGGTATTGAGTTTTAATTAATTTTGAATTAACAATTCTATCATTTTATTTATTCATCAATAGCACAATATATTTATTTTCTTATTCTATTATAGTATAATGAAATGGGTTTTTATCAGTGCGATCAGTATAAATATTTCACTCGCGAATATCATTCACGAAACGGGTGAATTATCTGAATTTTTAGGAGGTAACTCACCAGGGTCAGCATATGATAATTGGGTAAGTCACGTTACAGAGGGCATAGCAAGTGAGGGTTTTAATGATTATGGACCAGACTGGCTCGATGTGCAAACAACAGGCTTTGGGAATTATAATAAACTAGAATCTGGTGACCCAATTCTTAGTTATTGGGAAGATATTTTTTCTGGTTTTATCCTGGGTGATACAACACTGGTTGACTCTTTACTCCAGGATTCTGTTGAGTCTTTTTATTATGAATTGGTTATTTTTGAGGACACAGTTTACAATCAAGTTTTTCATATTATCAGAGAGCAACTAGATACGAGCTTCATTGATATAAATCAATCGGATAATGATCTGGATGATGTAGTAGGCAGTTTTCGAAATGGATGGGGAATGTATATTATTAATCCTCAAGCAACGCGAGAACAAGTGATCGTCCAAGTCCCTCACCCCTGTGATGATTTTATTGCTCCATATATTGCTATGGATATATTTCTAGAAACCAATGCCTTTGCATTCATGATAAATGGTGCAGGTAGAGAGGTATTGTGGACTGAAGTTGGTAATTATTCAAATAGCAAGTCATTGTCAGATCCTTCTCGCTATCCCAACACAATTTTTCAAAAATTTCAAGAAGTAGCCGTGCATCCATTGGTAGGCATTGATCCACACTGGCCCCTTGTTTTTGCAATACATAGTTTTGATAATGAATCTCATGCACCTCGTAAATCAGTTATTGTTGCAGCTGGATCACAAAATTCATTTACTACAAAACCTATTCGGGATATTACTGAGGATCATTTTGACATAATAAATTTCACATCAGAGTACCCAATTAACGAAGGCCAGTTTGGTAATTCCAATTCCTTACATGTTACAGAATATTATGAAGTATTCTATGATGATCAATGCGTATATGATAATGGAGAGACTGAGTTTCCCATTACATTAGCCACAGAATTGAAAGGACCCTCAAATGGAGTACAAATGCTCGACCTCCAAGGATTGACCAGTAGTTATTCTGTTTATGAACCATGGATACATATAGAATTAGATGAGAAACCTATGCTTTTCGATAGTAGCGGTATTTCAAATGATTCCGCATATCATAATGGCTCATACCCCACTGGACTAAATAATTTTTCTTTGATCAGAGAATATTATCAACCATTTATAGAAGCATTAGATTCGTATTTGATACACTGGGAAACAGTGAGTGACCAAGACCCTCCAGATTCAATTGAGTTTATTTCCGCTTACAACGTGGATAATTCTGACCAGGTTTATCTTAATTGGATACCGGTCTATGATACCAATTTTAAAACATTTCAAATAAGGACAGATACGGATACTCTTTTCAATGAACCAGTAATTTTTGATCTTGAGGACCATGAAATTCTACAATACATGCGAAGAGATCATCAGACACTAACAGGGCTGGAGAACACAGAATCATGGTGGTTTCAGATTCGTGGGTTGGACCATTTTAATAATGCTGGGCCCTGGTCTGAAGCTGTATCTAATATTTTACCAGGCCATGATCATCCTGACACCTTGTTGTATTTTACTAGTAATAATGATTTTGAGAGTATTATCAATGAAGATATTGATGTAGATGATTATGCAATAGACTCCTTAAATACATTTCCAGGTAGTAGCCCAACTCTCGTCATTTTTGGCAATAGCTGGAAATCAATACAGATCGAGCCCTTCACCCCAGACACAGGAACTATATTACAGGTTTTTGCTATGGTGGATAGTATTTCTGACATTCAGGCCATTGGCTTTTCAAATGGTGAAAATTCGATTCGCTACTCTTTCTCAGGACATGAGACCCTAGACATAGAAGAATGGATCCCTGTATATCAGGGCGTTGGACAGGTTGGAGCATGGCACTCTTATAGACTCCCTATCGGAGATGATTGGCTTGCATGGTACGATTCCCTTTCCATACTAAATGAGATCCATTTCATTAATGACCATGATGATACAAGTAGCGCTCCTGGCAGTGTCCATTTTAGTATGGTCAGAGATATTACACCAGACCTGCCAATTAGCCCATCGGTCTCCATTGGATATGAGTTAGGAGACATCAGAGATGAAACTGATCATCAAATGATCACAGTATCATTTTATTCAACAGTACAAGATACTGACTCATATGCATTCTCTTATGATTGGGAGTTTGGCGATGGCGGATCATCAAGTGAAGCTGATCCAACACATGATTATATTATTGAGGATGACCATGATTATACAGTTATTTTGACCGTTGAGGATGAAACAGGCCAACGGGGATGGGCAACTACAGCGATAGAGGTCGATCAGGGGAATACATCTTTCCCTATAAAATTTAATTTTGTAGGGGATATCATGATGGGAAGAAGATTTGAAGAAGATGATGGAATTATAACGACGCAAGGTGTTAACGCTCTTTTTGAACCAACTCAGGAAATGCTTGGATTATCTGCTGATATAACCGTTGCTAATCTTGAAATACCTCTTTCAGATCAAGGATATCCCCACCCATCAAAAAGCATAATTTTCCGTTCTGCTCCTGAAAATGTAAGTGGTTTGATCTATGCAGGGATCGATGTTGTTACTCTAGCAAATAATCACATACTCGATTATATGGAGCCTGCAATGATCCAAACACAAAATATCTTAAGTGAGGCAGGGATCATTTATTCAGGAGCAGGAATGAATAGCTATGAGGCATATCTACCTGCATTCAAATCAGTAAAAGGACAAACCATTGCTTTCATTGCTTCTAGCGATCGAACAGGGCAATATAATAACTATCAACCTTACCTGAATGCAGGAGAAAATAAATCAGGATTCGCCTACATGACTCCATATTATTTAAAACAGCAGATCCAATCAGCAGAGGATCTTGCAGATTTGATCGTAGTTGAAATGCATGCAGGAAGTGAGTATTCATATGAACCAGGTTTGGATTATGACTCATATACACCGCTAGAAGGATTTACTAATCTTAGAACGAACCCTGCAAGCGAAATTGGCTTCCAGATGATACCAAAGGATGGTATGGAGGCTGAAGATTATTCATGGAGGCTTGACCGCCCTCAAATGTGGGATCGAGCAATAAGACATTTTGCGATAGATGAAGGTGCTGATATTGTTATTGTTCACCACCCTCATATCATTCAAGGAGTAGAAGTATATGATGGTAAACTCATTGCTCATTCTTTAGGTAATTTTATTTTTGATCTGAATTATCCTGAGACCTATCCTTCAATGATCTTAAATGGAGAAGCAGATGAATCTGGTTTCATAGCTTTTTCAATAGATCCAGTTTATATTGATGATTATCTCACCCTGCCTGCTAAAGGGGAGTTAGGCAATTATATCTTAGACTATATCTCTATGCGTTCGAAAGAACTCAACACATATGTACATGTGGATACAGATAACCAACGTGCATATGTTATTGTGGATAGTTTATCAATGCCTCATGATATCATTGATCAAAGTGTTTGGATAGAAAATTACAAGCCCGTTGATTTAAATGGAGAGG
>CEVR01112213.1_pt1 | contig 12515 bp, 15 predicted proteins | sample 356541 | NCBI WGS metagenome assembly CEVR01 (sample SAMEA2623734, study PRJEB7988) | marine metagenome | isolation source: saline water (ENVO:00002010), including
GATGTTTTCACAACTGAGCCAACTGGTTGCAAGTCAATTTTGAGTTCACCACCTGACATTTCTTCAACCATTCTTGCATAATCGCCAGCCATTTCAAAAAAAATGTTTGCACCACTTGGCCATGCAGCTTGCATTTTTAGTGTGACTGTTTTCCCTTTCGCGCCACCTGCTCTCTGTTGCTGTTCACAACCTGCTAAAAAAGCACCTCCAGCTATCACAGCACCAGCAGTAGCTGCTTTTTTAAAAAATTTACGTCTTGAAGGAATTAAAGCCTTCGCTGACTTCTTTTTTTTTATCATGATTTATTTCCCCTTTTAGTTAATTAACTAATACAATTTAAACACAAAAATAATTAAGAGTCTTATGCTAAATAGACCTATTATAAATTATTTTCAACCTTTGGTAGAATATCTTGTATTTATTTAATTTACTTTATTTTTACAGTTTCCAGTTTGAAAATATTCAGAAATGTTATCGATCGCTAAGTTTGCCATGGCTGTTCTTGTTTCTTTTGTTGCGCTTCCTAAATGTGGGAGAATAAAAGCACTTTTATGTTTTAAATAACCTGGATTTAAATTCGGTTCACCTTTATATACATCCAGACCAACTGCATAAACTTTTCTTCTGTCTAATGCATCAATTAAAGCCTCATCATCCACTATATCACCTCTTGCAACATTTGTTACAACTGCACCTTTTGGTAATTTTTCAATAGACTCTTTATTTATTAAATTTATAGTTTCTTTAGATGCAGGACAGCAAACACTTAATACATCTGATACGGATAACAAGCTATCAAGATTATCGTGATAAGTTGAGCCCTGTTCTTTGTCTTTGCTGAGTTTAGATCTATTATGATAATGTATTATCATTCCTAATGATCTTGCAATATGAGCAATTTTTTGTCCTATTCTCCCCATTCCAAGGATTCCCAACCTTGCTCCAGTTAATTGTTTACCAATTAAATAATCAGCAGACCATTTCCAACTTGACTCTCTTGCGCCTTGTATTCCCTCCGAGGCTCTTCTACATGCTCCTAAAATTAAAAGTATACCAATCTCCGCAGTTGCATCAGTTAAAACTTCTGGTGTATTGGTAACCGTAATATTCCTTTTTTTCGCAGCTTCAAGATCAATATTACCAAATCCCACTGCAAAATTTGATAATATTTTTACACTGTCTGGCAACTTATTTATTGTATCCTCATCAAGTTTATCAGTTAATGCTGAAAGAATCCCATCACATCCTTGGCTTAATTCAATTAGTTTTTTTTGTGAATATAATTCATCATTCAAATTTAATTTTACATCAAATAATTTTTTTAATTTTTCCTCGTTTGAATTTAACAGTTTTCTTGTAACTAAAATTTTCTTCATTTTAATTTATATCAAAAATTTTACCTGGGTTCATTATGTTGTTAGGATCTATGCTTCTTTTTATTGTTTTCATAACGGGAATATTATCGCCGTGTTCTTTTAATAAATAACTTTTTTTATGCAAACCAACTCCATGTTCTCCAGTAATTGTACCATTTAATTCAAGAGTTTTATCAATCAATTTATTACTAAATTCTCTAATCTTATTATAAATTTCTTTATCATTGGGATCATAAGGAAATAAAACATGAAAATTACCATCTCCTAAATGTCCTACCATTGGAGCTCTTAAACCAAATTTTTTTACTTCTTTCTCAGCAAAATTTACACATTCGGTTATTTTAGATATTGGAACACAAACATCTGTTGAGTAGACTCTCCCATTATCTATTAACGCCTTTACAGAATAATATACATCCCATCTAGCTCTCCAAAGTTTATTTCTTTCTTCAAAATCTGCAGCCCACTTAAATTTACTACCTTTATTATTCTTAGATAAGTCTTCCACGATTTTAATCGATTCTTTGTTTGTTAATTCTGAGCCATGAAACTCAAAAAATAATGTTGGTTCCTTATTTACATCTTTAAGCTTTGAATAATTTATACTAATACTCATTTGGTCTTTGTTTAGCATCTCAATTCTTGCAATCGGTATCCCATATTGAATTATTTCTTGTGCAGTCCTCACTGCATCCTCTAAAGATGGAAAATGACAAACTGCGCTCATTATGCTTTCAGGGATAGGAGACAATCTCAATTGAATTTCAGTAATTATGCCTAAAGTACCTTCAGATCCAATAAATAAATTTGTTAGATTATATCCAGCTGAGGTTTTTTTTGTTCTACTTCCAGTATTTATTATATCACCATTAGGTAAAATAACAGTCAACCCAGTAATTACACTTTTCATAGTTCCATATTTTACTGCCATAGTTCCTGAAGCTGAGGTTGCTGCCATACCTCCAATAGCAGCATTTGCTCCTGGATCTATTGGAAAAAAAACTCCCTCTTCTCTTAAATGTTCATTTAATTGTTCTCTTGTTACATTGGCTTGTACCCTACAATCAAAATCTTCGACATTAACACTTAAAATTTTATTCATTTTCTCTAGCGAAATTGTAATACCTTTCTCATTTCCAACAACATTTCCTTCTAATGATGTACCTGTACCAAAAGGAACAACTGGGACTTTTTTATCGTTACATAATTTCAAAATGCTAGATACCTCCTCATTAGTCTCAGGAAAAACTACTGCACTTGAGAGCACAGGATCATATGTATCTTCTCCTCTGGAGTAGTTCGATCTAGTAGAAGTAGATGTTGAAAATCTTTCTTTAAATTTTTCTTTGAGTTCTGTCTGTATATTTTCAATACTCATTTATTTTTACAAACCTGAACTTATAATAATAAATGTTTTAACCCAACATTTTTTTAATATTTTCTAGAGCTTGAGAAATATTGTCTCTAGATGCAGCAAAACTAAATCGCACATAATCTTTACAAGTATGGCCAAATGCTGTTCCAGGTACAATAGCTACCCCTGCTTCGTGCATTGCTCTTTTGCAGAATTCAGCTCCGTCCATTCCTGTACCAATTACTTTTGGAAAGGCATAAAATGCTCCACCCGGCAAACTACATTCCACACCAGTTAAACTGTTTAGTCCCTCATGAATAAGTTTTCTTCTTGCAGTAAACTTTTCCATCATCTCATGAATTGAATCGTCAGGTCCATCAAGTGCTGCAATACCTGCGAATTGCGCCGCTGCGTTTACACATGACACGCTATTAATTACTAATTTATTGACATGTTCAACTAAATGCTCTGGCCAAAAACTCCAGCCCAGTCTCCAGCCTGTCATTGAATACGCTTTACTCCAACCCTCTAAGACTATCAGTCTTTCTCTGAGTTCTGGATAATTAAAAAATGTTGGCATTTCTTTGTTATCAAAAATTTGTCTGCTATAGATTTCATCACTTAAAATAGTTACATGAGGATGTTTTTTTAATCCTTCAGCCAGTTTATCGATTTCTTGCTTATCAACAAAACTTCCGGTTGGATTATTTGGATTGATCAAAATTAAAAGTCTAGTCTTTTCGGTAATTAATGACAGGATTTTATCAGCTTTAAACTTTAAATCTTTATCTTCCGTTAAATCATACTTTACTGAAGTTGAGCCTGTATAATTGATCATAGACTCATAAATTGGAAAGGCTGGAGTTGGATGAATAATTTCTGCACCAGGCTCTCCAAAACACTGTATCGCATAAGTCATGGTTGGTTTTCCACCAGGCATAATTAAAATTCTCTCAAAACTTACCTCCGTATTGTAACGTTTTTTAATCCATCTTGTTACAGCCTGCCTACATTCTGGAATTCCGTTTGACATTACATATCCATGATGTCCATCATCCAGTGCTTTCTTTGCAGCATCAACAACATGTTTAGGAGTTTTAAAATCTGGTTGACCTAATCCTAAATGAATCATTGGTTTTCCCTTTGCTTCTAGCTTTTTTGCCTCTGCAAGAACGCTAAAGGCAGTTTCCGTTCCCAGTCTGTCTAAACTTTTTGCGAGTTTCATAGATGTCAACCTTTCTTAAATTTTGAAAAACCCAAGCTAACGTAAAAGATAACAAGTGTCTAATAAAAAATTATTATAAAATTTTATATATAAATTTTATAACTTTTGCCTTTTTTTTCTAAAAATTATTTTTGATCTGTCTAAATCGTTAATCTTTTTACACCCCATTAACATCATGTTTCTCTCAATTTCATTTCTCATATTGTTTAGTAGTTTTTCTACACCCTTTTGACCTCCTGCGCTCAAACTAAAAAGGAAGGCTTTTCCGAAACTGCACGCTTTAGCCCCAGCTGCTAAAGCTTTAATTACATGTGTACCTCTTCTTACACCACCATCTAAAATAATTTCAATTTTATCTCCTACCGCATCTGAAATTTCTTTTATTTGATCAAATGGAGATCTTGATCCATCAAGTTGTCTCCCACCGTGATTTGATAATAGTATTGCTGTACAACCGATATCAATAGCCTTTTTTGCATCTTCGACACTCATTATTCCTTTTAATGCAAAGGGGCCATTCCATCTTTTAACAACATATTCAGCATCCTTCCAATTCATGCCTGGATCGTACTGTTCATTAATATATTCAATCACTGACTTTGTGATGTTAGTTCCTTTATCAGTTTTATTTTTTACGTTTGCTAATTCAAATCTCTTATTTGTTAAGTAATCAAAAACCCATTTAGGTCTCATGGCGAATGACATCAAACTTTCCGGTGTAAGTTTTGGAGGGGTTGTAAAACCAGTTCTATGATCTCTTTCTCTATTTCCAGCAACAATTGTATCTACTGTTAAACACAATCCATCAAAATTTGCTCTTCTACATCTATCAACAAGATCATCGGTAATTGACTTATCTTTATGAATGTATAATTGAAAAAGTTTTGGCCCACTTGAGATATTTGCAATTTCCTCAATAGTGTTATTAGCCATCGTAGACATGCTATACATTGTTCCAAATTTTTCTGCTGCTCTTGCCGATGCTTTATCTCCCTCTGGATGATACAATCTCTGCATAGCAGTCGGAGATAAAAAAATTGGCATATCAATTTTACGTCCAAATATCTTTGTTGATAAATCAGGCTTTCCAACTCCAGTTAAAACATTTGGAATTAGATCACATTCATCAAAACTGTTCGTGTTTCTTTTCAGGGTTTTTTCGTCATCTGATCCTCCATCAATATAGTGAAATATTGGTGCAGGTAATTTTTTTTTTGCTAATTTTCTAAAGTCATCAAAGTTGTGACAATTATTTATATTCATTTTATCTGAATCTTAGATTTTTTTTACTTAAATCGCTTATTTTTGTGCAACCCATAAGCTTCATGTTTCTCTCTAGTTCAGCTTTGTATTGTCCCAATGCTCTTTCAACACCAGCTTGTCCAGCTGCGGCTAATGCATAAAGATATAATCTGCCACCAGCACATGCTTTAGCTCCTATTGACAAGGCTTTAAGCATGTGAGTTCCTCTTTGGAATCCTCCTTCACAAATTACATCTATCTTATCTCCTACCGCATCAACTATTTCTGATAATTGATCAAATGGAGACCTTGATCCATCCAGTTGTCTTCCTCCATGATTTGAAACCATTATTCCCGAACAACCAATATCAACTGCTTTTTTAGCGTCTTCTACACTCATTACACCTTTTAGAGCAAAATGACCTCCCCATTGAGCACAAAGTTTCTCAGCATCGTTCCAATTCATAGATTGATCTAGCATTGTAGAAAAATAATTTCCAATTGATGTGTTAGTACTCGTACCCTCTTTTACATAGTCTTGTAGATGAGGTAATTCAAACTTGCCTCTCGTAACATAGTTTATCCCCCACATCGGCCTTGTGGCAAAACTATATAAACTTGCTAAAGTTAGTTTTGGAGGAGATGTAAAACCGGTTCTTAAATCTCTTTCTCGATTTCCTCCTGTTATTGTATCAACAGTTAAAGCCATTACATCAAACTTTGCTGCTTTTGCTCTTTCTAAGCAAGAGTCGTTAAGGCCCCTATCTTTATGAAAATAAAATTGAAACATTTTTGGTGTGTCTATTAAAGATGAAATTTCCTCAACACTTACCGTTGCTAATGCTGAAACACCAAACATTGTGTTAAATTTTTGTGCTGCTTTACCAACAGCTCTTTCACCTTCATAATGGAAAAGTCTTTGTAAAGCAGTTGGGGAACAGTAGAAAGGTAAATCAATTTTTTTTCCGAAAATTTTTGTTGACAAATCAATATTTTCTACACCTCTTAAGACATTTGGCACTAAATCTACATCATCAAACGCACTAGTGTTTCTTTTGTAAGTAATTTCATCATCTGCTGCTCCATCAATATAATGGAAAATCGGTGATGGAAGTTTTTTTTCTGCGAGTTTTCTAAAATCAGCAAAATTATGACAATCTTTTAACCTCATTAGTTCAATTTAAAACTTTTTTAAGAAGTTAAACATATAACTATTTGCCCCAGGATTTTTATCACCTAGACTTGCATTAGAAATATGGTTGTAAGAAAATCCTAATTGACTATCCTTTAAAACATCAAATGAAAGATGTATCTCACTTTTGAACTCTAGTGGGGAACCTAAGTCTTTACCATCACCCTCGCTATATAATCCAGGAGTAAAGCTTGGAATAAAATTAATATTCCCAATTTTATATTGAGCTTGTATACCTGTATATAAATATCCAGCATTATCTTCGGTAAACATAAAACCTGTTATTGGTGAAATTGTTCCAAAAAAACTGTCTCTTGTGAGGTCTTCATTTTGGTGTTGCATTCCAAATAAAGCAGATTTTTTTCCATCATCACTAAAATCAAACATGCCCGTATAGGCATTCCATTCCTGATTTTTGATATCTTCAGCTGATAACTTCAAGGGGAGGCTTATAATCATACCTACTAAAACATAGAATATTAAATATTTTTTATTCATAATTAAAATTTTAATAAAATTACTTCACACTTATTCTTCTGGCAATATAAAAGCCTGCAACTAAAAATAAAATTATAGGCAAAAGCCACAAAAAAACGGTATTTTTTGAAAATTTTGGTTCATATAAAATCCATTGACCATATCTTTTCTCAAAAAATTTATATATTTCTTCCTCAGAGTCACCATTGTCAATTTTTTGTTTTATTATTGATTTTACACTAATTGCGAAGTCTGACTGAGAGTCATAAATTGACTGACCTTGGCAAACGATGCATCTTAAGTTTTTTGATATTTTATTATTTAAATCAATATTTTCTTTGGAAAATATATTTGATGGTAAAAGTATAAAAATTAAAATTATACAGAGTAATTTTTTCATTTTAAAATTTTTTTAATTTCCGAAATATTTTTTAAATTTAAGATTCCTATATATTTTTTGATTATTATATTTTCATCATTTTTTATTAAGTATGTCTCTGGAACACCATAAGCTCCTAACATTACTGATTTAGTACCGTCATTATCAATAAATATTTTTTGAAATGGATTACCATTTTCTAAAATAAAATTTTTTGCATTATTTGTTTCATCTTTATAGTTAAGACCAATCATGTTGAGATTTTTTGAATTTTTAAGTTCCATAAGCATTTTATGTTCCTTTCTACATGGTAAACACCAAGAAGACCAAATATTTAATAAAGTATAACCATCTTTTTTTAAAATTTCGTTTAAACTTATATTTTGTAAAGTAAAAAGATCTTTCGAATTAAAATTAAAATCAACTTTTTTTTCAAAATTTGTTGGATAATAGTTAATATCTTTTTTTAAACCAAAAAAAAATAAAGTAAATATGAATAGACTCAAAAACAAAATTAAAAAAAATTTAATATTTTTCATATTTTTCCTTTAAAGCTATAAGTCCCCCGACAGAAATAAGAATTGTTGATATCCATATAAATAACATAAGCGGTTTATATTGATATCTCACATTAAAATAGTCATCATCGACTATATTAAATACAAAAAAATTGTCTTCAAATAGACCTATTTTAATGTCAGCTTCACTTGTAAATATACTTGGCTGATCATAAATTCTCACTTCTGGACTAAAAACTTTTTCACCGTTGAAATCTTTTAAGATAAATTTTGCTTCTAAGGCTTTAAAATTTTTTTCATCACGTATTGATACACTATCAAAAATAATAGTCTTTTTAGAAAAAATAACTTTATCACCCACCAGCATATTACTTGTCACTTCTTTTGAAAAAACTCCATTTAAAAGAATACTTAAAATTAGAGCACTGAAACCAATATGTGAGAATTTTTGAGATAACTTAGTTTTTTCATCTAAAAAATCTTTACATGTGTGTAAAAATAATAAAATAGAAAAAATAAATAAAATTGTAGAAAATAAATAATTAGTATCGGATATCTTTATTATAAATATTGCAATTATCACTGAGACAAGAAAAATAAAAATATTTATAATTCCCAATCTTTTAAAATTGTGTTTAATCCATTTTGTTTTTGTTGCTAAGATCATCAAAAACAAAAAGGGGATTAGGAATGGTATTATTAATTTATTATAAAATGGTGGTCCAATCGATATTTTCTGGTTATTGATTACCTCTAAAAAAATTGGATAAATCGTTCCAATCAACACTACTGAGAGAAAGTACATTAAAAACAAATTATTAACTATAACAAGAGTTTCTTTACTGAAAATATGCGTTTTTTTAATTGAATTAATGGGTTGTGGTAAAAAAAAATATACTATGACTATTGATAGAATTAGTAATAAAAATAGAAATGTCAAAATAAATGTTCCTCGAGATGGGTCACTAGCAAAAGTATGAACGGAATTAAGTATCCCTGATCTTACAAGAAAAGTCCCGCTCATACTTAAAATAAAACAAGATAAAGACAAAATAATTACCCATGATTTTAAAATCTCTCTTTTTTCAAGAACTATTATTGAGTGTAAAAGTGCGGTAAGACAAAACCAGGGCATCAGTGAAACGTTTTCTACAGGATCCCAAAACCAGAACCCTCCCCATCCTAATTCATAGTAAGCCCATATAGAGCCTAAAAGAATCCCTAATGTTAAAAAAATCCAAGAAATTAAAATCCATTTTTTTATGTGAGCTGCCCATAATTTATTCATACTATTTGTAATCAACGCAGATAATGATGATGAAAATAAAATAGATGTACCAACATAGCCGATATATAATATTGGCGGATGTATTGCTAGAGCAGGGTCTTGGAGTATTGGATTTAAACCCAAGCCTTCAAAAGGTACTGGAAAGACATTAGAGAAGGGATTAGATGTAAAAATCATAAATGAGATAAAACCAGATATAATTATTTGTTGAAATATTATTGTGAATATCCTTTGTTTGATTCCCATACTTTTTGAAAATAACGTATATAAAAATATGAAAATAGTTAGAACTAAAAGCCAAAGTAATAGGCTGCCTTCATGATTCCCCCAGGTTCCTGATATTTTATAAAATATTGGTTTAGTAGTATGAGAGTTATTAAAAACGGTTTCATTACTAAAATCAGAAGTTACAAATAAATATATTAGTGAAAAAAAACTAGTTAAAACAAATATTAACTGCAAAGAAAGTAACGATAATAAATTTGACGATAGTTTATAATTTTTTTTTTTTAATGATAAACTTGTGACAAAAATTATTATAAGTGAGTTAATTGCACAAAAAAAAAGCGAGTAATACCCTAAATTATTAATCATTTTTTATAGCCTCTTTAACTTCTGGTGGCATATAATTTTCGTCATGCTTTGCTAAAATTTTTTTTGCAACAAAAAATTTTTTATCTTTTAAATATCCTTCCGCAACAACGCCTTTTTCCTCAGCAAATAAATTGGGAATAAGCCCATCATAACTTACAAATATATCATTTTTAAAGTCAGTTATTATAAAGTTGGTAATATTACTGTCTGCTGATATAGAGCCTTTTTTTACCATTCCGCCAATTCTAATCTTTCTATCGGTAATTTCTGACATTTCTATTATTTCGGTAGGCGAGATAAAGTAAACAACATTTTCTTCTAACGATTTAATTATTAAAAAAATTGTAAGTATTAGTGTTGTTAGAGTTGCAATCAAAAAAATTGCACGAAACTTTACTTTTTTTCCATACATGAACTAAAAATATGTAATAAGTTTATACTGAACTTTGGAGCAATTCTTTAAATGAGGTTTGTTTTTTTGCTTCTTTTATTTTTTCTGGAGATAATTTATTAAATTTTTTTGTAAATTTGTTTGTTTCTTTCTCTAATTGTAACTTAATAATTAGATAAAGTGACACAAAAGATATACCAGTAAAAATAAATGCTGACCAAACAAATGGTCCATATCCATTCATTAAAATTAACTCATTTATCATAGTCTATCTAATCCTTTATTTTTAATCTTTATCAGTTCTGTACTATATTTCATCAAAAATATTAAAATAGAAAATAGAGCAAATGCCGCAGTCATTACAAATAGTGGAATTAACATAGAAGAATGTATGGTTGTTTTGCTTAATATATTTACCGAAGAAGGTTGATGAAGTGTTGACCACCAATCAACAGAAAATTTAATTATAGGCACGTTTATCACCCCAACAATTGCAATTATTGAAGAGTAATTATTAGCCTTATTTAAATCAGAGAAAATTCTCCAACTCAAGATATACATCATATAAAAAATTGATAGTAATAACATAGATGTAATTCTAGCGTCCCATGCCCACCAAGTACCCCAAGTGGGTTTACCCCATATAGATCCAGTTACCAAAGCAATTATACTAAATATAAATCCTGAGGGAGCAAAACTTTTTGATATTAAATTAAAGTGTTTATTTTTAAAAATAAAACTTCCAATTGATAAAATTGCTATTAAAGAAAAAATTCCTAAGGCTATCCAGGCAGATGGTACATGTACGTACATTATCCTTACGGAGTGACTTTGCAAGTAATCTTCTGGTGAAAATATAAGCGCTTCTAATAAACCAATAATTAAAATTATTATAAAAATGATAAAAACATATTTCTTCAATGTTTTTATTTTTGAAAAATATTTGAATGGATCAAAACTATTTAACATTAATATCATTATATAGAATAATTATTAAAATAAAGCTAAACCAAATTGCCTCTGATCAAGAATACAGAGGGAGATAAATAGGGAATGATAAATAAGTACTCTTGACCAGATTAATTAGATTTTAATAGTTAGATTTGTCAAGGATTTGTAGTAATTGTGTTAAAAAATTGATTTTTACTTAATTAGATGGCTTGAAGTAACTTGACCCTTTTTTTCCAGAGAAAATCTCATTTATTAATGGATGCCTTATAGGCTCACCTGAATCATCCAACAATAAATTTTGCTCTGAAACATAAGCCTCGTATGTTACATCCTCATTTTCTGCTAGTAAGTGATAAAATGGTTGATCTTTTCTTGGTCTTACATTTTTGGGAATTGACTCATACCATTCCTCAGAGTTATTAAATTCAAAATCTACGTCGTATATCACACCCCTAAAATCGAAATGCTTATGTTTAACTACATCACCAATTGAGAATTTTGCTTTTTGAATAGTCACTAATTTAATATGGATATTATAAAAATAAAATCAATAAAAAAAATATAAATGTACTATTAATCTGTTAATATGTAGCAGTGAATAGATCATTAATTAAGTTTTTTTCTGAATATGGACCACTGTTTATTTTTCTTTTTATATATTATAAGAGTGGCAAAGACTTAAAAATTGCAATTCCTCCATTTATAGTTGCAACTTTAATTTCTCTTCTCGTTATGTGGATTGTTGAAAAAAAAGTTCCAATGATACCGTTGGTTGGTGGAATTTTGATCACTGTCTTTGGGGGTTTGACAATATATTTTGATAATCCAATTTTTATTTACGTAAAGCCGACTATAATTAATATTCTATTTGGTTTAACATTGTTATTAGGAAGATATTTTACTGACGAGCCTATTTTAAAAAAATTGATTGGCAAATCATTCCTTATGACTGACGATGGTTGGAAAATTTTAAATAATAGATGGATGTTTTTTTTCTTTTTTTTAGCGATACTGAACGAAATAATTTGGAGAACTCAATCTGAAGAATTTTGGGTCAATTTTAAAGTTTGGGGAATATTACCAATAACTTTGATTTTTACTATATTTCAAATTGGAACAATAAATAAATATAAAATTGATGACTAAAAATTTAAGATTAGTAATTAACAATAAGTCTTCCAATCAAATGGAAAAGTTTTTTTTTGAGAGAGATGAACTTAAAGTTATACTAGATTTATATGCTAAAATGGTATCTCAAGGTTCATGGAAAGATTATGGACTTAATATTTCAAGTAAAAAAATTGAGTTTAATGTTTTTAAAAATGCAGCTGAAAATGCAATTTACAAAATATGTAAGAACTTTAAGCCAAATAACAAAAATTTGAAATATTTAATTACAGACTCAAAAGGTAAGATATTAAAAAATTCGTTTGATTTAAAAATGCTTTTAAAAAATACTGATTGGAAAAAGTTATAATTTTTTATCTTCTTTGACCAAAAAGTCTTAGAAGCATAATGAATAGATTAA
>CEVR01093485.1_pt1 | contig 12487 bp, 7 predicted proteins | sample 356541 | NCBI WGS metagenome assembly CEVR01 (sample SAMEA2623734, study PRJEB7988) | marine metagenome | isolation source: saline water (ENVO:00002010), including
AGAAATGGAGAGGCTGATCCATCAGAATATGCTTCTAAGATAGTTACTAATGAAACCGAGGCTGACGAAAAATGGTTCATCACAACTATTGATCATTCTCGTAATCCAAATATGGGAAGAGTGTCATATTACTGGGATGGTGGAGACAGAGCAGGTAATCCTCTACATTATTCTACACTAATTGATGAAATGGAATATATTTCTGAGTCCGGACCTGGATTTGATAGTGATGATGCTACATTCCGTAGTAGGAAGGATTCCAGTGCAATATTCACAGGTCTAACTTGGGAAGGTCATAATGATGGGGGTTCAATATATGCTGGAACTCCACAAACAATTTCTCTTGGACTTATCGATGCAAATACTGCAATCGATTTTGAATACATCAATGTCGTCTTTGATTTTGAAGGACCTAATTCAGAAGTAGACAGACAGACTGTTACCTATTATGGAATAACTGACATGTTTGATACAAAATCTGATTTTATCACTTTAGCTCAAAGTTCACAAATGATTCAAACAACAAACGAATCTGGAATGCCATTGATTTTGATAGACTTTGATTTCACCTTTGGCTGGGATTGGCCGGATGAAGATATTAGCGATATTTCATTGGAATACAAAGAGAGGGGAGAGGAGTTCCCTACTCGCCATATTATTGCTGAACATACCTTTGTGGTTGAAAATGACCTAGTGCTTGATGCTTCGACATTCATGATTGAAGATATTAGTGAACCTAGAACTGGAATTATTGCAGATGGTAGCAGAGTTCGCAATGATGACCGCTTGGAATTCTCTGGACGTGTTGTATACGAAGGTTCGAAGGTACCTGCACCTAGAGATGCTTCTATCGTTATCGAGGTATTTGATGGTGAGAAGATTTGGTCGGATGGAAGTCTAACCGAAGATGGTGGCTATTCGGTAGAAGTGCCTCTTTCAAGTGCAGAAACTCTACGCTCATCACCAACTAGAACGTGTTTAATTTCGATTGGAGGCATCCCTGGTAGCGGTGAAGATATGACTGGACAAACCGTTTCAACAACCCTTCAGGTAATTGTTGACGATACCGCTCCTAGAGTTGTGAGTAGAAGTGAACCAGTCAATGTTATCGATATATCAGATTTGACTGACTTGACCAATATTCCAGTTACCTTCCAAGGTACCGAAGATGCTGACATGACTGGTTCTGAACAATTTGTTCACTGGGTGATGAGAGATTCCAGTAGAACTCTTACCTTAGGCGCGGGGCAAGCGCGCTTAGGAATGCAACAAAGTGGTCAGATGGTTAATTGGACCGGCACAGTAGATCTAACCGATAATGGGCGTATCACTCCACGTGAAGGAGATTGGGTTGGTTTCTATCTAACAGGATATGATGCTGCAGGAAATGAATTCCCTCTGGTATCAAATTCAGAAGCAAGTCCAATTCCAGAAATTGCAGAAATAGATGATGACTTTGAGAGACAATGGATTCGACTTGGAGCGGTTGGGCCTGAACTCAAAATCACCTCTATTCGACTCTCTGATGACCATATAGCTCCTGGACAGACCATACAAATAACTGCAGACATCTATAATTCTGGTGGAACTAGTCCTTCACAATTTAAAATCTCATTTTACAAGGGTGACGATATAGTTCCGTTCGATTCTGCCACGCTCAATAGTATTGGAGAAGGTGAAATCATTCCAGTTACAGCATCTTGGACTGCTGAAGAAGGAGTGGATAGAATTAGAGTTACAGTTGACCCCGATGATGTTATTGTTGAGGTTAACAATGATGATAACACTGCTGAACATAAGATCGAAATCGTTTATGTTTCCTATATGGGCTGGTTTGATAGCGTTAGAGAACAACCATTGATTTGGATTTTCTCAATACTTTCAATCTTGGTATTAATCGCTGTTGGAGTAACTGCTAATCGTACCGCTATAACCCATGGAGATGATGATTATTACATCGAAGAAGAATGGGATGGGGACGAAGAATACGACGATGAAGATGATGATGGATATGACGATGAATATTGATTTCATCAATCGCTGACCTATTGAACCAGCGCCATCACCGGCGATTTGATGCCAGAAGGAGTGTTTGCCAACCTTCACCAAAGTCTACGTCAGACTTTGCAGGAGAGGGATTGGTCGCCAACACCTGTTCAAGAGGCGACTCAGGATGATATCGCTGCTGGAAAGGACCGTTTGGTAATCGCTCCGACAGGTTCTGGCAAAACGATGGCAGCGGTTTTGCCTCTTCTTGACAGATGCCTCCGTGAACAGTGGCAAGGTATGTCAATTCTCTACATCACGCCACTTAGAGCACTCAATCGTGATGTTGACAGACGCCTTGAAGAAATTACTGAATCTGTCGGATTGAAGCTTGGTTTGCGTCACGGGGATACCACTCAAAGTGAGAGAAATAAACAAGTTCGCAAACCTCCCAATGTGATGATTACAACACCTGAAACATTCCAATTGATGTTTACAGGTTCGAAATTAAGACTACTATTAATGGATGTAAAAGCGGTAATCATCGATGAGATTCATGAAATGATTGATGGGGAAAGAGGATGGCAGTTGTCATTAGGATTATCTCGGCTTGAACAATTCAAATCCTCAAAGGTTCAGCGTATCGGACTTTCAGCTACGATTGGAAACCCTGATCAGGTCGCTTCATGGTTATCTGAAGACACTGTAGCGATTAGCGCCTCAGCACCCCGTTATACAGAACTATCAGTAGATGCAATAATACCAATTCCTGATGACGAGGTCGGCTCGATGGAATTGGCGATTTCTCCAAGAGCGCATGCTACTCTACGCGGCTTGGCTCAAATTGTTGAAGAAAAAAATCCATGCCTAATATTCGTTAACTCTCGTAATAATGCTGAAACTATTTCCCAAAGACTTCAAAGTATTACTCCCGGATTAAAAATTGGTGTACATCACGGTTCTTTAGCAGCAGATACTAGAGCGGAGATGGAAGATGGTTTGCGCGATGGTAGCATACAAGCGTTAGTTTGTACATCAAGTTTAGAATTGGGTATTGATGTTGGGTCAATCAATCACATAGTGCAAATCAATTCACCACGGTCTGTGGACCGGATATTACAGCGGGTTGGTCGAGCAGATCATCGTATTGGAGGAATTGGGAGCGGGCATCTTCTTGGATGGGAAGCAGATGATTTGTTGGAGTCAGCAGTGATCTCGAGAAGAGCCATGGCTGGTGAAATCGAAGCTATTGAATGGCGAGAAAAGCCTCTATCTGTTGCTGCTAATCAAATTGTAATGATGGTGCATAGTCACGGTGCTTTGCCAATCGATCTAGTAACCGAGGCAATAGCAAACTCGAATCAGTTCAAGGGTTGGAGAAGAGAAGATACCATTGGGTTAGGAAAAGTCTTGGCTGATGGTTGGGTGATTAAGTGTGAAGAAGACCCTGAATCAGTTCCCTGGTATCGCTGGCCTTTTGATGTGTGGCAGAAACTAGTTGATACTACAAAGCAAGTATTGCCTGAAAGGCCGGATTTAAAGTTGAATGAAGAGCCAAGCGATGAGTTGAAAAATTTAAAATTCACAGTTCCTAAGCCATTTGACAAAGGATGGTTGAGTCGTAGTGGTAGAACCAGACAATGGGTTGGTAATCACCTATCCATGATTCCAGATAAGCAATCTTATCGTGTACGTGATGCGGTTACGCGAAAAAGTCTTGGAAATGTCGATGAGGCATTTGTGCTTTCTCTAAACGATGGAGGAGAGGAAGAAGATGGCAGACAACGACGATTTGTGATGGCAGGTCGTACTTGGATTGTAGTAGATGCCGACCCTGAGCAAAATGAATTGTTAGTTGCACCTGTTGCCGACCACGGACACGCCCCGCAGTGGGTTGGAGAACTACCGCCCACCCCGGCTGTTGTAAGCCGAGAAGCTGGATATTTACGACGATTGATCGCCATTGACCTCGGCTTAGTAGAGGATGAAGAAAATAGTATAATTGATCCTGCAGAATTGTTATCATTCAAATTTGGAATTGACGATTATCCACTTAATGGTGAGGCTAAAGGGATACTGGCTGAGATAATAACAGCACATCATGAAGCGACCGGTTTCATTCCTAGTGAACGATTGATAACGATAGAAAATCGTGATGATGCTATAGTTTTGAACTGTTGCCAAGGTTCTAGAATTAACGAAGCCATAGGCCATTATTTACTTGCAATGGCCAGTACCCGTACAGGAAAATGGGGTCGGCTAATCGTTGAACCTTGTAGGATTTCTTTGCAAGTAGGAGGAGTTAGGCCTGAAGAAATAATCGAATGGTTACTTGAAACTCCTCCCGATGCCTTACAAGGTATTTTGTCTGTAACTTTGCCAAATTCTAGAGAAGTAAGGTGGCGTTTCGCCCAGGTCGCGAAGGTTTTCGGGATTTTGCGACATGGCGTTGACCCTAGAAAAATAAATCTTCATGCACTACTGAAAAAATATCGAGGAACCCCTGTAATGGAAGAGGTATTAGGGAAATTATTCCATGAGCGTATGGATATTGAAGGAGCAAAGGATGTATTGAAGGCGTTGCATAGTGGGCTGATAGAAATTGAAATTACCGCTGCTGGTCCACTTGGAATTTCCAGTCGTTCAGAGAAAGATTTGCTATTGCCAAATTGGAGTAATCAACAAGTGAGAGCGCGTCTAGAAGGTCGTTTGATGAATGAAAGAGCGGTAACTTGTTGCCTGCGCTGTCAAGCAGTGCGGCGATTCAGAGTCGCAAGGTATCCTGAAATTAGTGATGCTAAAGTCTGTCTGAAGTGTGGTGGAAAAATGCTTGCATGTGCGAGAGAGGGGTTAGAAAAAATGCTTGTAGGTTGGGTGGCCTCTGAAGACCCTAAGGACCAGAGTCGGATGATGAAGAATGCTCAAGCAGTAGCAAACCGAGGTATGGAGGCAATTCTTGCTTTGATGGCCAGGGGTGTTGGTGAAGCAACATGCCAGAGATTAATGCGTAAGGTTCCCCGTGGAGACCTAGATGGATTACTAGAAGCGATTCATATCGCTGAAATTGAGTATGCTAGAACACGACGGTTTTGGGGTTAATCAGTATCCAATTCTAATTCATTTACCCGTTTAGCTGCTTTTACCACGTCACCATCTTCCCACCAATCTACTGCTATGAAAGTCGGGCGCTTGTTATGCAATTCAATACATTCAATCGACCTTTCAACCAAGAAATCAACATCATTTGCTTGGGCTGAACGGGAAGGGTCTGACAAACCTTGACCATTTTGAACACTAAGCCAATTATTCATATGGAATACTGCCTGATTAGAATCACCTCTCAGTGGTTCACAATCCATCTCAGATGTTGTTTCTTCTGCATAATCAGTGGTCCAACTGTGAGCCAAAAAGTCATGGAAATAAGGATGGGCTGCATCACTAGATTGTTCCCAGAAAACAATTAGTCTCTTATCCATATTAATCAATTCAATCAAAGTGGGCCAATCTTGATTCATTTCATGGATATACATCCATTCTGTTAATCCAACATCATCGAATATGTCTTTTAGATGGTCTGCTTCAACATGATTTTCAATTAATAGTGTAACGATATCTCTGTCTTCGCTCTCCATTTCAGATTGAAGACTATCTAGCCAATTCCATGGGTCTACTGCACCATAAGTGCAGGGACTAAATCCTCTATCTGAATCTCCATGACAGAATCTAACTGACGATGCACTCTGTTCTGCGGTTGTCAAATAATGAGTATCCAACATGAATGCTCTCATGCCTGCATTCCATTGAGATTGAAATCCAGTTCTATGATTGCTAGCCGGGTAGTAGATATTATCCTCGTGGGTTGAAAAGGAATTATGCGTTTCAGGGAATGTGACTTGGTCGTATGTTCTGTGACACAAAATCACAAGTCCATTACAAGGAATTGTTTCAATATATTCACATGAACCATCATCTTCATCTGCCTCTGGATTGTAATTATCTGCAGTAGGATCAGTGCAACCTAGAATTGGTTCCGGTTCATCATATTCGCAAGATCCATCGTCTTCCTCGGCCGTTTCATCGTAATTATTCGCCTCTGGGTCTGTACAGCCTTGAATCAATTCTATCTCGGGTTCTACGAGTTCTTCCGACTCTGATTGCTCTTCATATCCCTCTAATGAAGTACAACCTGGGAGTATTAGCAAGCCGACTATAGCCAAAACAGGTAAGGCTCGCATTAATTGCTTACGAGTAGAACTTCAACTTCAAAACACCGGTTACAATATTGATATCGGTTGGTTTGGGCCAATCAATATCTAAATTGGGCGGACGATTACATTCGCTTCTTTCAACATACTAGTCGAGATATTAAAATCTTCAAGCCAACGCTCTGGAACCTCTTCTGCTGTCGAGTAAACAACCTCTTTGATTCCTGCTTGAATCAATGAACGTGCGCATCTTGAGCAAGGGGGCCATGTAACATATGCAGTACTGCCCTTTAGAGAAACTCCGATCCGTGCCGCATGCATTATTGCATTTTCTTCAGCATGACAAATCAATGGGTATTTTTTTTCGCGGTCTGTTAGGCGGTCGTTATCATCGCTAATCCCTCGAGGAAATCCATTGAAACCTGTTGATCTAATCTCTCTATCCTCTCCAACAACAATACACCCAACTTTGGTTGAAGGATCTTTACTCCAACCAGCGATATGTTTGGCCAACTCAAGAAAACGAATGTCCCACTTATCGCTCATATTTACCAAACCTCAGGAAATTTCATTGCACGCAGTGCGCTATATCTCTCTCAGGGGTCTCCTATTGAAGAAAGTATGTCGAGATTATCATCACTATCTAATTGCAAAAAAGTAAGAATATTACCACAAAGATATAGAGAACCTATGACTAAAATCATGTCACAATTTTGAGAAAAGGAACCTATTGCCTCATCCGGTTTCTCAATATGAGTGACTTCTGCAATAGGCTGTTTTACTCCGGGATAACGGCCGCCTTGAGGTTCTGTAGTGATTATTTCAATGGGAGGATTATGCATCATCAAATTGAATAATGGACGTAAAAACTCCTCCATATCCTCTTGGGGTGAACAGCCCAATAGCAATGACCAGTTTTCTGGGAGTTTTGCTGCAATTTCCGGCATTACCCTCGCCATACCACTTGGATTGTGGGCTGCATCCAACAAAATAGCAGGGTCACCACCAATATATTGCATCCGTGCTGGCCAGTTAACTTGTCTACGAGTGAACTTCAAACCAAGCATTGCACACAACCTTTCAGCCAAGTCTCCTGCTTCATCCATAATCGTGCCTGCTTCTACATTGGTAAATCTAGCACTGATCGCCTCTTCTCGCATTGCGTTACGGACTGAAGGTATCCCTGGGTCTCGTATTAGCATAGGAATTCCTGGCCGCCAAATGGCCGCTTTTTCTTTTGCAATTTCTTCTAAAGTATCTCCAAGAATCTCTCGATGTTCCATGGTTACTGAGGTGACGAGGCAACCGATTACATCAGCAGACCTGGTGGCATCTAAGCGTCCACCCAATCCCGTTTCGAGAATCATAATTTGCATCTTTGCTTTACTACAAGATACCATTGCTATCAAGAAGGTGATTTCAAAAAAAGTCAACTCAAGATTCAGAGCCTTTACCTCTGACAAAGCATCATTGAAATCTTGTTCCGAAATAGGCCTCCCTTGCATTCTAACCCTTTCCTCAATTCTTGAAACATGGGGTGATGAGAACAATCCTACTGTATACCCCGCCCGTATTAGACCGGCTGCCAACTGCGCACATGCACTGCCTTTTCCGTTTGAGCCGGCTACATGAATACATGACATTTTCTTATCCGGTCTACCCAATTTTTCAAGAGCTGTTTCTACTCTTTCAAGACCAAGGCTCATGCCTTTGGATTTAGCCTGTTCAAGCCATTCTCGCACATACCTTCCAGTACGACAAAGGAAATGACTTCATCGGCCCCTTTAGGGGCCGTTGTTCCAATGATTAGAAAACCACCCTCGCTGTCGTGCGTCGTATGGGCGAGACAGTTCCTACCGATAATATCGAGCGCGTTGAACGCGAATTGGCTAAGGAAGACAGTCTTCTAGCCAACATGCTTGAACAAGCGCCAGGGATGCTAGGGATGGCATTGATGTTTGTAGTTACAATCGCTTTAGGTATTTGGCTAAGGCCTTTTTTTGATGAAGCAGGACTTCATGCATTTGGTGAGGCAGGGACTACCCAAGGTCGCTGGATTATAATGGAATTAGGTGCCATTTTCTTATTCACATTTGCAATATTATGGCTTGCTAAAAACCATATGGAAGTGATTATCAAATACGGATTACTTGCGGTTTTGTTCCTCGCTCTATGCTATACTACAGTGCCAGGAGCACATATTTTGCTAGTTGAAGACACTGTTGTAGAGCCATTTGTATTAACCAACGAATCTGAAATTGAAGAAGATCTTGTATTCATATCTTCAAATGGAGAGATGATAACTCAGGAATTGACTTTTGGCGACCGGGCCAATATGACTGTCGGTCTCACGATGAGGGATGCCTTTAGTGATGAGATTGCATGGAATGTTACGCTACATACTTGGCCGGCTGAACCTTTTGTATTTGTTACTGAAGGCGATTATGGATATACAGTAAGCAATGCGGCATGGATATGGACTTTAGACAAAGAAACTGGAGAGGTTTTAACACAATATCAATGCTTTGAAAGTGCGGAAGGAAATAATTCTGGTGATACTAACGTCATACCTATTGACGAACTACCAGGTTTGTGCGGTGCTGTAGTTGAAGTTGTTGAAAACGCAGATGGTCAACCGGGAGAAAAGAAAGGAGCTGTGTACATAATCTCGGCAAATGAGTTTATTCGACGCTCTACATTCCATGACTCAAATGTTACTACTCATTCAGCAAAATGGTCGTTACCAGCGTTGTACTATACCGATAGCCCAATTCATGCAGAGCAATTAGATGAAAAGCATTTGTTCATTGCTTCTAGTACTGGTGCAATCATTATCGAATTAGAAGAAACAACCGATGCCCCAATAGGAGGGAATTTCATGGAAGTTTATCCAGTAAATGATGTATGGTGGAGAAACGTAACTGACGGAGATAACATTACAGCCTTTGCAAAAGGAGGTAGCATGTTTGATGATGAAATTGATAATTTGATGCTCTTTGGTTTTGATTCTGGTAAAATTGAAGCTTACAATTGGGATGATCAAGAGATTACTGTTGAAGACTCTATGGGAGTTGGAGATTATTTCTCAGGACCCATTACCGCATTGAGTTTACAAGATGAGAATGAAAACGGCTGGGATGAAATTTGGGTGGCAAACTCAGACGGAGTGCATGGATTATACTATTCCAATCTGGTTGAAAGAGTGACTATCGAGGATTCTACTATTGCTGATTTTGACTATCTTGTTATTCAGAATTCTACTATCGCAACAATAAGCGACAATACCACCAATGTAAAGATACAAACCGGGCCATTTAGCGAGAGTATGTACAATATCAGTGGAATTCAATGGTCTTCTGCTGCGATACTAATCGGAATTGGATTAGCGGCATTATTGATGTTGGGTCTGATAATTAGGCCGGAATGGTATATTGTTAACACGGTTGGAGTTCTTGTTGGAGCGGGAGTGATTGTTATGCTAGGTGTTACTTTTGTTCCGACTTTAGTTATGATTTTCATGATACTAGCAGCGATTTATGATGCATGGGCCGTTTATCGCTCAAAGCATATGTTAGACTTAGCCGATACAATGATTGGCCTAAATCTTCCAATCTTGCTGGTTGCACCGCAAGAGAAAGGTTACTCGATGTTAGATGAACAAGCACCAATACGCACGCCCCCTCCTTCGTCGCCCCCTCCTTCATCCGCAGCTCCAAAGATGAAAGTAAAGCGTAAGAAGGCAAAAGAAGCGATGTTCATGGGATTGGGTGATGTGATATTCCCTGGAATGCTTGTTGTTTCTTGTGTACAGTGGATCACTACAAGTGGATTAGCAGTTGGAATATCTACTCTAATCGGTGGACTTGTTGGTTACTTTGTGCTGATGGGCTTCGTAGCATCTGGAAGGCCTCAAGCAGGTTTACCATTACTAAATGGTGGTGCGATTTTAGGATATATTATCGGTGGATTAATCTTTGTTGGTAGTGCTGCCTTTTCGTTTGGAATTACATTGTGAGGTGAGAGAATGCTAAGTATGGATTTATTCAGAAATGAAGTAGAAAAGGTCCGTGCAGACCATGACAAACGTGGCATTCCGCATGAAAGAATTGACCAAGTCCTTTCGCTTGATGATTCGTGGAGAGCAGCGCTAAAGGATATGGAAGATGCTAGGCGTGAGCGTAATATTGCTGCGCGAGGCATCTCTGAAGCAAAGAAGAGCGGTGATTCTGCAGAAGCGGACAGAATTATGGCCGAGGTCAAAAACTTAGGCGAGAGAATTGATGCCTTGGACCAAACGGCTAATTCGCTATTGGCAGAGCGTGATTTGATTCGTATGCGCATTCCAAATATATTGCATGAGTCAGTACCTGTAGGTGATGATGAAGGAGGGAATACTCAGCACTCTCTTCACGGTGAGAAACCTGAATTTGATTTCGAGCCAAGGACACATAATGAATTGATAGAGATGAACAAATGGGTTGATTTAGAGCGCGCTGCAAAAATTGCTGGCTCTCGTTTCTTCTTCCTAAAGGGCGACCTTGCACGACTTGAATTAGCATTGCAATCCTATGCTGTAGATTTCCTTGTAAGTAGAGGTTTTACATTTGTTCAACCACCTGTAATGATGAATAGAGATGCTTACGAAGGCGTTACTGATCTGAGTGATTTTGAAACGGTGATGTATGGAGTTGAGCCTGATAAATTGTATATGATTGCAACTAGTGAACATCCTCTAACCTCGATGTATATGGATGAGGTGATAGAGCCTAGCCTTCTTCCGATTAAGATGGTTGGAGTCTCCCCCTGTTTCCGTAGAGAGGTAGGTGCACATGGCCTATCCGACCGTGGTATTTGGAGAGTTCATCAATTTACTAAGATTGAACAAATCGTAATTTCTCACCCGGATGAATCTTGGAATCATCATGAAGACCTATTGAAAAACTGTGTTGATTTATGGGACGCGCTAGGATTGCACTACGAAGTTGTCAACATCTGTACAGGAGACATGGGGACTGTTGCAGCAAGAAAGTATGACCTGGAAGCATGGCTACCTGGTGCAGATGCATTCAAGGAAATTGTTTCATGTTCAAATTGTACCGATTATCAAGCAAATCGATTGCGTATGCGATATCGTACAAGTGAAGGGAACGCTGCGGTTCATACTCTAAATTCAACAGCAGTAGCTACCAGCCGTGCTCTAGTAGCGATAATGGAGCAAAATCAAATGGAAGATGGGAGAATAAAAGTCCCGGAATGTTTGGTGGCTAACATGGGTGGTAAGACTCATTTGGAACCTTGTCAATGGTGATTTGATGCTCAAAGGCGTTAGATAGGGTGGCGTCTAAAATGGCCCACGCGAAGCCCATTCAAACATCAATTGCATTGCATGGGCTATACTCTGTCGTTTATATCAGTGGGATCTTTGGAATCAACGTGAATTGATTCCACAGTATTTTCAACTTCGGATTTCTTTATTGCTAATAGATAAGAAATAATTGAAAGTATTATACTTAAACCCACGAAAAAAAGGCAACCATACCAAGCAAAACCGTAACCTATGCACCCCAATCCGCCATATCCTGTTATCAAATCACAACCATCATTATCTGCGATATTTACTAAGATAATACCGCAAACGATTAAAAAAATAAGTACAAAAATAAGAATGCGAAAACCTTTGAAATGTTTGTTTCCGAATTTTCCGATTCCTTCCACAAACAATTGTCAAGTTAATTGCCCTTAACAATTCGCCCGACACCCTTCCAAAACCCATTCGAAATACGTCCTTCGGAACGGTACCCTTTGTAATGCCCGTGTTTGGAAGGGTTTCGTATGGGCTATCACAAGTTTAGCGCTTTGTGATATCTAGGATAACACCTCTCCTTGATGTAATCAGAAACCTCATTATCCAATTTGTCCGTTGAATTTGACTGGAAGCCCGTTTGTGAAATTAGATCAATTCCTCCTTTTCCAGTTAGATTAGTGTCTAGTTCTTGGTCGAATATTTTGTTTGTTACTTCGGATAGTTCTTCATGATTATTTTTTGCGCTTTCATAGCAAATAATGTGGAATCTCTCGCCAAACAATTTTCTGAATTGATGAATATGTCTGAATCGCTCATTCCATTTTTTGCAAAATTCCTCTGGTTCAAGATATTGCTTTGCCCATGAGCCCCAGTCTAAATCTGAGATTCGTAGTAAACTGCTGTAAACCGATTCGGGTTTTCTAAGCACTAAAACCACATGGGATTGTGGGAAAAGTTTGCTTAGTTCATTTGGATACATGATATTGTATGG
>CEVR01172611.1_pt1 | contig 12424 bp, 14 predicted proteins | sample 356541 | NCBI WGS metagenome assembly CEVR01 (sample SAMEA2623734, study PRJEB7988) | marine metagenome | isolation source: saline water (ENVO:00002010), including
TCTTTTTCATATTTGTGATGTTTAAGTTGTGTATCAATGATATTTCCACCAAATAACGAAAATGATATACCAAATAGAACTTCTAACATATGTCAAAGATAGGATTTTGGACTTAGACCGTGACCGTATTTCTGATCTAATGTACAATTATTCTTGCTTTCATACTAGGCAGATGCGGAGTACAAACATAATAGTGTGTTTTAGATTCTTCTACAACTATATAGTTAGATTCACCAAAACTAAGTTCAAAACCGTTTTCTATTGGTGTTGAGTTATTTGCGTTATAGTTTACTTCGCTTACCTCAACAGCATTATGGGTAACTCCTAATTCAAAAAAAATTGTGTCACCAACATTACAATTTAAGACTTCCGGTACAAAATTTAACCCACTTGTTGTTATCATATTTCCAAAATTTATTGGTTCATTATCTTCTTTTGAACACGAACATATAAACAACATTAAGATTGAAGTAATACTTAGATATTTCATTATTAATTTAGTTTTTTTTCAGTTGCTGTTGAATAGGTTGGTTTTTTAAGATCATCTCTACTCAATTGGTTTAGATACTTTATAGTTAGTTTCTTGTAAACCACCAGGTCGATTCCACTTAACTTTCTTAACATTTTCAACTACAGAGTGTTTAACACAGTATGTATTGACAGATTCATTATTTTTCAAGTGGAAAATTTTGTTATAATTTTCTTTTTCATACTTGTGATGAGTAAGTTTTGTATCTATTATATTCCCACCAAACAGAAAAAACGATATACTAAAAAGGATTTCTAACATACCAACAAAACTAACAAATTAAATCGTAATCGATAGTTAATTAGTTTTATTATATTTGGTGTATGACATTTAAATTTTTATCAAAATTTTGAAATGATTTTTTTTAGAGAAAACGGGGTAGTTATTTTATTAGTTATAGGGTTTATTCTTGTAATTTATGTATTCTATAAAAAGAATAAGGGTAAGTGGTTAGATTATAGATTAGGAGATATATTAAGGGGGTGGCTTAAGAAAAATGGATCAACTAAATATTTAAATAATATAGAAAAGAAATTACCAAATAGTATAGCTGCTAAATATCTTAAAGAAACTAAAAATCTAGAACCAAAAATATATTACAATATAATAAAATCAATATTAAAAGATTTGCAATATGAGAAACCAAATGATGACGATATTATAATTCATTTAAGAATTGGAGATTCAATACAAGACAGCAATAATAATAGTATAAATTATCTTCAAAATAAGAATGGAGAAGTGTATGCGACTATCGTTGAGAATCTAGAGAAAACATTATACCTATTAGACAATAAAAATAGATGTGTTCTTGTATACGGCACTCATCTTAACTTATCTAAAAAACAAAAAGAAAACACTAAATTGTATTTAGAAAAAATACGAAAACTATTAAAAAAGTATAATTTTAAATTTATCGAAAGAATAAATGGAAATCCTGATGAAGATTTTTATTATATGGCAAATTCAAAAATATTTATAAAATCAGGAGGTGGATATTCTACTATTATATCTAATATTATTATTAATAATGGAGGCTTGGTGTATTATCCAAATAGTATTTTAGAAAAAGAAAAATTTACATGGGGAGGAAAAAATTGGCATGTCTAATAAAATAAATCTATAGAAGAAATTATTTTTTACTCTAATACCTCTATTGCTTTCTCAACATACTTATCACTCTGGGTTATTACCCTAAAATAAGCATCATTACCATATAGGTTTTTTATTAAAGTAGCCTTTAAGTAAATCTTTAGGTCCAAAAGTTCTTTTTCTCCCATACTTAAATCAAAATCCTCATTTTTCTTGTGTATAAAACGTTCAAATTCTTGGTACAATTTATCTGCTTCTAACCTTTCTAATCTATTGGGAAAATCTACCGATTTTTGCTTGGTAAGCGCAAACTCTGAAATCCAATTGTTAGCTCTGATTATATTGTATTTTGTGTAATTTAAGCTAGAATCCACAGTAATAATACTATCTGGAGTAATACCTCCCCCACCATAAACTACCCTTCCGCTTTTGGTAGTATATTTTAAGGAGTCTGCAATATTTTCTTCTTTCTGATCAGATCTAATATACATTTCGGCATGGTATTCCTTATCGCTTTTTCCGTAAGATTTTTGTATACTTCTACCAGATGGAATATAATACCTTTGGGTGGTAAGCCTAACTGCTGAACCATCCGGTAATTTAATTTCTTCTTGTACTAATCCTTTACCAAAAGATCTATTACCAATAATTATTCCTCTGTCCAAGTCTTGGATACAACCCGAAACAATTTCAGAAGCAGAAGCTGAGCCTTGATTTATCAATACAACTAGTTTTATGTGCTTTAATCTACCATCATCATCCGAATAAATTTCTTGTTGTTTACGATATTTCCCCTCTGTATATACTATAAGTTCTCCTTTTTCCAAAAACTCATTACACATATATATTGCAGAACCTAAAAATCCTCCAGGATTACCTCTTAAGTCTAAAATAAGTTTACTCATTCCATCATCCAAAAGTTTATTAGTTGCCGTATAAAACTCCTTATTTGTTGTTCCCGAAAATCGGTTTACTTTTACATATCCTATCTTATCAGATAACATAACAGAAGCGTCTACACTATGCAAGGGAATATCTCCTCTTACAATGGTATAATTTAACAATTCTGGCAATCCCCTCCTATATATCTTTATCTGAACTTTTGAATCTTTTTCTCCTCTCAATTTATCTATTACATCCTGATTAGTTAAACCAACAGAAGCAAAATCTTCCCCATCTACTTCAACAATCCTATCACCAGAAAGTATTCCTAACTTTTCTGATGGACCTCCAGATATTGGAGAAACCACTACCAAGCTATCTTGTATGATATTAAACTCAATCCCTACCCCGCTAAAACTACCCCTCATTTCTTCTTCTAACACGCCTTGCTCTTTTACAGGAATATAACTAGAGTGAGGGTCTAACTCCTGCATTATAGAAATTAAAATTTCATCTTCATGATCGGAGATGTCAAAACCATCTACATAGTTTTCCTCTACTAATGTCAATATAGCGTCTAACTTGGAGTTTTGTGCTGATGGATCTTCTAGAATGTAGAATTTACCTAGAAATATCCCAACAATTAGGATAATAGAATAAATAATCGGTTGGGAATTTTTATTCTGCATCTAACTCACTTAACTTTAGTTTACAGATTTCCACTCCGGCGTCTTGCAAAAATTCTACACCACTTATATCTTTATACTCATTTATATAGACCACTCTTTTAATTCCAGACTGATGAATCAATTTACTACAATCCTTACAAGGAGACATGGTAAGGTATAAAGTAGCTCCACTACAATCGTGGGTCGAGCCTGCTGTTTTTAAGATAGCATTGGCCTCAGCATGTAGTACATACCAATATGTTTTTCCATTTTCATCCTCACAACAATTATCAAAACCTGAAGGAGTACCATTATATCCATCGGATATAATCATTCTGTTTTTTACAATAATAGCTCCAACCTTTTTCCTAGTACAATGAGAAAGTTTTGCCCACTCCAAAGCCATTCTCAAATATGCTTTATCGTATTTTTTTTGTTTTTTATCTGTCATTACTAAAAATCTTTATACATCATTTTACTAATGTATTTTCCCACAATATCAAACTCAATATTAACTTTATCCCCTACATTTAAATTTTTAAAATTAGTATGCTCAAATGTATATGGGATTATTGCTACCGAAAATCCTGTATCTTGAGAATTGCACACCGTTAAACTCACTCCATTGACACAAATAGACCCTTTTTCTACAGTAAAATGCTCCGACTCTTTATGATGGAAAGAAAACAACCAGGAACCTCCTTCTTCTTTTATCTCTGTACAAGTTGCAGTACTATCTACATGCCCCTGTACTATATGTCCGTCTAACCTTCCTCCAAGTTCCATACACCTCTCAATATTTACCTCATCACCAATCTCTAACTCAGAAATATTAGTTTTCTCTAATGTTTCTTTTACAGCAGTAACCGTGTAACTATCTTCATTTGTTTCTATAACTGTTAAACAAACTCCATTATGAGAAACACTTTGGTCAATTTTTAGCTGATTTGATAAAGTTGTAGAACATCTAATGTTTAGGTTTGTTCCTTGTTTTTCTAAAGAAACTACTCTAGCTATTTTCTCAATAATTCCTGTAAACATTCTAATAATCTATTACTTGTTGTTCTAAATTCTCTGGTAATTCTCTAAAATCATATTCCTGATTTCTGAGTTGAGGTTCAAATCCTGCGTCTCTAATACAATCTTGTATGTCATTAGAGGTAAATCGGTGTGGAGCTCCCGCAACAGACACCACATTCTCTTCTAACATAATAGAACCCATGTCGTTAGCCCCTCCATGTAAACAAACCTGTGCTATATCAGCACCAACTGTAAGCCAAGAAGCTTGAATATTATTAATATTTGGTAGCATAATTCTAGAAATGGCTAGCGTCCTTATATATTCATCATCGGAAACAGAATTATTGATTCCTTTTACTCTTTGTAATAAAGTACCATCATCCATATAAGGCCATGGTATGAAAGCGTTAAATCCTTTACTTCCTTTTGGTTTGTCAGATTGAACCTCTCTAATCCAAACTAAATGCTCAAACCTCTCTTCTATCGTTTCTACATGTCCAAACATCATTGTTGCAGAAGTAGTAATATCTAATTTATGAGCCTCTCTCATAACTTCTAACCAAACTTGTCCAGAACACTTCCCGGTACTAATAATTCTCCTAACTCTATCGTTCAGAATTTCAGCGCCAGCTCCTGGTAAACTGTCCATTCCTGATTTCTTTAATGCTATAAGAGCTTCTTTATATGTTATCTTATCAATTTTACAAATATGAGCTATCTCAGGAGGTCCTAAAGCATGTAGCCTAACATTTGGGAATAAATCTTTTAAATCTTTAAATAGATTACAATAATATTCTAATCCTAAATCTGGATGATGACCTCCTTGTAACAAAATTTGATCTCCTCCAAATTTAATTGTTTCCTCAATTTTTCTTTTATATTCTTCAATATTAGTAATATAAACCTCAGGGTGTTTTGGAGGACGAAAAAAATTACAAAATTTACAATTTGCAACACATGCATTTGTAGTATTTACATTTCTATCAATTTGCCAAGTTACTATATCTCCCGGAACGGTTTTTTGTCGTAATTCATTTGCTGTCCACATTAACTCAGTGGTAGCAACATTTTCAAACAAAAATTGCCCCTCTTCAGCAGATAAAAAATCTTTATTTAAGGCTCTTTGTATAAGCTCTTGCTTATTCATAAATTTAATTAATTTTGTAATCCCCAAAAATACTAAAATATATGAAAATAAAAATCAAAAAAGTTAGGGAAATATCATTTAAAGAAAATACTATTTTCTTTTATACGAATAAAGACGCAAAAAAGATATACCTTAGAAAAGATGAACTTGATTATATATCAAAAGAAGTAAAAAAGGGAACAGAAATAATAAAATTATACGATTATAAACAATATAAATTTATTATAAATCCTAAAGAAGAAAATAATCAAAATCAAAAAATAGAAAATCTAAGATTAATTGGGGATAAAATACAATCTGAATTAAAAGAGGAAAGTTCTGTTCTAATCTCACTACTAAAAGAAGAGAAGAAAAAAGGATTGGCAATAGCTGAAGGACTAGCTCTCGCTAATTATACCTTTACACAACACAAAACAGATCCTAAACTAAACAAACTCAAAGAGATTTTACTTTCAAACATTTCAGTAGGAGAGATTAAAGAACTTCAGAATATTGTTGATTCTGTTTATCTCACACGAGATTTAGTAAACCAACCATTTTCGCATCTAACCGCTGCAGATTTAGCAACTGCAGCTCAAAAAGTTGGGCGGAAAAATGGGGTTAAAGTAGAGGTTTTTAATAAAAAGAAAATTGAACGTCTGAAAATGGGAGGACTTTTAGCTGTTAATAAAGGTAGTTTAGATGACCCTACTTTTACCATAATGGAGTGGAATCCAAAAAATGCAAAAAACAAACAACCAATTGTATTAGTAGGCAAAGGAATTGTATACGATACTGGCGGACTAAGTTTAAAACCTACAGCAAATTCAATGGACTTAATGAAGATAGATATGGGAGGAGCAGGAACCGTAATTGGAGCCATAAACGCTATCTCTTCCAACAAATTACCTGTTCATGTAATTGCTTTAGCTCCCGCCACCGACAACAGACCATCAGGAAATGCTTACGCCCCTGGAGATGTAATAAACATGCATGATGGAACTACTGTGGAGGTTTTAAATACAGATGCGGAAGGAAGGATGATACTTGCGGACGCTCTCTCCTATGCTAAAAAATATAAGCCTGAATTAGTAATTGATTTTGCAACCCTTACCGGAGCTGCTGTAGCTGCAATTGGTCATTACGGATTAGTGAGTATGCATAAAGATTCTGGAAAAGACCATGCAGAACTCAAAAAGTCTGGTGATGAAATGCATGAAAGATTAGCTGAATTTCCTTTTTGGGAAGATTATGACGAATTAATAAAATCAGACATAGCTGATATTAAAAATTTAGGAGGGCCTTACGGTGGAGCTATTACTGCAGGTAAGTTTTTAGCTTATTTTACAGATTACCCTTGGATTCATATAGATATGCCTGGAGTTTATTCAAAAGCAAAATATGGATATAGAGGAAAAGGAGCTACAGGAATGGGAGTAAGATTAGTTTACAATTTTCTAAAAAATAGATACTAAATGGAACAGTTCAGAAAAAAAATAAGAGTAGGTATATCTGTAGGAGATTTGAATGGGATTGGAATGGAAGTAATATTGAAAACTTTTATGGATAAAAGAATGATGGATTTTTGTACTCCTATTGTTTTTGCTTCTAGTAAAACCGCTTCTTTCCACCGTAAAGTAAATGAGATTAAAAATTTTAGTTTTAATATTATTAATTCATTTAAAGAGTTGAACGACAAACAAGCAAATCTGTTAAATTGCTGGAAAGAAGATTTAGAAATAAAAATAGGAGAATCTTGTGAAAAAATTAGTAAATATGCCTTTATCTCTTTAGAAAAAGCGAAACAATCCTTACAGAATAATGATATTGATGTACTTGTAACTGCGCCTATTAATAAATCTTCTATTCAAAAGAATCAAGCAGATTTTATTGGACATACCGAATATTTAGAACAAAATTTTGAAGGAAAATCTGTTATGATGATGGTAAGTAATAATATGAAAATAGCTTTTGTTACTTCCCATGTCCCATTATCTGAAGTTCCGAGTTTACTTACAACAGATAAAATTTGTGAAAAATTAAGAAGTATAAACAACACTTTAATTCAAGATTTTGGAATAAGAAGACCCAAAATTGCGGTATTAGGTCTTAATCCTCACGCTGGTGAAGATGGAATGCTGGGTAAGGAGGAGGACGAAATTATTATTCCCGCTATTCAAAAATCTAAAGAGAAAGATGATGTCTTGTCATTCGGGCCTTATCCTGCAGATAGCTTCTTTACTCCTACTAACTTAAATAGATTTGACGCTATATTATCCATGTATCACGATCAAGGTTTGACTCCTTTTAAAACTCTTTCTTTTTGGGATGGGGTTAATTATACTTCAGGATTAAATATTGTCAGAACCTCTCCTGTTCATGGAACTGGATACGACATAGCTGGAAAAAACATTGCCAAAGCTCAATCTTTTAGAGAGTCTGTATATCTTGCTTGTGATATTATTAAGAAAAGAAGATCTTACTTGTCGTTAAAATCAAATTCATTAACATCTAAAAAATCAGAAGATTAACATTTGTAGCGTGTTTTATTAAAAAATAGTATATTTGCCGACTACTACAAATTGAATAAATGCTCAATTATAATATCCGAATTAAAGGAGTTAAAGATGGAAGTCATGAGTATTTTTTTAATATAGATAGTGAGTTCTTTGAATCATTTATTGACTCTGAAGTTACAAATTCAGAAATTAAAGTTTGTGCTAAATTATTTAAAGATGGAAATAAGTTAAACTTATCTCTAAAATTTAGTGGTGAAATACACAACTTAGTTTGCGATTTGTGCGCCAATCAAATAGTTGTATCCGTAGAAAATTCTATTTCTATATTGTTACAGGAAAGTGAATCAGAATTAGAAGATACAGATGAAATAGTTTACATTCATCCAAATCAACATGAGTTAGATATCTCTCAGTTAATTTATGAAGGAATTATTTTGTCCATTCCTTCAAAAAGAGAACACGTTGGGAAAGAGGAAGATAATTGTGACAAAGAAATGATAGCATTATTGAATAAATATACGCAAAAAGAAGAAAAAAATGACCCTAGATGGGACCAACTAAATAAATTAAAAGATTTAATATAAATAAAAATGGCGCATCCAAAAAGAAAGATTTCAAAAACTAGAAGAGACAAAAGAAGAACTCATTACAAAGCAAGTGAACAAACAATTAAAACTTGTCCTGAAACTGGAGAATCTCATTTATACCACCATGCTTATGAACATGAAGGAAAATTATACTACAAAGGAAAGCTTGTTTCTGAATCAAAAGTATAATATCTTTTTGTAGTTTTATCATTCAAATGAGACTATAAATAGGAGATGAGAATTGGCATAGACATCATGGGAGGAGATTTTGCTCCTCAAAAAACTGTACATGGTGCAATACTTGCACAGAAAGAATTGCCAAAAGAAACAGAAATTGTTTTATTTGGTAATAAAAATGACATTCTTTCCGAGTTAAAATCACACCATATTTCAGAAGATTTTTTCGAAATTGTTGATTGCTCTGAAGTAATTGACATGGGAGAACATGCTATTAAGGCTTTTAAGCAAAAAACAAACTCTAGTATTGCTGTAGGGTTCCATTACCTATCTACTGGAAAAATAGATGGTTTCGCATCTGCTGGAAATACGGGAGCAATGTTTGTCGGAGGATTTTATTCGGTAAAGGCAATTAGTGGTATAATCAGACCTTGTATTTCTTCTGTTTTACCAAAAGAAAATGGTGGTTTTGGCGTACTATTAGATGTTGGGGCAAATGCGGATTGTAAAGCAGATGTTTTATATCAATTCGGAATTTTAGGGTCCTTATTTGCAGAATATGTATGTAATATTAAATCCCCAAAAGTAGGACTACTTAATCTAGGAGAAGAAAAAACAAAAGGAAATATGCTAACTCTATCCGCTCATGAAATGATGGAAGGTACAAAAGACTATAACTTTATTGGAAATGTAGAAAGTAGAAATATTTTTGAAGAAGAATCTGATGTTATAGTTTGTGATGGTTTTACAGGAAATATTGTTTTAAAAGAAGCGGAAGCTTTTTATAATCTTATTAAGAAAAGAGGTTATGAAGATGAATATTTCAAAAGATTTAATTACGAAAATTATGGAGGGACTCCAATCTTAGGTCTCAATAAAACAGTAATTATTGGACATGGTATTTCTAATGAGATTGCGATAAAAAATATGATTAGGTTAACCAAGGATGTTGCAGAGGCAGATTTGGAAACGAAAATTAAAGAAAGTTTAAACTAATGAGAAAAATTACAGCTGCAATAACAGGAATTCAAGGATATGTACCTGACTATATTTTAACAAATAAAGAACTTGAAACTTTAGTAGACACAAATGATGAGTGGATTACTACAAGAACAGGAATTAAAGAAAGAAGAATCCTTAAAGGGGAGGGACTAGGGTCTTCAGATATGGGAGCAGAAGCAATAAAAGGCTTACTCGAAAAAACAAAGACTAAAGTAGAAGAAATTGATTTAATTATTTGTGCAACAGCTACCCCTGACATGATATTTCCTTCTACTGCATGCGTAATTGCAGATAAAATTGGGGCCACAAATTGTTTTGCATATGATTTGATGGCTGCGTGTTCAGGATTCTTGTATTCTCTTGCAACTGCATCCAAATTTATTGAGACAGGTACTTATAAAAAAGTTGTTGTTGTAGGATCTGATAAGATGTCTTCTATTGTAGATTATACTGAAAGATCTACTTGTATTATTTTTGGAGATGGTGCTGGAGCTGTTCTTTTAGAACCTTCTGAAGATGGATTTGGAATACAAGATTCTATTTTAAAAGCAGATGGGTCAGGTAGAGAATTCTTACATCTTAAAGCAGGCGGCTCTGTAAAACCATCTTCTCATGCAACTGTAGAAGCTAAAGAACATTTCGTCTTCCAAGATGGCCAACCTGTTTTTAAAGCTGCTGTAAAAAGTATGGCTGATGTTTCTGAAGAAATAATGAATAGAAATAACCTTACTGCGGATGATGTAGCTTGGTTGGTACCTCATCAAGCAAATAAAAGAATTATTGATGCAACTGCGAAAAGAATGGGGGTTGGAGAGGAAAAAGTAATGCTGAATATACAAAAATATGGAAATACTACTAACGGAACTATTCCTCTGTGTTTATGGGAATGGGAAAGTCAGCTAAATAAAGGAGATAATATTATACTTGCCGCTTTTGGTGGAGGATTTACATGGGGTTCTATATATGTGAAATGGGCTTACAATTCAAATAAATAATACTATGTTTGTAATATAAATATATACTGAAATGAAAAAAATGACTTTAGAAGAAATTCAAGAATTAATAAAATTTGTCGCAAAATCAGGAGCAACAGAAGTTGATTTGGAATTTGATGATTTTAAAATTTGTATTAAATCTCCTCCGAAGAAAAGAAGAGGACAACCAGATGAACCAATTGCAATAATACAACAACCCGCTCCAGCACAAGTTATATCTCCTCCTGTTACGGTAGAATCAGTAGCTACGCCTGAATTAGAAAACCCTAAAAAGAGTGAAGATAATGCCAATTATATTACAGTTAAATCTTCAATGATTGGTACATTTTACAGAAGTTCCTCTCCAGACACACCGTCATTTGTAAATGTGGGAGACTCAATAAAAGAAGGTGATACAATCTGTATTATTGAAGCTATGAAGCTTTTTAACGAGATTGAATCAGAAGTTTCTGGTACAATTGTAAAAGTTTTGGTAGATGACGCAACTCCTATCGAGTTTGATCAACCATTATTCTTAGTAGATCCTGCTTAAAAAAACCAGATTATGTTTAAGAAAATATTAATTGCAAATAGAGGAGAAATTGCTCTAAGAATTATCCGTACTTGTAAAGAGATGGGCATTCAGACAGTAGCTGTTTACTCTAAAGCTGATGCTGAAAGTTTACATGTTAGGTTTGCAGATGAAGCAGTTTGTATTGGCCCGGCTGCTAGCTCTGAATCTTACTTAAAAATACCTAATATTATTGCAGCTGCAGAAATAACTAATTCAGACGCTATACATCCAGGATATGGTTTTCTTTCAGAAAATTCAAACTTCTCAAAGATATGCGCTGAGAATGGCATAAAATTTATTGGAGCATCTCCACAGATGATTGATGGAATGGGAGATAAAGCTGCTGCAAAAGAAACAATGAAAAAAGCAGGGGTCCCAACAATACCGGGGTCAAAAGGTCTTATTAAAGATTATACAGAATGTAAAAAACTTGCTAGCGATATAGGGTATCCTATTATGTTAAAGGCAACTGCAGGGGGAGGTGGAAAAGGAATGAGACTTGTATGGGAACAAGAGGATTTAAAAGACTCTTGGGATTCGGCCAGACAAGAATCACAAGCTGCTTTTGGAAATAACGGTATGTATATGGAAAAATTTATTGAAGATCCTAGGCATATTGAAATTCAAATTATTGGAGATTTTAGAGGTAAGGCTGCTCATCTTTCAGAGAGAGATTGTTCGATACAAAGAAGACATCAAAAATTAACAGAAGAAACCCCTTCTCCTTTTATGACTAATAAATTGAGAAAAGAAATGGGAGCAGCAGCGATTAAAGCTGCTGAGGCAGTAAAGTATGAAGGTGTTGGCACCGTAGAATTTTTAGTAGACAAGCATAGAAACTTCTACTTTATGGAAATGAACACAAGAATACAAGTAGAACACCCAGTAACAGAGGAGGTGGTAGATTATGATTTGATTCGTGAGCAAATAAAAGTTGCTGCAGGTATTGAAATTTCGGGGAAAAATTATACTCCACAACTACATGCTATTGAATGTAGAATTAATGCAGAAGATCCTTATAATGATTTTAGGCCTTCTCCTGGTATGATTACATCCTTTCATTCACCTGGGGGACATGGTGTTAGAATTGATACTCATGTATATGCAAATTATATGATACCTCCATATTATGACTCCATGATTGCAAAACTTATTACTGTTGCTCAGACTAGGGAGGAGGCAATACAAAAAATGGAAAGAGCCTTAGACGAGTTTATTATTGAGGGTATTAAAACAACCATTCCCTTCCATCAGCAATTAATGAAAGATGAAAA
>CEVR01360090.1_pt1 | contig 12340 bp, 9 predicted proteins | sample 356541 | NCBI WGS metagenome assembly CEVR01 (sample SAMEA2623734, study PRJEB7988) | marine metagenome | isolation source: saline water (ENVO:00002010), including
ATTTTATTATCACCTCTATCTCTTTATTTCTTCTAGCTTTTATGTTTATTGAAATTTCTCAATACAATAAACAATCTTATATTCCTATTGATGAAAGAATTTCAGAGCAAAGTAAAGGAGCAAAAGGTTCCTTAGAATATCTACATCGACTTAAATTCAATGAAAAGGGTGAAATTCCTATTCAAGCAGTATTGAAAGCAAGAAAAGACGTTGAATCTAGAAAAAGTTCTAGAACTAGTATATCTAACACAACATTATTATGGACTGAGATGGGACCAGATAACGTTGGAGGCAGAACAAGAGCTATTTTAATTGACAAGGATAATTCTAATTTAATTTATGCTGGTGGAGTCTCTGGTGGATTATGGAAATCTAATAATGCAGGTTTGACATGGAATATAGTTCCTGGAACTGATCAATTAGAGTTTTCTGGTGTTGTCAGTATATGTCAAACATCCAATGGAGATATTTATTTTGGTACTGGCGAAGGAGCCACCTCTAATATGGGTGGAAATTCTAATGGTTCTTCAGCATTCATTGGAGGTGGTATATATAAATCAACTGATGGTATAACATTTTCACAGTTAGAGTCAACAGCTCCATCAAACTTAATTTCAGAAAGTTTTGATTTTGCATCTGTAACCGAAATGGCCGCTCATAAAACTGATCCAAACACAGTATATGCAGCTACTAGAAGAGGTGTAAAAGTCACCACAGACGGTGGTCAAACTTGGGAGCCTGGATTAGTTACCGCCGCAGAATTTTTGGATGTTGAGGTTGCAATAGATGGTTCTGTATTTGCAAGTACTGCTAACGGCATATTCTATTCTGTTGATGGAACTGCAGGTAGTTTTACTCAAATGACTTCTGTAGGGGCAGCTTTTGGTGGTGGTTCAGGAAGAATTGAAATTGCTTTATCTCCAACTGATGCCAATTACATTTATGCTATTTATTCAAATCAGGGTGGATTGGGTAGATACAAAGGAATTTATCGTTCTATAGATAAAGGAGAATCTTGGGAATTAATTTTACCCGGTTGGAATGGCACGACACCACCAACATATAATATATTTAATCAACAAGCTAATTATGCAATGTCAATTGCTGTAGATCCTCAAAATAAAGATAGAGTAATTATTGGAGGTTTAGATTTATGGGAGTTTGAATATGGTGTTGGTGTTGAACCAATATCTTATTGGGCAATCTCAGAGTTTGCATCTTTTTATGTTCACGCAGATCATCATGAAATTTTATTTGATGATTCAAATCCCGGTCGAATATATTTTGGGCATGATGGTGGAGTATCTCGATCTGATGATAATGGAGATTCTTTTGTTACAATGAATCGTGGCTATGGTGTAACTCAATTTTACACTGTAGATTATTCAAAAGACGGGAAAGTAATTGGCGGAACACAAGATAATGGTACACAATATATTAATTTTTCAAATAATATTTCTGATCAAAATGCTTTAGAAGTAGCAGGAGGCGATGGTGGATACACTCAGATTTCCTATATAGATCCTGATATTATATTTTCTGAAAGTCAAAATGGTTCCGCAAGACGATCTGCTGACGGAGGTAATACAAATGGTACTTTAGAAAATTTCTTAGGAGATACTATAGCAGGATTAGCTCAAACAGCAGATGATGAAGGTGCTAATGGTTTGTTTGCTACTTTTATAAATCCTATGTATTTGTGGGAAGAGGTTGATTCTGATGGAAATCCTATTGACACCAGTATGTTTTTTGCAGCTACTACTGAAATCACTAACGCTGGTTCAGATTATTGTGTTTACATGACTAAACAGGCTCTCGATTTTAGTATTACTCCTAGATGGTTTCAGGTAACACCTAAGTATGCAACTGCTATTGAGCGCATTTCAGTAACATCTGATGGAAATCATATGTTTTTTTCTAGAGGTAATAATCTTTACCGAACCGATAATCTTAACATGAATGTTGACAGTGTTAATGATAGTTACAGGTTTTTAGATGTCGGTGACACTAACGACGATCCAAATGGTGATAATTCAAATGCTGTAGTTAGCACTATAAAACTCAATACAACTTTTCAATATACAATTACTGATATTGCAGTTGATCCTAATAATAAAAATAATATTGTTGTAACAGTAGGTGGTTATGGTTCATTTAACCACGTATACAAGTCATCAAACGCAATGGACGCAAATCCTACTTTTAGTTCTATCCAGGGAAATTTGCCTGATATGCCAGTATATTCAGCTGTTATTGACGTAAATGATAATAATAATATAATTATTGGGACGGAGTTCGGTGTCTGGTCTACTACAAACGGAAGCAATTGGATATTGGAAGATGATGGTATGCCTATTGTTCCATGTCATATGTTACGTCAGCAATATTTACCAGGAGTTAACAAAGGAATAATCTATGTCGGTACTCATGGAAGAGGTATTTTTAAATCCAGTAATACTTCTTCAATTTTAAATCATTCTTCAGATCATATTAATGATATTAATTCAGTTTCTATTTTCCCTAATCCTGCAGAAACATTTATTAATATTGACTTAAAAGAAGATGTAAATGTTAATGATATTTTGATTATTGATTTAATGGGTAAAGAAGTTTATAAATCAAAATCTATAACTTCTTCAAGAATAGATGTTTCATTTTTAGAGGAAGGTAACTATATAATAGTTGTCAATTCAAATTTAGGAAAGCAAGTGGGTAAATTTGTAAAAACAAATTAGAATAGTATAAGTTATTAAAAGCTCTACATTTTGTAGAGCTTTTTTTTTATTTTTTTTAATGAAGTTAAGAGTAGCTATAAATGGTTTTGGTAGAATTGGAAGAGTTTTTCTTCGATCAGTTTTAAGTCACCCCAAAATTGAGGTTGTTGCAATCAATGATTTGTCATCTTCAAAAATTATGTCTCACCTTTTTAAGTATGATTCAATTCATAGAACATTTAATGGTGATGTTAATTATAAAAATGATCTAATTATAATTAATGGAACTCCAATCAATTATACTTCAATTTCTAATCCAGAAGATCTCCCTTGGAAAGATTTGAAGGTTGATTTAGTAATTGAATGTACAGGTTGTTTTAAAACCAAGGCTTTAGCATCTAAGCATATAATTGCGGGTGCTAAAAAAGTTATTATATCTGCGCCATCGTTAGACAATGATGTTAAAACTATTGTTATGGGTGTGAATGACGAATTAATTGATGGTAACGATAAAATAATTTCAAATGCGTCGTGTACAACCAATAGTGCTGCTCCAATGATACAATTAATCAATAATAATTTTGGTATTGAAAGCGCATATATAACCACAATTCACTCATATACTACTGATCAAATGCTTCATGACTCTCCTCATCATGATTTAAGAAGAGCTCGAGCTGGTTCAACATCTATTGTGCCAACAACAACTGGAGCAGCAAAGGCAATAACTAAAATTTTTCCGGAACTTAATAAAAAGATGGGAGGATGTGGTATTAGAGTGCCGGTGCCTGATGGTTCATTGACAGATATTACATGTATTGTTAAACAAAATACATCAGTTGATGAGATTAACCATTTATTCAGAAATGCTGCCAATGGTGTCTTAAATAATATCCTTAGTTATATAGAAGATCCAATAGTATCTGTTGATGTATTAGGAAATAAACATTCTTGTATATTTGACTCACAATTAACTTCAGTCATTGGTAAAATGGTTAAAGTGGTTGGATGGTATGACAACGAGGTCGGCTATTCAAATCGTTTAGTTGATTTGGCTGTAAAAATTAGTAATGTTTAAGTTCTAGCTTTTTGCCATCAAATACAGCATAACTTTTATATGTTATCCAATCACCTAAATTTATATATTTTGTTTGATTACCTAGATCTATTTCTAGTGGTAAATGTCGGTGTCCAAAAATGAAATAATCTACATCGATAGTTTTCATTTTTTGTTTGCAAAATTGAGTTAGCCATTCTTTATCTCCAAAATAAATACGATCATTTTCGGTGTTAGCCATTCTGCTTTTTTTTGACCAATATTGAGCTATTGAAATTCCAAGGTTAGGATGGACTCTTTCAAATAGCCATTGACATAATTTATTTTGAAATATTTTTTTTACAATTTTATAAACTTTATCCCCTGGGCCCATACCATCTCCATGGCCAATATAAAAGTGTTTTCCTTTCAAATAAATATGAATTGGTTCTCTGTAAATATGTGCGTTAATTTCGCTTTCAATATAGTCAAAAAGCCACATGTCGTGATTTCCAGTAAAAATGTGAATTGGTATACCCTTGTCACTTATTTCAGCTAATTTTCCTAGTAAACGAACATATCCTTTTGGAACAACTTTTTTGTATTCAAACCAAAAATCAAAAATATCACCTAATAAATATATGGCTTCAGCATCGGATTTTATTTTATCTAACCATTGGACAAATAATTTCTCTCGTTTCAAACTTTCTTCTCGGTTTGGAACGCCTAAATGTAGGTCAGATGCAAAATATATTTTATTCAAAAATCTCTTTTAATTTATTAGCTAATATAGTTCCTCTTAAATTACGTGCGATTATTATTCCATTGGTATCTAACAAAAATGTTGATGGAATACTTGTTATTCCATAATCTTGACATACAGAGGATTCAAAACCTTTCAATTGACTGACTTGTTTCCACTCAAGATCATCTTGATTTATAGCTTTCAACCAATTTTCTTCAGCATCGATACTTTTAGTAGTATCATCTAATGATATGCCAACAATCTCTAAGCCCATATGGTGATATTTTTTATATAAATCTACAATCAATGGATTTTCTCTTCTACAAGGCACGCACCATGAAGCCCAAAAATCAAGTAGTACATAGGAACCTTTTAAAGTAGATAACTCAAAGGGCTTACCCTGACTATCATTAATTTTAAAATTAGTTGCTTGTGCACCTATAGCTGTATTTATCTCACTAAGAACTTTTTCTTTAATATCAATTATCCAAAAATTATTTGGATAAATTGAATCTAAATTACTTGAAACCTTTTCGTAGTAATTAAAGTATTCAGCTACATTTCCCAGTTGTTGAAGTGTAATAAGGTTGATGAAGAGATTGGGGTTTTCATTAATAAAACGCTTCAAATCTTCCTTTTGTTGAAGTATAATGCTATCGTATCTTTTACGTATTCTTTCCAATACGATAGATTCTTCTACAGTGCCAACCGATTTTTTATAGATGGTTTTGAGCGAATCAGTTTTAGGTTTTATGGAATTAATAATTTCAAGTAATTGTGTATTTCCTTCTACCTCTTTACTTCCACTTGCTTGAAAATTTACTAGAGATGAAATATCAGCTTTAAATACAATAGTATCTTTCTTCTGAATAGCTATCAAGCCATAGTTTTTTTCGGATTCTGAGATTCTATAAAAGTTGATAGAGTCAGCTTTGTAATTAAAGGAGAAACTCTCGTTTTTGATTTGACAAGAATCTACTTTTTCAATATCATTAAGCGTTAATTTTTCTAAAAATATCCATTGTCCGTCCTCTGCATTAGTAATAGTACCACTTATATTTCCTTCATCTATTGAGCAAGCCCCTAAGAATAAAATACTGATAAAAAATAAAATATTTTTGAACATAGTTTATTTTTCTAATTCTTCTCTTACTAATTGGTTGGCTATTTTGGGGTCTGCTTTTCCCCTAGACAGTTTCATTACTTCGCCCATAAATAAGCCTATAAGTCCTTTTTTACCTGCTTTATATTCTAGGACTTTTTCTGGATATTTTGCAATTGCTTCTACCACAAATGACTGCAGAGCATCGGTATTACTCTCTTGTATCCAATTATTTTTCTTTGCAATTTCTTCAGCAGAAATATCATTACCTATAAGTTCGCCAAAAATCTTTTGTGTTGCTACTGAGTTACTAACCTTTCCATCATCTACTAATTGTATAAGTTGTGCTAAGCGTTTAGTAGATATACTAAATTGACTCATTTCAATAGCATTTTCATTGAGGTAAGATTTTACACTTCCATTAACAAAATTGGCAGCAGCTTTGTAGTTTTTTGTGTGCTGACAAAGTTCATTGAAGTATAAAGCAATATCTTTTTCTTCAATGATGACATTGGTGTCGTATTCGGAAAGACCATATTCAGTAGTGAATTTTCTAAATAACTCTTTAGGAAGTGGTGGAAGTAATTTTTTGACTTTCTCAATATACTTTTCACTAACTAGTATTGGTTGCAAGTCTGGTTCAGGAAAATACCTGTAGTCGTTAGCATCTTCCTTACTTCTCATTAATGATGTAGTTCCTGTATTGGCGTTAAAACTTCGTGTTTGTTGTTCAACTACACCACCATTTTCAAGAATTTCTATTTGACGATCCATTTCGTGCTCTATAGCTCTTTTAACATTTCTTAAAGAGTTCATGTTTTTCACCTCGGCTCTATTTCCAAAGGTTTTACTGCCCTTGAGCATAACAGAGATATTAGCATCACACCTTAAGCTACCTTCTTCAAGGTTACCATCACAAATATCTAAGTAGCGAACTAATTTTCTTACTTCAGCTAGATATTGGTAGGCTTCATCAGATGTTCGTATATCGGGTTCAGATACAATTTCTATTAGAGCTACACCAGCTCTATTCAAATCTACTAGAGAATTGAAAGGGTCTTGGTCGTGAATACTTTTACCGGCATCTTCCTCCATATGTATTCTAGTAATATTTATGGCCTTAGTATCTCCGTTGGCATCTTTAACATTTATAATACCACCGTTACATATTGGTGTTGTGTCTTGGGTAATTTGATACCCTTTAGGTAAATCAGGATAAAAGTAGTTTTTACGAGAGTATTCATTCCGTTCTCTTATGTTTGAGCCACAAGCAATGCCCATTTTTACAGCGTATTCAATGACTTTGCTATTACTTTTTGGAAGAGTGCCAGGGTGACCTAATGAGATTGGACTAGTCTGTGTATTTGGACTAGCACCGTATTCTGTAGAATCGTTACAGTAGGCTTTTGTTTTGGTCGAAAGCTGAGCGTGGACTTCTAATCCTACAACTAATTCGTATTTATCTCTAAGGCTACTCATTGCTTAATTTTGTGTAAATATAATTAAAGTATCTCTTCTAATGTTTCTTCAATTGCTACTATAGTATTATCGAGCAATTCTTTGCTGTGAGTAGTTGATAAAAACAAACTTTCAAAAGCAGATGGAGCAAAGTAAACACCTCTTTTTAATACACCATGAAAAAGGGATTTAAATAAATCTGCATTAGCATTACATGCGTCATCAAAATTATTGACTTCATCTATATCAAAATGAAAGCTTATCATAGAACCGACTCTATTAATGGTATATCTAAGGTTTTTATTATCGAACACACGTCTAAGTTCTTTTTCAAAATAGGCTGTATTTTCTTCAAGGAGAGAATAAATATGTTGATTTTCGTTAAGCTCTTTTAATAATGTATAGCCACAGCCCATTGCTATGGGGTTTCCACTTAGTGTTCCTGCTTGATAAACAGGACCAATAGGTGCCACCATATCCATAATTTCTTTTTTACCACCAAATGCTCCAACTGGCAATCCTCCTCCAATAATTTTACCAAGAGTTACCATATCTGGAGTAACGCCATAGTATTCACTAGCGCCACCTTTTGATATTCTAAAGCCTGTCATGACTTCATCAAAAATCAAAATAATATGGTGTTCATCGCAAAGGCTTCTTAGTCCTTCCAAAAATCCCTTCTTAGGCGGGATGCAACCCATATTTCCAGCAACTGGTTCAAGAATTATAGCGGCAATTTGATTGGGGTTATCTTCAATAATCTTTTTTACTGCTGATAAATCATTGTATGGAGCTAACAAAGTGTCTTGAGCAGTTCCTTTAGTTACTCCGGGGCTATTAGGTATTCCTAGAGTAATTGCCCCACTTCCTGTTTTAATTAGAAAGGCATCAGCATGGCCATGATAATTACCCTCAAATTTGATAAATTTTTCTTTGTTAGTATAGCCTCGTGCTACACGTATAGCGCTCATACAAGCTTCAGTGCCAGAATTGGTCATTCTAACCTTTTCTACTGCAGGTACCATTTCACAAATTAACTCAGCTATGTCGGCTTCTAATTCGGTTGGTGCACCAAATGATGTGGTATTCTCAGTTGCTTTTTTTAGTGTTTCAATAATTGGTTTATGACAATGTCCTAAAATCATAGGTCCCCAAGATCCGATGTAATCAATATAATTTTTACCATCTACATCAGTAAGAATAGAGCCTTTGGCAGATTTAAAAAATAAAGGTGTGCCACCAACAGAGCGGAAAGCTCTCACAGGAGAATTTACACCGCCAGGTATAAATAATTGAGCTCTTTCAAAGAGTAATTCACTATTATTCATTGTTTAAAAGTTTAGAAGCTTCTTTAGCGAAGTAGGTCGCAATGAGTTTTGCTCCTGCTCTTTTAAAACCAATTAATGATTCCATCATTGTATCATCGTGGCCTAGCCACCCTTTTTCACTTGCAGCTTTAATCATAGCATATTCTCCAGATACTTGATATACACTAACAGGCACATCGAATTGTTTACTGATTTGTTTTACCATATCTAGATAGGGCATTCCCGGTTTTACCATTACAATATCAGCACCTTCATCAATATCGTTATCTACTTCTGACATAGCTTCAGATGAATTAGTTGGATTTATTTGATAGGTTTTTTTATCGCCAAAACTAGGAGCAGAGTCTAGGGCATCTCTGAAAGGGCCATAAAACGAAGAAGCGTATTTTACACTGTACGACATAATGCCAACATCAGTATAACCTTCGTCCTCTAACTTTTCTCTAATAGCACCTATTCGTCCGTCCATCATATCAGATGGAGCAACCATATCAACTCCTGCTTGTGCGTGTGAAAGGGCCATTACTGCTAATACTTCAATGGTTTCATCGTTCAATATTTCTTGACCATCAACGATACCATCGTGACCATGAATAGAGTAGGGGTCTAGAGCAATATCGCTCATTAGATACATATTTGGCACTTCAGCTTTCAATTTTTTAATGGCTCTTTGCATAAGTCCATTTGGATTAATAGCTTCTTTACCTACATTATCTTTGAGAGAATCATCAACTTTAGCGAAAAGTAGTGCCGAGCGTATGCCTAAATCATAACATTCTTTAACTTCTGCGACAAGTAAGTCTAGTGTATAACGAAAATAACCAGGCATAGATGCTATTTCTTCTTTTTTATTTTTTCCTTCCATAAAGAATAAAGGAACAATAAAGTCACTAGGGTGTAGTCTATTTTCTTGTACCATTTCTCTTATGGCACTATTTTTTCTCAATCTTCTATTTCTATTTTCTGGAAACATAATATATGATTTAAGCCCAATCTACTGGGTTTTTTAATACTTCAATGAGTTGTTCTTCAGCACTTCCCGATTTAGGTTTATGGTTGTATTCCCACCTTACGGTAGATGGTAAACTCATAAGAATGGATTCTGTCCTTCCTTTTGTTTTAATCCCGAAGTGTGTTCCTCTATCGTGCAATAGATTAAACTCTACATAACGCCCTCTGCGAATTTCTTGCCAAACTTTTTCTTCTGGAGTGTAGCTTTCATTCTTGTGCTTTTCCAATATTGGTAGGTAGGCTTCTAAAAAGGCGTTGCCTGAATCTATGCTGAAATTCATAATTTCTTGCATGCTTTTGTGGTCATTTTCTCTCTGATAATCGAAGAAAATTCCTCCTATGCCTCGACACTCATCACGGTGTGAGTTGTAAAAATAAGCGTCACACTCTTTCTTAAAGTTAGGATAGTAAGATGTATCGTGCTTATCACAAACGTTTTTGTTGACTTGATGGAAATGTTTAGCATCTTCTTCATCAAGATAGTAGGGGGTAAGGTCTGTGCCACCACCAAACCATGCAGTTTTAATGTTACCAGTCTTATCGTACATCTCAAAATAACGCCAATTGGCATGTACAGTTGGTACTTTTGGGCTTTTAGGATGAATAACTAGAGATAATCCACAGGCATAAAATGTAGCCTCATCAACTTTAAATTTTTCTTTAAATAATTCTGGTAATTCGCCATGAACAACGGATACGTTTACTCCACCTTTTTCTATGACCTTTCCATTATTGAGGATTCGTGTTTTGCCACCGCCGCCACCATCTCTTTGCCATTGGTCTTCAACGAATTGACCTTGTGTGTCAGCATGTTCTAAGCCTTTGCAAATTCGATTTTGCAAGTCAAAAATATGTGCTTCGAAAATAGCTTTGATGGACATTACGCAGAATAGTTTTTTATAGCATTAATAAATACTTTAGCATTTTCAACTGGAACTGTAGGCAGTATTCCGTGTCCTAAATTAGCGATGTATCTGTCTTTTCCAAAGCCATCAACCATTTCTTTAGCAAGTCGTTCTATTTCACTATGTGGAGCGAATAACCAGGCAGGGTCAAAATTACCTTGAAGGGTAATGTTTGGACCAGCTAACTTTCTAGCCTCTTGTGGTGTAAGTGCCCAATCCACACCAATGGCATTAGTACCTAAATTGACTAAGTCTTTTATTGCATACCACGCACCCTTGGCAAATACTATGGTTGGTGCACCACTAATGTTGTCAACGATTTGCTTTATGTAAGATAATGCAAACTCTTGAAAATCTTTGGGTGATAGCAGACCAGCCCATGAATCAAACAGTTGAACGGCTTGAGCACCAGCTTCAATTTGCGCGTTCAGGTAAGCTATGGTAGTATCGGTAATTTTTTGAAGTAGAAGATGTGCAGCATCTCTTTGCGAATGACAAAATGCTTTGGCCTGAGAAAAATCTTTTGAACCTTGACCTTGAACCATGTAACATAGTATTGTAAATGGTGCACCAGCAAAGCCTATCAACGGAACTTTTCCATTTAAATCTTGGCGCGTTAATGAAACGGCATCCATCACATAACCTAATTTTTCGTGTACATCAGGTACTTGTATTGCTTCAGCATCCTTTAGATTGTTTACCGTTTGAGGAAGATATGGGCCTTTGCCAGTAATCATTTGTACTTCATAGCCTAAAGCTTGAGGAACAACCAAGATGTCAGAAAATAATATAGCTGCATCTGTACCGACTTGATCAATGGGCATAATAGTAATCTTTGAAACTAACTCTGGTGTTTCGCAGCGTTCGAAGAAAGAATATTTTTCTCTCAAAACGCGATAGTCAGGTAGGAACCGTCCAGCTTGACGCATCATCCATACAGGAGGCCTCTCTACTTTTTCGCCATTTAGTGCTCTTAGCAATAAGTCGTTCTTTAGTTCTGGAAAATCGTGTTTCATTGATTAAAATAGTGTTTAGCAATATCTACTAGGCTTTGTGGCGTAGTGGATTTACTTATTAGGCATTTTTGTCCTTCATTATTTAGTGCTTGAGCTGTTGTGGGTCCTATGGCAAAACATGGTAAATTCATAAAGCCGCCATTTTGAGCTAGTGAATAAACCGAGCTTGGACTCATAAAAGCTAAGCCGTCAATAGATTGCAAATTTACGGTTTTATTAAGATTTTTACTTTCATAAACAACGACTTCTTTTAACTTAATTGCATGTGATTTTAAAAGATCAGGTAATTCATCTCGCCTTCTGTTTCCACAGATGAATATAACTTCTTTTAATTCCTTTTTAATTATCAGTTTAGCGACTTCAAGGGAAGAGGCTATTTTCGGAATTGTGGCACTAGGTAATAAACTAGCTGTTTTTTCTCCAATTGCATAAATCGATTGCGATAAGGTAATTTTATTCTTTAAAATAATTTCAACAGCATTTCTACTAGTAAAAACCCAAGTTTTATTTTGGTCTAATTCTCCTTTGTCAAATGGTATTTCTGAAATTTTAATAAGACCATTGCAAGAAACATTTAGTTTCTTGTCTGAATTCAGTTCTTTTAATGTCTGTTCTGATAAGTCATTAAGAAAAAGAAGATGTTTAGATGTTTTTTTCATTTTCTGCTGATTCAATCAGTTTTTGAGCACCTTTGTCTTTTGCTTGTTGTGCAGCTCTTTGAGCTAAATTTAGTCCGTTAGCTTTGTCATCTTTTAAGGAAATTAAAATTTTTTCTTTACCATCAGAGCTTAATACAACCCCCTTTAAGTAAAGTTTATTTTTTGAAAGAGTCACATGAGCGCCGACTGGTGCTGAACAACCTCCGTTTAGTATATTTAAAAATGACCGTTCTATGCTTGTGCAAAGTGCTGTGTCTTCATCATTAAGTTCGTTGACTATACTTTTTATAGATTCATTTTCTGTATGACAAATAATAGCTACCGCTCCTTGTGCAGGTGCAGATACCATCCATGTTAATTCTTGAT
>CEVR01172828.1_pt1 | contig 12327 bp, 6 predicted proteins | sample 356541 | NCBI WGS metagenome assembly CEVR01 (sample SAMEA2623734, study PRJEB7988) | marine metagenome | isolation source: saline water (ENVO:00002010), including
GTGTTTTATTTTTATTTTATTAATAGTTTTTTCTGATGCTGTATATCCATCTGGGGTATCACCAAATAGTATCTCTTTAAATTTGTTTGAACCGATATATTGTGCTGATTTTTCTTGAGAATTTAAAAATTCTACTTGTTGTTTTTTTATTGTTTTTAATTCCTCTTTATTAAATCCTGGATTAAACAGTTTTTCTTCTAGTAAATTTAAGGTTTCGTCAATTTTTTTTGATAAAGAAGAAACAAAAATTGTAGTTGAATTTCCACTAGAAGAAAAAGAGATTTCAGACCCTAATTTTGATAAAGATTTCTCCATTTCTTCACTACTGTAGTTTGCAGTACTTTTATTCATTAATTCAGCAGTAATGCTAGCAAGACCTAATTTCTTTTTGTCCTCAAGATAGTTTCCACCATCTATCTTTATTTGTAGAAATACTTTTGGCACTTCTGAATATTCTGTTCCTATTAGTTTTATTCCATTATTTAACTCTGAGGTGTAGTAATCAGGAACTTTAGGTGCTTTTGGAGTTTTGGGTTCAGGTTGTTCAGAACGACAACAATTATCATATTCTCCTTCAGACTTATTATAGACTAATCCTTTATATTGTGGATCTTCTTTCAAAATTAAATTAGAATTTGGGTTAAAACTCTCCAAAACTAATTCCTCCTCTGAAAAAGGGTTTTTAGGGCTTACATTCATAATAACAGCATTTCTGTTTTTTATGTATTGTTTATAAACTCTCATAACATCATCTCTGGTTACATTTTTATATCTCTTAATCTCAGATGTTATATTATATTTTCCTTTTGCTAACCATTCCCATGAAGAAATAGAAGAAACCTTTGATGAAATGGACATCTTCCTATTGATAATTTCAGATTCCATTTTTGTTTTTACCATAGCTAATTCTATATCAGTAAACCCTTTTTTTTCCCATTCTGAAATAGAGGATCTAATTTGGGTTTCTATGTCGTTAAAGTATAGTCTTTCATCTTCTCCCCATTTAGGATAGGATAAAACAATAAATTGAAACTCCCCAGATAACTCTCTACATGGATGTTGAACAACAGCTTGAATGGCTTTTTCACTCTTTACAAAATTTTTGTAGAAAATAGAACTATTACCCTCTCCCATTAACGAGCTTAAAATATCTAATGCAGCTTCGTCTTTGTGATAATTTGGAACAGTCGGAAACACAATTTGAGTCATTGGAAGGTATACATTGTCAGTATATCCACAATATTTATCTTGTGTCAATCTTGGTACATTAGGTCTCATATCTCTAACTTTTGGCCCACTATTTATGTTTCCAAAATATTTATTAACAAGTTTTACCACTTCTTCAGAATTCACATCACCAGCTATCGTTAGTATAGCGTTATTTGGACCATACCACCTCAAGAAAAAATTCTTCAAATCCTGAAGGTTTGCTCTGTCTAAATCATCTGTGTAACCAATTACAGGCCAATTATATGGATGATTGGAAGGGTATAGATTTTGTCCTAATACTTCATAGCTTAGACCATATTGTTGATTGATTTGAACTTGTTGTTTTTCTTTTTTAACAACATCTCTTTGATTTTCAAACTTTTCCTCAGAAACAGCATCGAGAAAAAACCCCATCCTGTCTGATTCTAACCATAAAGCTGTTTCTAAATAATTATTTGGTACAGTTTGAAAATAAACAGTTCTATCAGATGATGTATTTCCGTTCATGTTACCACCAGCTTCACTTATTATTTTAAAATGCATTTCATCAGGTACATTTTCTGATCCTTGAAACATCATATGTTCAAATAAATGTGCAAATCCTGATTTTCCCGCACTCTCTCTATTAGATCCTACATGGTAGGTAACGTGAACTTGTGCGATCGGATCGGATTGGTCTTCATGAATAAGAAGAGTTAAACCATTTGGAAATACCCATTTCTCATAAGTTATATCTAATTCCTCACTACCTTTTTTACTTATGAGGGTAGGCTCAGTTATTTCTTGAGCAAAAATTGAAGAACTAAAAAATATAAGTGTTAATAATAACTTATTCTTCATTTTCAGTATTTGATTCGTTATTGTTTTCTATGTTTTCATCAGATTTCTCAGGGGTTTCCTCAGTAATAGATTCGCTTATAATAGTATTTCCTTCTTCATCTAAAACTATTTCGTCCACTCCTTTAAATTTTGAAACCTTAGCAACAGAAGCAATAGAATCATTATCTCTTAATCTGATAATTTTAACCCCTTGAGTAGCTCTTCCCATTTCTCTTAAAGTGTCTACTCCAATTCTGATAGTAATTCCAGACTTATTAATAACCATTAAGTCATCATCATCTGTCACGTTCTTGAGTGCAATTAAATTTCCTGTTTTTTCAGTTATATTTATAGTTTTCACTCCTTTTCCTCCTCTATTTGTGATTCTATATTCTTCAATCGAGGATCTTTTTCCATATCCATTTTCCGCGACAACGAGAACGCTAGATTCCATATCATTTACACAAATCATCCCAATTACTTCATCATTATCATCTTTCAATCGAATTCCTCTAACACCTGAAGCTGTTCTCCCCATTGATCTAACTTTTTCTTCTTCAAATCTAATACATTTACCAGATTTAACAGCCATCATAATTTGAGATTCTCCATTTGTCATTTTAGCTTCTAATAACTGATCCCCATCTTTAATGGTAATTGCATTAATACCATTAGTTCTTGGTCTAGAATATTGTTCTAAAGACGTCTTTTTAATTTGTCCTTTTTTAGTACACATTACAATATAATTAGCATTTACATATTCTTCATCTTTTAAATCTTTAGTGTTTATGTAAGCCATAACCTTGTCATCAGAAGGAATGTTGATTAAATTCTGAATAGCTCTACCTTTTGATGTTTTACTTCCTTCTGGAATTTCATAAACTCTTAACCAGAAACATTTTCCTTGTTCGGTAAAGAACAACATATAGTCGTGATTATTTGCCATAACCATTTCTTCTACAAAATCTTCATCTCTGGTTGTTGCTCCTTTACTTCCAACACCTCCCCTTCCTTGAGATCTGTATTCTGATAATGATGTTCTTTTAATATAACCTAAATGTGAAATAGTAATTAAAACTTCTTCATTTGGAATCATATCTTCAATACTTACTTCTGATGAAGAATATTCAATATTAGACCTTCTGTGATCTCCGTACTTCTCTTTGACGTCTTTTAGATCATCAACTAATAAGGATAATCTTAAATCTTCATTTGAAAGAATTTCTTGAAATCTCTTAATTTTCTCCATGATTTCAGTATGTTCATCTTTAATTTTCCCTCTTTCTAATCCAGTAAGTTTCTGAAGTCTTAGGTCAAGAATTGCTTTTGCTTGAATTTCAGATAAAGAAAAATTACTGATTAAACCATTTTTAGCATCTTCAGGTGTTTGAGATGATCTAATTAATTTAATAATTGCATCTAAATTGTCTAATGCGATAAGTAATCCTTCTAAAATATGAGCTCTTTTTTCAGATTGAGTTAATTCATACTTAGTTTTCCTAATTAATACTTCATGTCGGTGAGCAACAAATAATTGTATTAAGTCTTTAAGATTTAATAATTTTGGCCTTCCTTTAACAAGAGCTATATTATTTACACTAAAAGAAGATTGTAGTTGAGTATATTTATATAATTTATTCAAAACGATATTAGGAATTGCGTCTCTTTTTAACTCATAAACAATTCTCATTCCTGTTCTGTCTGACTCATCTCTAATGTCTGATATCCCTTCTATTTTCTTACTATTAACTAAATCAGCAGTTTTTTTAATCATGTCTGATTTATTTACCATAAAAGGAATCTCTTCTACAATAATTCTTTCTTTTTGACCTGACTCTTCAAACTTAATTTTTCCTCTCATCACAACTCTTCCTCTACCAGTTTCAAATGCTGATCGTACTCCATCATAACCATAAATCGTTCCTCCAGTTGGAAAATCAGGAGCCTTTATATACTCCATAAGCTCTGAAATCTCAATATCACCTCTTTTCTGAATGTAAGCGATGATTCCATCGACAACTTCTGTTAAATTATGTGGTGGCATATTAGTAGCCATACCAACTGCAATACCCGTCCCTCCATTCAACAATAAATTTGGTAATCTAGCAGGTAATACTGTAGGTTCTTTTAATGAGTCATCAAAGTTATTTTGCCAATCTATAGTGTCTTTGTCAATATCTAACAATAAATCTTCAGCAGTTTTTCTCATTCTAGCCTCAGTATATCTCATTGCAGCAGGATTATCTCCATCAATAGACCCAAAGTTACCTTGCCCATCTACTAGTAGATATCTCATAGACCATTCTTGAGCCATACGAACCATTGCGTCATATACAGCAGTATCACCATGAGGATGAAATTTACCAAGTACCTCTCCTACAATTCTAGCTGATTTTTTATATGATGCAGAAGACCTCACTCCTAATTCATGCATTCCAAATAAAATTCTTCTATGAACTGGTTTTAATCCGTCTCTCACATCTGGTAAAGCTCTAGATACAATCACTGACATTGAGTAGTCAATGTACTTTGATTTCATTTCCTCCTCAATATTTATAGGGATAATCTTTTCTCCTTCTGGCATTTTTATTAGTTTTTTTATTAAAGAAACAAATAAACAAAATTTCCGTATTTTAATAGAGAAATTAGAGTTTAAATATGTATGTAAGTTATGAACAATTTTTGTTGAAAAAACAAATGTTGTTACCTGATTAAATATATAAAAAATAACTAATTATTGCAGTGTGATATTTAAAATAAAAATTAAGTGATATGAATGCGAATTTTTCAAACAGAATGATTACAGTGTTAGAGTATGTAAAAGAAGAAGCTTTAAGACTTGGAGATGAAACTATTGGTGTAGAACATTTAATTCTTGGCATCATAAGAGAGGGTGAAGGCACGGCTGTAAGAACATTAAATACTTTGGGATTAGACGTAAAGGATTTGAGGAAAATTATTGAACAAGTTGTATCTATTAGTGAAAGGAAAACCCTACCATTTAACTCGCATGATAACGATATAAGTAAACAAGCTAAGAATATAATTGATAAATCAATTATGGAACTTCAGCAAACAGATGAAAGAAAAATAAAAACTATTCACATTTTACTTTCAATTATGAGAGATAAAAACAATGTTGTTTATTCCACTCTTAAAAAGTTAAGAATTGATTATGAAAAAGTTCTTGAAACATATTTAAGTATTCAGGATAAATATAGTGATCATGATGACGATGTGGATTCAAATAGTGATGATGATTTATTTGGAGAACCAAAAAAAGAAAATGTTTCTCATTCTAATAAAAGAAGTAAAACACCAACACTTGATAATTTTGGAAGAGATTTAACATTTATGGCAGAAGAAAATAAATTAGATCCAATTGTAGGCAGACATTATGAGATAGAAAGGGTATCTCAGATATTAAGTAGAAGAAAGAAGAATAACCCTATACTTATTGGAGAACCAGGAGTTGGTAAATCCGCAATTGCAGAGGGACTAGCATTAAGAATAGTGCAGAGAAAAGTCTCTAGAATCTTATTTAATAAAAGGATTATCATGCTTGATTTAGCTGCACTTGTAGCTGGAACAAAATATAGGGGACAGTTTGAGGAAAGAATGAAGGGTATTATTACAGAGTTAAACGATAACCCTGACATAATTTTGTTTATAGATGAAATTCATACTTTAGTTGGAGCTGGGGGAGCATCTGGGTCTTTAGACGCTTCTAACATGTTTAAACCAGCACTTGCTAGAGGAGAACTTCAATGTATTGGAGCTACCACACTTGATGAGTACAGACAAAATATTGAGAAAGATGGAGCTTTAGAAAGAAGGTTTCAGAAAGTGATGGTTGAACCTACTTCTCCAGAGGAAACATTAGAAATCCTTAAGAACATTAAAGATAGATATGAAGAGCATCATAATGTAGATTATACCAATCAAGCACTAGAAGCTTGTGTGAAATTAACCAACAGATATATGAGTGATAGATATTTACCAGATAAAGCAATTGACGCTTTAGATGAAGCGGGGTCTAGAGTACATATAACTAATATTGAAGTTCCTCAAAACATCTTAGATTTAGAGAAAGAATTAGAGAGTATTAATATTGAAAAACAAGAAGCTATTAATAAGCAAAAATTTGAGGATGCTGCAATTATCAGGGACAAAGAGAAGTCGGTAGAGTCTAAGTTATTACATGCTAAAGATATATGGGAAAAACAACTAAAAAGTAAAAAAGAGTTAGTTACTGAAGACAATGTTGAAAATGTTGTTTCTATGATGACGGGGATTCCAGTTCAGAGAGTTGCTACTCATGAAAATAATAAGTTGTTAAATATGCCTCAAAATTTAAAAACCAATGTTGTCGGACAAGATGATGCAATAGATAAAATTGTTAAGGCAATAAAAAGAAACAGAGTAGGTTTAAAAGATCCTAATAAGCCTATCGGTTCTTTTATTTTTCTAGGTCCAACTGGTGTTGGTAAAACTCAATTAGCTAAAGCATTAACAGTGGAAATGTTTGATTCTGTAGATTCTTTAATCCGGATAGACATGAGTGAGTATATGGAAAAATTTGCCGTTTCTCGTCTAATAGGAGCTCCTCCTGGTTACGTTGGATATGAGGAGGGAGGACAGTTGACAGAAAAAGTAAGAAGAAAACCTTATTCCATTATTTTATTAGATGAAATTGAGAAAGCTCATCCTGATGTGTTTAACATTCTTCTTCAAGCTTTAGATGATGGCCTACTTACAGATAGTATGGGAAGAAAAATAAGTTTTAAGAATACTATAATTATAATGACTTCTAATATTGGTTCTCGTCAGTTAAAGGATTTTGGACAGGGAGTTGGTTTTAATACTTCTTCTAGAAAAGAAAATTTAGATAATCATTCTAAAAGTGTAATTCAAAAGGCTTTAACTAAAAGTTTTGCACCTGAGTTTCTAAATAGAATTGATGATGTAATCATTTTTAATAGTTTGTCTAAGGAAAATTTAAATTGCATTATTGATATTGAAATGAAAGGTATCTTAGAGAGAATAGAAGAAATTGGTTATTCTGTTACAATATCTGAAAAAGCTAAAGATTTTATTGCGGAAAAGGGATACGATAAACATTATGGAGCTCGACCGTTAAAAAGAGCTATACAGAAGTATTTTGAGGATCCATTAGCTGAGGAGATAATACAATCTAAAATATCAGAAGGAGATAGTATCAAAGTTGATTTAAGTAAAGATAATACAGAATTAACTATGAAGTTAGTTAAAGTTAAGAAAAAATCAAAACCAAAAAACACAGAAAAGACAAAATAGCCTTAGATTAAAATATCTTTTTTTTCTTACGTCAAATTGTTGAATCATATTTTTATTGATTTTTCAGTTAAAAAATTATAAAAAGGTAGACACTCTTTATAAAGAGTTTCTTCCTCTCTATTAAGTAAGATTTTCTTTTCCTTATAAGTTGAGAAAGTTGTAGAGTTATGAGTATTTTGATACCAGTAATTTGCCCAGACTCCATCCTCTTTTTTTGGACCCTTTGTCCATTCTAACATGTTTTTATCAAATGGAATTCCTATTTTATCGCACAACTCTGAAAGTATTCCGTTTGGATTCTGTAATAAGTATTTAGAGTCTAATACAATAAGTTCTTTCCCTTTTTCCTTCAATTCATGATATAATTCATACTGCATTTTAACTCCTATATCCTTCATTTTTGGACCTGCGATTATTTTTGAATAAGAATGAATAATCTCTTTAGGATTTCTAATAAAAATAACATTTATAACACTGTAGAGAAAACTCTTATCAATATCGACTAAGAAATGAGTCATTAACTTAAAGAAAGAATGTTTTGGATAATCTTTTAATATAATATCTTTCACAACTTTTTCACCATTTTTTTCTTGAGTGTCTAACACTTCCTCTCTTGCGGGATGATTAGAGTTAGTTACTTTTAAATAGTGTGCGTATAGGGGTTCGTCAAAAACTATTGTGTCAAGCCGAGACCTAAAAGAATACATAAGAGCGGTAGAAACATTTCTCGGACAAGACCATAAACAAATTTTCTTATTCATCTAGTCTTATTATTAACTGATTTATTTCTTTTGAGAACAAGCACTGAAATATCTTAGGTAACCATCTTTAAACGAATCATGAACTTTACTTCCTTCTACCGCAGCAAAAGATTCAAGAATCTTCTTAAATATGCCAGATTGCAATTTACTTATTGATTCTTTCCTTTCTTTAGACATTAAAACTGTTGCTTTTATAATATTTTGTGTAATTTCTTGAGAGTTTATTAATTTCAATTCATCTGTATCTATATTGGACAACATATCCCCTACTAAATCATTTCTTCTCACATCGCAAAATAGGAAATGTCCCCCTGGTTTTAAAATTCTTGTAACTTCATTAATAAATTTACTCATAGAAGCGTAACAATGAGAAGATTCAACATTTATTACTGCGTCAAAAGTGTCGTTACCGTAAGGTATATTTCCAGAATCTCCTACAATAAAAGATAGATTATCAATATTATATTTTTCATTACAATCCCTCACTGCCGAAGGGCTAATATCTAATCCTATAAGTTCAGTTGGATTCATATACCTAGAAATATATGAAGCACCTCCACCTCTACCAGATCCAATTTCTAGAACCTTTTTATTTTCTAAATTTATTTGAGATGCTACATGGTGGTATAAATAAATTTGATATCTATTACAATTGTCCTCTTCTTTTAAGTCTAAATGTAAATTTTTACTAGCGAATCCATAATTCATAAATTGAATATCTTGAACCTTATTTGCAAATATAGTATACCACTTCTTCCAAAAGAATCTTTTAAAAGAAGGAAAAACACTGAATAAATAATAGAAAAATTTATAAAGCATTATTTCTCTTCTATAGATCTCATGTATTTATCCATCACTTTTGCACTCATCCCCATATTAGAGAATCCTCCATCATGAAATAAATTTTGCATAGTTATTTTCTTTGTGTAATCTGAAAATAAAGAAATACAGTAATTTGCACAATCTTCAGCTGTTGCATTTCCTAGTGGAGAAAGGTCGTCTGCAAACTTAAAAAATCCATCAAAACCAGAAACTCCACTTCCGGCAGTTGTTATAGTTGGTGATTGAGAAACGGTATTTATTCTTACATTCTTTTTTAATCCATAATGGTATCCAAAACTTCTTGCTATTGATTCTAAAAGTGCTTTATTATCTGCCATGTCATTATAAGTGTGGAAAACTCTTTGTGCGGCAATATAAGATAAACCAACTACCGACCCCCATTCGTTTAATGCATCTAAATCCCAGGCTGCTTTTATTGTTTTATGAAATGAAGTAGCTGAAACATCCATTCCCTTTAGAGTCCAATCATAGTTCATTTCATAATATTGTTTTCCTTTTCTTACATTTACAGACATTCCAATAGAATGCAATACAAAATCGATCTTACCTCCTAGGTGTTCGATTGCTTTTGTATAAAGATTATTTAAATCTTCCGTATTTGTAGCATCTGCAGGAATTACTATTGAATTTGTTTTTTCAGCAAGTTCATTAATTGTACCCATCCTTAAAGCTATAGGTGCATTTGTAAGTACTATTTCCGCTCCCTCTCTAAATGCATATTCTGCTACTTTCCAAGCAATTGACTGATTATCTAATGCTCCAAAAATAATTCCTTTCTTTCCTTTTAATATTCCATTTGGCATTCTTTTAATTTTAGTTATTAAACTACAAATATACAAATTATTGACTTAATAATTCTTTAGCGTTATTAATAGATGTTTCAGTTACTTTTTTACCACTTAACATCTTTGCAATCTCCTCTATTCTTTCTTCTGAAGTTAGTTTCTTAGTGCCTGAAGTTGTTCTTTCAGATTTTTCCTTTTTATAAACTTTGAAATGATGGTTTGCTTTTGACGCTATTTGTGGGAGATGTGTTACTGAGATGACTTGCCTTTTTAAGCTCATTTCCTTCATCATTTCAGACATTAAGTCTGCAATCTCTCCAGAAACCCCAGTGTCTATTTCGTCAAAAATTAAGCAAGATAAATTGTCAAAATCAGATATTAAATACGAAAAACAAAGCATTAACCTTGATAATTCCCCTCCTGAAGCAACTTTGTTGATCTCTAATGGTTCTGATCCTTTATTTGCAGAAAACATAAAGTTTATAATATCGTTTCCTGAAATATTAAAATCATTTCTTTGTTGAATGTCAATAATAAACTCAGGTGATGTAATCCCTAACTTTCTTAGGTGTGATTCTACATTTTTCTGAAACTCTTTCCTTACTGATTTTCTTTTCTTAGTTAAAACTCCTGCTGTTGTAGATAGTTCTTTTTTAACGTTTTCTAGTCTCTCTTCTTTTTCTTTCATAATTGACTCAGAGTGAGTGGAAGATTGAATTTTAGTCTTCATTTCATCTAAGAGTGAGAGAAGTTCAGAAATATTCTGCTTGCTATGTTTTGATAGTAATGAGTTTATAAGATCAAGTCTTTCTCCTATTTTTGATAATTCTTCTGGGTTATTTTTTATAGACTCATTAATATTCTGAACTTCTATTTCAAGATCTTGTACCTCAATTCTGACAGAACTAATTCTATCTGATAGTTTCCTTAATTCTTCTGAAAAATTAGATATTTTACCTAAATCATTTTCAATTTCTGATAATCTAGAATATAACCCGTTTTCTTCAGATATATAGTTATACATCTTAGAAAGTTTTTCTGTAATTGAAGATGAGTTTTCTAATACATTATATTCAGACTCTAGAGTTATCTTCTCTTCTTCCTTTAAAGAAGCTTGTTCAATTTCATTTATTTGAAATCTAAGAAACTCTAATTCAGTTTCAGATAATTTACCTCCTTCCTTTAATTCTTTTATTTCAGAAGAAAGTTGAGTAAATCTTAAATATATACTCTGATATTTAGAAAGTTCATATTCACTTTTTGCAATTTTATCTAAAAGTTCAAGTTGTTTATCCTCAGATTTTAACTTTAAAGATTGATTTTGAGAATATATTTCAAGAAAGTTGCTAGTGATATCTTGTAGAATTGATAGAGAAACAGGGCTATCATTAATGAAGGACCTACTTTTTCCTGTTGATAATATCTCTCTTCTAATAATACTTATAGTGTCAAAATCTAAATCATGTTTTAAAAATAAGTATTCCATTTCTTTAGAAACATAAATTTTAAGTTCTAAAAGACATTTCTTTTCTTTGTCATATAAACTACCTCTATCAGACCTTTTTCCTAGTAGTAAAGAAATGGCATCTAAAATTATTGATTTTCCAGCTCCAGTTTCACCTGAAAGAACCGTAAAACCTTTTTCAAAATCTATTTCTAGAGATTCAATAAGGACATAATTTTGAATGAGAAGATGTTTAATCATTACCTTCCTTCAGAATTATTTGTAATTGACTGATATAGCGATGAGTTAGAAGGGTCTACTTCAATTAAGGTTTTAATGATTCTGGCTTGTTCATTCGGATAGGCTTCTGAATAAATTTTTGATATTTCTTCAGCTTTTGAGTCAAAAAATAGTTTTATAATAAATGCAGAAGGATTTTCTCTGTATATTTTTCGTATTTCTTCTAATGATTCTGTAATCTCAAATCTAGCGTCCTCTGGTTCTTCAGCTAATTTATCCATACCTAATCTATGATACCTGTATAAGATATCATGCATAGAACCATATCTAGACTCTAAAAAATCGTGAGCTATCCAGTACCTATTTTTGTCACTTTCAAATGCTTTCCATCCTATTTCAGCAGCATTTTGACAGTTATTTACAATGTTTTGTGCCTTTACAAAATATTCATAACCTCCTTGATCTGAGAAAGATGAGAAATCTAATCCTAAAATAACATTTACATAAAATGCAAGTACAGAGGTTAGATTAGATAAATGGGTAGTCTCTGAAAATTCTAAAGATTGATACTCTAGATATTTAAATCTGAAGTTTTTGTCATTATAATTAAACATTGTAGATTTATAGGAGGTGCCATAAATTGGTCTGGTACTCTGTACCTGTAAAGTTGCTTTAAATTCATCATTAGAGACTCTTTCAGTTATAGAAATTAAGAAAGTACATTCAATTCTTTCTTCATTCTGAATATGAGTATTTGTCCACTGAGTATTATTAAGAAACTCGTAAATTGAAGTTTGAAGAGTCTGAAATATTTTTCTGTCTGAAGTTTGTACTTGTGAAGAATTTACTTGCACATTACACAGAATCTCCTGAGAAGAGGAATTAAGACTTGTCAACAATAATAATAATA
>CEVR01172857.1_pt1 | contig 12228 bp, 9 predicted proteins | sample 356541 | NCBI WGS metagenome assembly CEVR01 (sample SAMEA2623734, study PRJEB7988) | marine metagenome | isolation source: saline water (ENVO:00002010), including
ATATGATGGGCAAAAATCTTTGAAGCTGCATACGGACTTTTTGGGATAAGAGGTGATTCCTCATTTAACATGGATTTCCCTTCACCTCCAAACATTTCAGAAGAAGATGCCTGGTAAAATTTTATTTTTTTATCAGAATATCTGATAGCTTCCATTAAAGATAGGGCTCCTAACGTTCCCACCTGAGTAGTAAAAATTGGGTTCTTAAATGAGACATTAACATGAGATTGTGCAGCTAGATTATAAACCTCATCTGGTTGAATTAAATTTACAAGTGACGATAGCGAGGAAGAATCAAGTAAATCTGAATAATGTAAATTTAGTCTCCCGTCATTAGAGTATTCAGAAATTAATGGATCAATCCTATCAGTATTGATATTTGAAGACCTTCTAACTGTGCCGTGAATAACATAATTTTTTTCAAGTAATAGCTTTGACAAATAATAACCATCTTGGCCGGTAATCCCGGTGATTAGAGCTACTTTATTACTCATTGCTTTCCATTGTCGATAAATTGTTCCCAAAAACACTATACATCATAAAATAACTTAAAAAAGAATAAAATATCAAAGGAAATCTTATGCTTTCCATGCTTGCATCAAAAAGTGACGTCGTAAGAATTGGTATCAAATAAATTAAAATATTAAGATTTTTAAATTTTTTATGATAAAAGATAATTAATTGAAAGTAGAAAACTGCAAATAATAATAACTGTATCAATCCACCTCTAGCTAAAATGTAAAATATAAAATTATGAGGGTTTTCATTGGTACCGTCAGTCCCCCTTCGGTGAACCAAGTCCATTGCTGGGATTATTTCATTGTAGCCATATCCCTTAAAGAATCTATTCTCATTATTGAGATCTCGTAATATGTCTTGCCAAATCTCTAATCTCCAATTAGCCATCATTTCTCTGGAATAAAGTCTTCCATCCATAATAAAAAATGAAAGAAAAAATTTGTCTGTATTCTTTTCAGTAGTTATTGCAGTTAATCCTTTATCAAGTTCTTGAAAAGTAAAAAGTTGAGTCAACTCTTCTGCTGAATTGTATCCATCCATACCCATCTTTTTAAAATTTAAATTACCATACACTTCAAAAGTAGAAACAATAAATAAAATTAATGAAAGAAAAGAAATTGCTAATGTTTTCATTATTTCAGCAGTAATTAATCTTCTATACAAAAACAAATAATAAATTATAAATAAAACTGCGGGTAAAAAAGCCCCTTTGCTTTTAAATAGAAATAAAGGTAAAAGTATTGAGCTAGACGTGAGAAAAATTGAAAATGAAATAAATTTGTTTTCTATATTTCTTTGTATAAATAAAATCGAAACTACATAAATAATCAATAAATCAGACCCTTTTTGAAAATCAAATTTATCAGAGTATGTTTCAAAAAAACTTATAAGGGATACTGGGTAGTGAATCGTACTAAATTGATAAACAAGATAAAAAACTATCAATATAAAGAACATTTTTTTATTAAAAATATTTTCAACTAAATAACTTGAGAATATTAAAGCTCCTGTCATCCAAATATAGGAACTTGATTTATATGAATATAAGTTTGTTATATCTCCGTTGTTTATAAAAAGTATAATAAAAAAAGATAAAATTATTAATTTATAAACATATATAATTTGATTGCTGTAATTTATATTAGTTTTTAAGTATTTGACCGGTAAGAAAAGAATTAAAAGGTTTAATAGCAAAAAGAATCCAATTAGTAGCTCTCCTAGCCTGAAGCTAGAAAAATATAAACCACTATAAGGTCGTCCAAAAAGCAAATAGAGAGCTAGATTAATAAAATACAAAGAACCAATAATCCTGCTTATTTTACTCTCAGACAACATTTCTCTCATTCTTCAAAACTGGAATTTTGATTAATAAATATTTTTTAATTCTAACCTTTAACTTATATAATTTAATATTATTCAATAATTTATTTAAAAAGTAAAAAAACTTTTGTAAGAAACTCTTTTGAAACAGAATGTTTTTATCTACCAAATAAGGGTCAGGAGATAGTAATGCTAATTTGTTAAATAGCTCTAAATACTCTTTAGACATAATGAGAGAGTTAAAAGGATACTCTTTCATTTTCTCAAAAAATGTTAAATAATTATTTTTTAATTCATCCAAGCTTTCAAAAAAATCTTGTTTACCTTGAAATTCGACTCCGAATCCTTTTGTAAACTCTGGCATTCCTCCGCTATCTCTGTAGAGAATAGGTAATCCACACTGTGCGGCTTCAATATGATGATTCCCCGATGGTTCATTAATTGAAGCTGTTAAGTAAATATGATTTTCTTTAATTAAATTTGCAAGTTCTCTACCCGACTTTGGTTCAATTATTTCTGTAGATTGGAACTCTAAATCTTTGTTTAAATTGCCTATATAAGTAAATTTGATTTGGTTTTTATATTTCTCTTGAATGCTCTTATCTAAGTAAGAATAGATGTCAAAACCTTTATTAAAATCACTCCCCCAATGGTGAGTGACGATTCTAAGTGGTTCGTTTTTGTTCCAAAATGCTCTTTCATGATAATTAAATATTTCGCTATTTGCTCCAGACATAATTACATCAAAATTTTTTGAAGAAAAGCCTGAATTAATATAAATATTTTTTAACCATTCGCTAACAAAAACTGTATGATCTGCAACATTATTAGCTTTAATATAGTATTCATTTATTCCAGAAGTTTCTTTTCTTTCGTCGCATTCATTAATTCTGTGAACAACTTTACACTTATTGTTAATATTTCTTTTGTAGAATTCAATTTCTTTAGGTGTATACATTACACTTTCCGATAGCATCCTAGGATCTATAATTAAAATTATGTCTATATTAGGGTCGAATAAATTAAAAATTACTTCATTGCCCTTTGACTCAAGATAATTTTTTAAATTAGAAATAAATAAATTACCTCCACCCCAGGGCCCTTCTTTATTTTGAACATTTATACTTATTTTTAAATTATTCATTAGGTTCCAAGTTTTTTCTTACGCAGTCAGCATAATATTTTTGCTTATCTTTAAAATTGGTAGATATATTATTTCTTAAATTAAGCACATATAAAGGTTCTTTTAGGATGCCCATTGAAAATCCAGAATGCAAAATATCTTTTACAAGCTTGTAGTCTTGAGAATAAAAAAATCTTTCATCATAATAATTTACTTTCTCGATCGTAGTTTTTTTAAATATTAAACTCCCATGTATAAATGGATTTTTTATTCTAAGAGTTGTTCTTATTGGCAAATAATAAGATCTATTTGGTGTAATTCTAGTACTACCTTTAATAATTGCTCTGGTACCACAAACATCGAGTTTTTTATTTTTTATATAATCTAATTGTTTTGAAAATCTTGAAGATAAGCTTAAATCGTCGGAATCTTGTCTTGCTACAAAGGTTCCTTTGGACTCATTTAATAATACATTCAAGGATTTTGTAAGCCCTAAATTTCTTTCATTTTGAAATACTTTAATCCTATTATCCTGAGAATAAGAATTTAAAATATTAAGACTTTCATCTGTAGAACAATCATTCATTATAAGAAATTCAAAGTCTTGAAAATCTTGATTTAATATACTATTAATAGAAGAGTCAAGATTGTCAGCATCATTGTAAACGGACATTATTACTGAAATTAAAGGTTTCATTTATCTTTTGTTGCTAAGGAGAATGAGTATAATAAATTCTCTCTCTTCATAAGATTATTTATAAACTCTTTATTTTCTTTTCCAATTTTTTTTAGGTCTGAATTTATGATATTTAACATTGTTTGTTGGAGGTCATTATAGTTATATTGTTCAAATAGAAATTCATAATTTTTTGGCAAAAATTCTTTAATTCCTCCAGTTTTTGGAAATATAACTGGAACAGAATTTAATGATGCTTCGCATAAAAGAGTTGGCTGACCTTCATAAAGCTTAGTAGCTGAGACAATAACAGTGGAATTTTGTATTTCATTTAAAACCTCTTTATTATCAACAAAACCACTAAAATTTACGTTTTCACTTAAGTATTTTGTTTTCAATCTTATTAAGTCTGGACCAGTACCTATAATCTTTAAACAGAAATCTTTCAAATCTAGGGACAAAAAAGATTTAATTAACTCTTCAACCCCTTTTTCTTTAGAAACTCTACCTGCATAGAGAAACTGTTTCTTTGTATTAATATTTGCATTGCTTATATTAGAAATATAATTTGGCAAAATAAAAAGTCTACTTTCAGAAAAGTTTTCTTTAATTAGAACTTCTTTGTGATGGTTAGTTAATAAAAGTAAGTTTGAGTTAATTCTTTTTAGAGATTTATACATTTTTTTTGAAAATCTTATAACAAAAAAAGATTTGAAATAAGACTCTTTAAAATATTTATTAAATAATAAAGACTTTTTCATACCACATGCATGGCAAAATTCATTATTTCCTATATGCCTATTTGAAAAAAAAGTATTCGCACAAAGATATCTAAAGTTGTGAATTTTGATAACAACAGGTATATCAAATTTTTTTGCTACATTTAATAAGCCTAAAGATCCTTTAAACCATAGATTGTGGATATAAATTATATCGGGATTAAACTCTTCTATTCTTTTTTTCATTATCCTATTTGATTCTAAATTTGTAAGAAAAATGAAATTTATTAAATCATATATGTTGAATTTTTGTTTATTATTAAATAAAAGTTTTTCAACCTGATAATTTTGACTTAAGAGGTCTACTTCGCCATTGATAGCAGAGTCTTCTCCTCCAAAATTTCTGTATAAATTATGTATCAATAGTACTTTTTTCATATTAAATAAGTTAATTTAAGTAACTATCATTAATCATAATGCATATAGTTTTATTTTTTACTTTTGATTATTCACTGGTTACTTGGTTGAAAAGTGGACACCTTACTAGAGAGTTGAAATTCTATGAATATTTAGTGAAAAAAGGAATAGATGTTTCATTTGTTACATACGGAGATGATGAAGATTTAGAAATATTAAAAGATTCAAAAATTAACATATTTCCAATTTATAGTTTAAGAAAAAAAAGTAAATATAAAGTAATTAACCTTTTGAAGTCTATTTTTATTCCTTTCAGTTTGAAGAAAAAAATAAACACTCATTCAAAAAAAGTAATAATAAAACAAAATCAACTACTTGGTTCTTGGGTGTCAATAATGTTTAAAATAATAACAAAAACAAAACTCTATACAAGAACTGGCTACGATATGTATTTGTTTAGTGTTGAAGAAAAGAAAAGTTTTTATAAAAGACTCTTGTACTTTCTACTAACACAAGTCACTTTATTTTTCTCGGATTATTACTCAGTAACTAGTAACTCTGACAAAAATTTTCTAAAAAAAAGATACTTGGGTACAAAAAAAATTGTAGTTAGACCTAACTGGGTTGAAGTAGATTTAGACAATAATGAAAAAAAATATGGTAATCAATTACTTGCAGTCGGTAGACTAGAAGAACAAAAGAACTTTCATGATCTTTTATATGCCGTCAAAGAAACTGGATTTAAAGTTGATATTTATGGAGAAGGCAGTCTCAAGCAAGAGCTTATTAGCCTTTCAAAAAATTTAAATATTAGTCTTAACATTTATAACAATATAGAAAATGATGAACTTATAAATATTTATAAAAAATATAAGTATTTTGTATCTTCATCTAATTTTGAAGGTAATTCAAAAGTAATTCTTGAGGCAATGGCAAATGGTTGCATTGTAATTGCAAAAGATATTGAAAATAATAGTGAAATAATCAAAAATAATAATTCTGGATTACTTTATAAAAATAACCTAAATGAAATATTAATTAAATGTAAAAATGATGAATATAAAAATGTAAACTTTACTGAAAATGCTAAAAATACGATTAAAAATTACTATAGTAAGGATGTAATTTTTTCAGATTATTTATCAGATTTTAAAAAAATTATACAAAAGTAAATAAGCGTGTTCCTTCAATATTTTTTATATTGAGGTGGAAATCATATTCAAAATCTTCTTTACTGTGTGTAGAGTTAATAACAGTTATCTCTAGTTTCTTCAAAACTGAATAAATTTTATTTTTGGTATCGATATCTAAATTGGAAGTTGATTCATCTAAAAAAAGAACGTCAACATCTGCCAACATAACTCTTATAAATGAAATTTTTTGCATTTGTCCTGACGATAAACTTTTATTGTTTATTCTCATGTCAAGATTCGGAGCTTCTCCATTAAATAAATCAAAAAGCTTAATGTATTCATTTAATTTGTCATCAGAAATATCATTACTATTTCCATACCTTAGGTTCTCCCTTATCGATGAATCAATTATTAGAGGGTTCGGCCCGACATAACCAAAATTATCTGAAAATACTTTTACTGAACCTTCCGTAGCAAAATAGATACCTGACATAAGACCAATTAGAGTGCTTTTCCCTGTTCCATTTAATCCAGTAATTACTGTATGTTTATTTTTTTCAATATTTAAACTTAAGTTTTCAAACATATATTCAGTAGATCCAAAATATTTAAAATTTACATTTTCAACCTTGATTGCCACACTCTCTTTCATGTTTTTATCAACAACTAAGGGGCTAAGCATTATTTCTTTATCGCTCTCAAATTCCATTAATTTCTCAATATGTACCTGAGAATTAATAAGTGCATTTAATGAATTATTTAAATTACCCAATGTCTGAACAAGCCTTAAAGTTACACCAATAAACTCCAATGTAATCAATTTAATTATTGATTTATTTAGCAGTGCAATAACGAAAACTGATGTTGCAAAAAAAGTGGGAAATATAGAGTTAATTGTTGAAAAATTAAAATTCTTAAACTGAGCAGACTCATAAGATCTTGATACTTTTTTGAATCTAGATAGCTCTAAATCGCTCGTTTTTAGTATTTTGATTAAGAACATATTATCTATGATTTTTTGAATATCTTGACTAATTTTTTTTGACTTCTCATAAGATATATGAATATATTTTCGTGCTTGTTTTAGTAGTAATCTTGTTGGGAAATATATTATTATTCCCAAAACTAATAGATAACTTGAAAATTCAAAATTTGAATCAATCAAAAAGAAAACGTATACAAAAAGTTGAATTGTATAGTTTAATATTTTTGCAAATGCATTGTAAAAATAAGAAATGTGAATTGTTAATTCGTTAACATAAAATGTTGAATCAGCAATCGAGTAATTACCCCTATTATAAATTTCCTTTAACAGATAACTACGTAGGCTTTCTCTAATTTCCAATGTTAATTTTTGAATTATAACTTTTTCTAAATAAAAAAAGGAAAACCTAAGGATTACAATTAAAATCATTAAATAATCATTTTCAAACAAAAACTCTAAAACTACCCTATATATTGAATTCAATTCGATTGTACTTTTTGAAGAGAGTAAATAAGAAAAATATAAAATTATAAATATATCAAACAAAACGCTCAAATTTGACAACACAAGAGAGAAGAATATTTTTATCTTTTTATTTTTTATGCTGCTTTTTCTTGATACATATAAAATGTTATCAAGGCTGTTTCGAATACTTTTTAAAAGCATAACTATAGTATATTAAGAATTACTCTGTTAATTGTAATTATTTTCATACATTAAGAAAGATAATGGTTTATGAAGTTTAATAAGTATAAAATTTCTCACTATTTTGTTTTCATTATCTCAGGAATTAATTATTTTATAGCAATACTTTTAAAAAGTTTTATAAGAGAAAGAAATAACAATATATTGTTATTTGGTCAGAAGCTTGTTGGGAATCTAGAAGTTATATTCAAAGATTCAAGATTTAATAAAAACAATATCTTTTTTATCACATTAAATTACAGAGATTATTTAAATTTAAAAAAAATATACGGAAACAGAATCCTTACTCCATTAAATATTCTTCAATTATTTAAAGGTTTAGGTTCAAAAATGGTAGTTGCTTCGCATGGTATTTTTCTACACAAGACAATAAAAAAATTAGGAATTAAAACAATTTGGTGTCCTCCTGGCATCTGGGGTGTTGTACCAAAAAATAAGAAAAAAACCATACAAGATTTAGAGACTTTTGATCAAGTTTGGCTTCATTCACCTTACGATAAAAAAATAGTTCAAGATGAACTTTTATGTAAAACTTTTAACTTAAACATTTTAGGATTTCCTAGAAATCAAGTATTAATTGAAAATACTAAAAACAAGGATGAGTTAAAAGCTAGAAATTCTTTAACTGGGAAAAAGATTATTCTTTATGCCCCAACATCAAATAGAGGTAGTAAACAATATATGGACTCAGAATTTTCTTTATACAATGTTGATTTTTATAAGCTTATGATTGAAGAGCTTTCAAATACAAATATAAATTTGATAATCAAAACACACCCAAAAGACTCTCTATCTAAAGAAATCAAAAAATTAGTAAAAGATAATGAGAATCTGTTCTTTCAAGATGATATGGATGTTAATTATGATTATGACCAATTAATAATGAGTGATATTTTAATAACTGACTTCTCAACAATTTACGTTGATTATTTATTATTGGATAAACCTATTTATTTAATTAATAATCCAGATCCTGACCCACAAAGAAAACTATCTAGTATCTTAACAAATATTAATTTACCAAAAATTAATGACAAAAAAGACCTTATAAATATGATAGAAAAACTAAAGCTTGATAAGCTCAAATCTGATAACATTGAAAATTTAAAAAATGTAATATATGGAAAGCAAAATCATTTAAAGACCATAGATAGAATTAATAAGATATTTTCTTCTAGTTAAATCAAAACAATATAAAATTAACTATTATTTAATGAAATTATGACAATCCTGGCTGGATCTTCAAGTAAACCTAAATAATTACTACTATCAATTTTTAATAAATCCCTAATTCGATTTTTTAAGTTGTATGAATTTAGAGAATTAAAGCTTGAATTTATAAGATCGTAAGAAGCTATATAAAGTCTGTTGTGATGTAAAGATCCGAACATAAATTTAATATTTTTTTCATCATTTTCTATTATTGCAACATCTGATATTCCATGCTCAACAGTTTTATCAACACCAAAATAATAGATTGGCTCTACAAATCCATATTCTTTATGGGACTTCTTATATCGAGGTACATCTTCTGTTTCCTCAAAAACAAAATTTATACCCCACTTAGATTTGTAATGTAACCCATAAGAAGCTACAGGCCAACCATAATTATTTTTTTTAGAAGTATCAATTAAGTTTATTTCATCGCCCATCCTCGGACCATGTTCTGTAGAAATAAATAAATCTTTACTTACTTTTTTAATTCCCTGGGGGTTCCTATGACCAAGTGTAAGTATTTCATAGGAGGCATCATTTTTATTGATCTTTATAGTTTTACCATATTGACTAGTAATATCTTGAGGTAATTTTTTTTGTCTAAAATCTCCTACTGTTAATATTAAATTTGATTCATCATAATTTTCTATAGCACCCCCAGATTGAGCAGCTGTATATTCTGCACTTGTTCTTGGAATACAGTCATTTAATGTGAAAAATTTAGTAAACATAACTTTATTTACATCAGCTTCTCCTTTTAAAATGCTTAAAGTTCCACAATCAGTATCAACTTCATCTATATAAGAAACATATATGTAACCATCATCATAAAAAATATTTCTAACACTTTCCCAACCGCCCCAACTAAATCTTTCATCAAAACCATAAAGATATTCATTCTTTACGAGCTCCTTAAAGTTAGTATCTATTAGCTGAAAATTAGATTTGGATTTATCAATTAAGTTTTTTAGATTCATATAAAAGAGGTCCCCAGTAGCTGATATATATAAAATTTTATCTTCATATTTTTCTAGGTACCCAATAGGTTTCCCGCTTGTTTTATCAAATTTGATATTTTCACAACATAAAATAAACTCTTTTATAAATATCTCTTCGTTAAATGAAATATTTCTGAATTCAATAATTGAGTTTGAATTATTATATATCTCATCTCTATCTTGATAAACATCGGCCTCTTTATAAACAAAATCTTGTGCAGTTATGTTTGACAAAAAAGAATTTTCTCTTGCTTCAAAATAATAACTTTGGTTACTTGCCGAAATTATTATTGGAATTAATAAAATTCCAAATTTAATTAAATAATTTATATTAATTTTTGATATAACAAAAAATAAAATTGGGAAAAGAAATAACAAGTATAAAAAATTACTTCTAGGAAAATCGGTTATTTTAAATAAATAAAACACACTAAAAAATCCAAAAATATTTGAAGAATAATAATTAATCGATAAGAGCTTATTAAATAGCATCGAAAAAAAAGTAACTGCTAGAGAAAGTACTAACAAACTATATGAAGTATAAAAAAAGTTTTCTCCAAAAAATGAAAAATAATAATCCAGAGTGTTTTCGAAAGCATAATAATACCTTCTAGTTAATTTAAAAAATATTTCATAAAAAAGTACGCTGTAAAAAAAATATAATAAATCATCGCTTGAAAAGGAACTTAAAATTTTATTTATTTTTTTTTGTATCACTTGAAAATTATAACAAAATAAGACTTCTAGATATTGATTAAAAATTCATATATTGTTAAAAAGAAAACAAATATACTTAGTACATGAATAAAAGTATTTCATTAGGGATTATTGTTCCTTTTTATAATGAAGAAAAATTCTTAGAAGAGTCAGTATCTAGGCTTTTAAAATTAGAAATTGTTGATCAAATTGTTATGGTAGATGATTGCTCAACCGATAACAGTTATTTAAAAGCAGAAAAAATTTTTAAAGATAACAATAAGATTTTGCTTACTAAAACAAAATCAAACAAAGGAAAAGGAGCAGCCGTCAAGAAGGGCTTAAGCTTAATATCAACTAGTCACGTAATTATACACGATGCTGATCTTGAATATTTTCCTGATGATATACCTGAAATGTTTGAAAAAGTATCTATTGACAAAGATCTCCTAATTTTGGGCTCAAGAACAATTGGTACAAAAGAAAGAAAAAGCATTTATTTTTATACTTATTTTGGAAATAAAGTTTTAACAATGCTTTTTTCAATATTGAATAATTATAAAGTTTCAGACATTGCAAGCTGTTATTGGTTGGTAAAAGTAGATAGTTTAAAAAAAATTAATATTAGAGAAAAAGGCTTTGCTATTGAGGTTGAAGTTTTATCAAAATTTATAAAAAATCAAATTGAGATAATAGAAGTACCTATAAGGTATCAAGGAAGAAGCTATGAGGACGGGAAAAAAATCAAACTAAGTGACGGTATTAAAATCTTTTTTAAAATATTGAAATATTGCAAAATAAATATATTTATTTAATTTATTGTTTATTCTGAAAAAATAATCTGGTTTCCAAAAAAATAAAAAAGAAACAACAAATCAATACCGTTATAGATATAAAAGGAGTTTTAGGGATTATCAAATTATTTTTATTTTTTACTTGCTCTAGTGCATAAATTCTGCATTCGCTGCTGTTTGGAATTAAAGACCTATCAGTCCCGTGATTTACTAGAACTTCTTGTTTGCTCCCAATGCACTCAGTAGCATATTTTTTATCGTAATTTTCTCTATTTTCACTAATACCTAATTTTTTCTCAGAACAATCAGCTTTTAAATTATTTATATTTCCTGATTTAAATAGAGACTTGAGTAAAGCATTTTCATAAATTAAGAAATTGTTAATTGCACAAAATGGTGAATATTGATTTGAAACAATTAAATGTTCGGAAAGTAGTTGATTATTTTCTTTTGGATGTCCTGCAATGAAAAAAATACTCAACAGATATAAAGTTAAAATGAACATCTTCTTAGAATTTATTTCTTTAAATATCTTTACACCTAAAAACAATATTGGAATAGACAATAAAAAAGAGAAATAAAAAGCTTTGAATGTATCGCCTTTAATCGGATTGTAATTGTTGGATGGAATGCCCAATGAGTTAACATACAAAACAAGAATGCCTACTAAAGGAGCAATGTAATATTTTCTATTTTTCTTATCTTTAACAGCTAGAGCTATTATTGCAATATAAAAAATCATTGAAAAAATAAATGAAACTATTTTCCTGATATGGTGCATGTGGAATATTAAATATTCACTAAATATTCCTTGATAGTTAACTTGCCGAGTTTCAGAAAATGAATATTCAGAATTATTGACAAACACATTTTTTCTTACTTTTAAAAAATACTGAGAATCAGAATCAAAAAGTTGATTAAAGTAATC
>CEVR01015114.1_pt1 | contig 12212 bp, 14 predicted proteins | sample 356541 | NCBI WGS metagenome assembly CEVR01 (sample SAMEA2623734, study PRJEB7988) | marine metagenome | isolation source: saline water (ENVO:00002010), including
CTTTCTATATTAGACAGAGGTTATGCAATAGTTACGAATGATAAAGGGGTTGCATTAAAATCTTCAAAACAAGTCAACAACGGAGAAAAACTTCAAGCAAGATTAAGTAAGGGCTCAATTGAAGTAAAAGTAAATAAAGTGAATGATTAAAAACAAAACTCCAAAATTACTTGGTCTTATATTAATTTCTCTCAACCTTTTAGGTGATCTTTCAGGAGATCCGGGTGAAATTATTGCAGTAAAACTAAATCAAGGTGAAGCTGTAAGTTCACATTTAATAATTGAAAAGGAAGGTATTCGCTATGCAATGATCGCACTTCCATTCGACAAGCAAGGTAAATCTATCAAGTTTAACAATAGAAATATATTAATAAATAAAAAAAACTTTGGAGAATCAAGGATTACTATTGAAAATACATCTATGGTCAATCTTAGCTCAGAGGATTCTCTTAGAGCATTTAAAGAATCTCAATTAATAAAAAAAGCGTTAGAAAATTATTCAACAGAATTTAAATCAAATTTAAGCTTTATTATTCCAGTTGAGGGTGTTATTTCCAGTAGATATGGTAAAAAACGATATATTAATGAATCTCCTAGATCGCCACACCTAGCGCTCGATATTGCTGCTGTTACTGGAACAGAGATAGTGGCACCTGAGAGAGGAAAAGTGATCTTAATTGGTGATTTTTTTTATTCTGGCAAATACTTGATCCTTGATCATGGTCACGGGCTATTATCTTCATACAGTCACTTATCTAAAATTAATGTTTCAGTTAATCAATTTATTGAACAAGGAGAAAAACTTGGGGAAATTGGTGCTACTGGAAGAGTTACAGGGCCTCATCTTCACTGGTCAGTATATCTTAATAATACTAGAATTAATCCAGAATCGATTATCAAAGAAAAATTTTTAGAAAACCTTCTATTGCGGAATGTGATGATGTCGAAATCAAACTAAGTATGATTACGAGTTTGGTATTCTAAAATTAAATCGATAATTATTTTATTAAGATCATCTTTAGTTTGTGGTCTGAATAAAGAGAGGCTTAATTCTCCATCAGGATTAATAAAAAATGTTGCGGGAACAGCTGGAGGAGTTTGTATACCCCATATATCTCTTGGATGAGTTATCAAAGATGGTACCAAAATATTAAATTTCTTTGCAATGGGTTCTAACTCATCAATTTCAAGTTGATCAAAATTGAAAGTGTAAACTTTTATATTCTTATTCTCTTTTGCAAAATCATTTAGTTCAGGTATTTCTTTAATGCAAGGTGCGCACCAGTCTGCCCAATAATTAATAACAACCCAGCCTCCATTAAGTTTTGAAAGATTTGTATCATTTCCATTAAACACATCAATATCATTAATATCATTCTTCTGACAACCTAATATAATGATTAGGCATAAAAGCTGTATAATCTTAATCTTCATCGGCTACATAATATAATTAAAACTTAAAAAGTAAACATGAAAGAAAAATTTTTACTAATATTGTTCTATTCTGCATCAGGATCGGTAAGAAATCTTGCCCATGCAATAGCTGATGGAGCTGAAGAATATGATTTAAAAGTTAAGCTTAGAACTGTTCCAAAAATTTCAAAGGACAATAAAAGTATCAATCATGATATTCCTGATTCTGGAGAAATATATTGTACTAAAGAAGATTTAATAAATTGTAATGGTCTTGCAATTGGATCTCCGACTAGATTTGGATCTATGGCAGCACCTCTAAAATACTTTTTGGATTCAACTGGTGATATTTGGTCTACAAATGCTTTAGAAAATAAACCTGGAATTGCATTTACTTCAACTGGTTCAATGCATGGAGGACAAGAAATAACATTATTTAACATACATACGTATATGCTTCATCAGGGAATGGTCATATGTGGAACACCCTATTCCATTGATGAATTAAATAAAACAAAAGCTGGAGGTACTCCATATGGAGCATCTCATGTAGAAAACTTTAACTCTTCCTCTGAACTTTCTAGAGAAGAATATGAAATTGCTAAAAAATCTGGTGTGCGTATAGCCAAATTAATTAATAAACTTAATGTTTAATATTTATACTCAAAAATATACTAATTTTACTCATGTTATTTTCTTATCATTGTTTTTAGTCAAACTTATTAACGTTCTTCAAAATAGAATTGATTTTCTTCAATTCTTAGCATGGGTACTACCATTAGTAATCTTTTACTATTTTTTGAACAAACTTATTGTTAGAACATATCAATGGTTTTGCTTTTTTTTGATGATTTATTTTCTATTTTCTTCTTTAAGGGTTTTTGGTACTGTCCCTCATTGGTTGGATATCGGAGAATTGTTATGCATTTGCTTACTATTTGTACATATAATGTTTGGCCCCAAAACTATTAAAAACATGAAATAAAATTTATTTACATGATGAAATTAATAACTTATCATCTTATTCCTTTTGGAGAAGCCTATGAATAAGCCTAAATCGATTTGGTCAAAAGCAGATAACTTTCTTTCTTTAATTAGAAAACTTTTGCTTAATGCTGTAACTGCCATTGTTTTAATTATTATTACATTCTCAATCCTCGGTGGCATTATATCTTCATTTACAGAAGACGAGTCAATAGATAGCAATGGGAAAATCTTATGGTTTAAGCCAACAGGCGTTGTTGTTGACTCTGTTGTAAACTCAGCACCTTCATTTGATTCCCTTTTATTGGGAGATACCTCGACTGAGCAACATGAATTAAAAGATCTTTTAAAAGTCTTGAATAGTGCAGCTGAAGATGAGTCTTTAGCAGCTGTTTATGTAAATGTATCCGAATTAGGAATGTACTATGCTTCTGCTTTTGAAATTGCAAATGCTGTTAAAAATATAAGAGATAATGGTAAAAGAGTTATCGCTTATGCAGAAAACTTTGGCAATCAAGCATATTTAATTAGTTCTCAAGCTGACACAGTAATGGTAAATGAATATGGCTCAGTTTCTGCTTTTGGTTTTGCAAGAAAAAGAGAGTTCTATAAAGACTTATATGAAAATATAAATTTAAATTTTAATGTTTTTGTTGCTGGTGATTTTAAGAGTGGGCCAGAGCCCTATACAAGAAATTCAATGTCTGAAGAGGATAAATTAGCATGGAATGAATTTGCTAATCCTCTATGGCTTAAGATGACGCAGATGATGGAATCTGGAAGAAATTTGAATGATGGTACTATTCAAGATTATGGAGATAAATTATGGGAAATGTCTATAGACAATCCTGAAATTGCTCAAATTGCTTTAGAGCTTGGTATGGTAGATATGGTTGTATCAAGAGAAGAGCTAAGGCATTGGATGTATAAACAGTTTCCAAATGAAAATAATGATAAGAACGAACTACCTGATTCAATTTCGATATACGAATATCTATCTCTTGTAGATGAAGAACAAAATAGTTCTGAAAATAAAATTGCAATTGTGAATGTTGAGGGCACGATTGTAACTGGAGAGGCTTCCTATAATGTCGCAGGGTCAGATACGATTGTAAAGAATATAAGAAATGCAATAAAAGATACTTCTGTAAAAGCATTAGTACTAAGAGTTAATAGCCCAGGTGGAGATGTATGGGCAAGTGAACTAATTACAAATGCCTTAGATGAATTTAAATCATCTGGCAGACCAATAGTAACTTCGATGGGAGATATAGCTGCATCTGGAGGAGTTTGGGTTACTACATTATCAGATGAGATATGGGCAAAAAATGAAACAATAACTGGCTCAATTGGTGTTTATGGAATAATACCTACTCTTGATGGTATTTATGAGTGGGCTGGAATTCAAGTTGATGGCGTTACTTCTACAAAAGCTGGCGAATGGGATGAAAGACTTCCAATGCCTGAATACGTTACCAAAGCAATTCAAGCAGGTATTGATCATACTTACAATAAATTTGTTTCAAAAGTTGCAGAAAATAGAATGGTTCCTGATAAAGAAATATTATCAATCGCTGGTGGAAGAATTTGGTCTGGAGAAAAAGCCTTACAGCTTGGATTGGTTGATAAGATAGGTGATTTAGATGACGCTGTAGAATCTGCTGCTAGCTTTGCTAATCTCGATGACTATATGGTAGTTTCATATTCAAAAGAAATGGATCCATTTGATTTATTCATTAACGAATTGTTAAATAGTTTTGGATCTAAAATAAATGCCGGATCTGAAATAAAAATGCTTGCAAAGATTATTGATTCAAATTATAAATTTATTGATCTTGATAAGAAAATTAATACTGCAATATACTGTTTTGAGTGTGAATACTTTAGTTCTGAATAAATTCTTTTATTAATGGAATAGTTATTCTTCTTTTTAATTTTAAAGATTGTTGATCAAGCTCATCTATAATTTCTAAGATATTAGTTAGACTTCTTGTTGAATGTGTCATGAGATAATCAATTTCGCTATCACCTATCTCAAGAGATCTTTGTTCTATTATAAATTTTAGAGCATCTTTAAGGTTATGTTCTCTAATTGGAAATAACTCTAAATGATCAATTTTTTTAATTCTTGAAAATAAATCTTTAAGATTGAGGTTTAATGACGATGGATTTAATCTTGAGCAAAAAATTAATCTACAGTTTGACATCAAACAATTATTAATTAGATTAAAAATTGCAACTTCCCAGTTATTATCTTTAGCAATTGAATCAATTTCATCAATACAAATTAAATCTAATTCCTCCAATGAGTCCAGAAAACTCGATTCATATTCCTTAACCTCATTAAGTGGAATATACAAAGATGTTTTTTTGCAATCTGTATAATGATTACATAAGGATTGAAGCAAAAAAGACTTACCCGTTCCAGCTATACCATAAAGAAATAAATCATCATTATTGAGGAGAGCGTCTTTGGCATACAAATTTAAATCATCCATATAAAAATCATCAAAAGTGGCTATACTTTTCTTAGTCCATGGAAAAATTAATTGTTCAGGTTTATTCATTATGAAAAATTTTTATGTCCTTATACCAAGAATATGCATATACAATTAGGCTCGTAAGAGTAATTAGAATTATCATAATATCAAGTACATAGATACCAAACTCAAGTTCAAATATCTGTTTAAGAAAAATAACTGCAATATAAATTATTTGCAATGACGTTGTGAGTTTTCCTAATAAATTCGGCATTGGAGTATTCAATTCATTTAAAGTCATCTGTATTGCAGCACCTAAAAGAATTGCAATATCTCTGCCTATAAAAATTATAAATATATAAAATGGTATATATTGATTTAGCCAGAGTATAAATATAGTTCCTGATAAAAGAAGCTTATCTGCAATAGGATCAAGTATTGTTCCAAGATCGGTTTGCCAATTCATTTTTCTTGCCAAGAAACCATCCATTGCATCTGTTATAGCTGCTAATACAAAAAAAACTATGCTTAGTTCAAAATTATTTAAATAAATATTATTTAAAATAGGATATACAAGACCAATTCTTATTATTGATAATAAGTTAGGAATGAAAATAAAATATCTACTCATCTTATTAGATCAATTTCAATTATATTTTTTGAATATTCGATATCGGTGATTTTTAAAAAATTGATATCAGATATTTCTCTTATATAGCTCTTAAAATCACCGTATATGTTTATAGAATATGAGATTTTATCAATTTCAAAACTATCAATACTTATTTCTTTTGTACCTACTAAATTTTTAATTAGATCTCTTGAGTTGGAGTAATCATCAAAGCTAAATATATTAGCAATTGATAATTTTGCAAAATCTAATTGCGATGTATCAATTGTATTACTATTTAAAAGATTATTTATTTTAGAAGTTACATATTTCTCAAATCTTTCAATAAAAAAATTATTAAAATTCTTATCCTTGTATTCAAAACTCATGTCACCGTTAACCAGCCAATCATCAACACCGACCTTTGTTATATTAATTTCAACAACTTGATCTGATGCAAACTTAGAATTCAATAAATTATTAGAATTAATTAATTTGGAATAACTTGATATGAGATCAAGATCATTAAGGTCAGGCTCAGGAAGTTCCAAAAAGATACCTCTTTTGTCATGAAGCTTTTTTAACGATTTTTTTATTAAAAAATCAATTTCTGATTTCGATTCAGAGTCTTTTAAAAGATAGGGATTTGATGAACCAGAATCAATATTAATTAAAAATAAAATAACTGGACGCGAAATTCCTATTGCTGATATTGATAGCTCATTAAATTTTTTTACTAATAGGTCTTTATCAAAATCAACTTGTAAAAAGCTTTCATTATTATAATTTTTAATAGAATAACTTCGAATGAAATCTTTTCTAGAATTATCAGCATTAATAATTTTCCATATATTTGATGGTGAAGGGTCCCCACTAAGTCTATAGATCATGGTATTGAATGAATTATTAATTGATTTTTCAATATTAGAATTATCTTGAATAGGTTCATAAACTATAAAAAGTTCATTAAACTCCTTTCCAAAGCATGTATTAGAAAAGATAATAAGGCAAAATATAGCATGTTTAAAAAATCTTATTTTTTTAGTAATCATAAAATGTATTTTAAATGACAAAAGGTATTATAGAAAATGATCCATATAAGTCTGCTGGTGTAGATATCGAGGCAGGTGAAGATCTAATAAATAAAATTAAGAAAGATGTAGCTCTTACACATAACCATAACGTTCTGGGTAATATTGGTGGTTTTGCAGGAATGTATAAACTAGATAAAGAGTATGAGAATCCAGTCTTAGTTTCTTGTACTGACGGAGTTGGCACCAAAGTTGCCTTAGCCCAAGAATTTAATAATTTACAAGGCATAGGTCAAGATCTTGTAGCAATGTGCGTTAATGATTTAATTGTATGTGGAGCAAAACCTTTATTTTTTTTAGATTATTTTGCTTCGTCAAAGCTCATAGTTGATGAAGCAACACAAGTAATCAAGAGTATCTCAGATGCATGTATTGAATCAGGTTGTGCCTTGCTTGGTGGAGAGACTGCTGAAATGCCTGGTCACTATGTAAATAATAATTTTGATTTAGCAGGATTTTCAGTTGGATGTGTTGAAGAAAGTAAGATTATAAAATCTAAAAATGTTGTTCCTGGGAATGTTCTGATTGGTATTGAATCAAGCGGACCTCATTCAAATGGCTTTTCTTTGATAAGAAAGATTTTAAGTGAGTCAGATATATCTATTTCAGAAAAGAAAGATATAGCAAATAAATTACTAATGCCGACCATCCTTTATCCAAAGTTAATATTGAAGCTTCTTGATAACTTTAAAATTAATTCAATATCACATATAACTGGTGGTGGTCTTACCGAAAATCTCCCAAGGTCAATTCCAAAAAATTTGAGTATAGAAATACAGACTAATTCTTGGGAAGTACCAGAAATTTTTAAATGGCTTAGTAGTGAGGGAAATATATCAGTTAATAACATGCATAGAATATTTAATTGTGGAATAGGAATGGTACTAATTGTTGAAGAAGATGAATCAAAAGAGATTTCTAAAAAAATATCTTCATTAAATTTCAAAAATTTTATTATTGGAAAAGTAAAAGAAAAGACTCAAAATAATTCTGTAGTATTTTTATAAAATATCTAATGAAAAAAATAGCCATACTAATTTCGGGAAGTGGTTCTAATTTGGAAGCAATTATTAATGCCTGCAATTCAAAAGAAATTTATGGTCATGTTGTTTGTGTTATTTCAAATAATCCTGATGCATATGGATTAGAAAGAGCAAAAAAATTTAAAATTAATACAAAAGTTATTGATCATAAATTATATTTAGAAAGAGATAAGTTTGATAATGACCTTCAAATTTTTTTAGAGGAATTGTCGCCAGACTTAATTGTATTAGCTGGATTTATGAGGATATTAGGAAGCAAAATCACCAATAAATTTAGTGATAAAATGATTAATCTCCACCCTTCCTTGTTGCCCTTATATCCTGGTCTAAATACTCATGACCAAGTACTAACAAATAAAGATAGTTTTCACGGAATATCTATTCATTATGTATCACCAAAACTTGATGGAGGTCCACTAATTGCTCAAGGAGTAATAAAAGTTAATAAAAATGAAGAAAAAAATAATTTAATCGATAGAATACATAATTTAGAACATATATTGCTACCAAAAATTATCAATCAAATTTGTTTAGGTAATATTAATTTAGTAAAAGGTAGGGTTATATACAAAGATTTAAAATCTCATAAAAAAGGATATATACAAAAGCACTATGAAATATAAAATTCTAATATTCCCTTTATTTTATCTATCTTATATAAATGGATATGATTTGTCTGAATATGAAGCAAAATATAAGTTTGAATCAAATGAGATATCAATAACAGGTATTAGAGAGTTTAAAAAAAATCAGGATGGTTACGAAATACGCTTCAATGCTTCAAATCTTATAGCTAGTTTATTTTTTTCTTCGAAATTTAGCATTAATAATGATGAGGTTAATTCAAAAACATACGATGTTAAAATAAGGCCAAAATTTTTAAAAAAAAATCAGTCTGTAATTTTTAATCAGCAAAAGGGTTTTGTTGAATCAAATGGTCACACTTCTTGGAGATTTGAATTTGATAATACAGGCCTGCTTCTGGACCCCCTTAATGTTCAAATCATGATAAGGACATTAATAAAAAAAGGACTCAATAGTTTTGAATTAGATATTATTGATATGGAAAACGGTGGGTCTAAAACATATTCTTATGCTGTCCGAAAAGATGAAACATGTATAGTTGATGGAACTGAATACAACTGTACAATTCTTGAAAGATATAGGGAAAATAATAATAGAGTAGTTAAGTATTATTTAGCAAAAGAGCTTGATTATATGTTTGTTAAAATTATAGATATAAGTCCAGATAAGATTAATAGATTAGAATTAAAAGAAATACTAAGTTTTGGGTAGAGTAACTCCTGTTTGTCCCTGATACTTTCCACCCCTATCTTTATAGCTTGTATCACATTCTTCATCAGATTCAAAAAATAGCATTTGAGCAACGCCCTCACCTGCATAAATTTTAGCTGGTAAATTGGTTGTATTTGAGAACTCTAAGGTTACATGTCCCTCCCATTCTGGTTCTAAAGGAGTTACATTTACAATTATTCCACATCTAGCATAAGTAGATTTTCCAAGACAAATAGTCAATACATTTCTAGGAATCTTAAAATATTCGACTGTTCTTGCTAATGCAAAAGAGTTTGGTGGTATTACGCAAATATCTGAATTTATATCAACAAAACTATTTTCATCAAAATTTTTTGGATCAACAATTGCTGAATGAATATTTGTAAAAACTTTGAATTCATCAGAACACCTTACATCATAGCCATAACTGGAGACACCATAAGAAATAAGTTTATTCCCTTTGCTATCAACTCTAATTTGATTTTGAGAAAATGGTTCGATCATATTGTGATTTTCAGACATAACCTTTATCCATTTATCAGATTTAATCGACATTTATTTCCACCCTCCCCTCAATTGCTCTGGCAATAGTTGTCCCATCAACATACTCTAACTCTCCGCCTATTGGAATACCATATGATATTCGAGAAACTTTAACATTTTTAACATGATCTTTAATAAAGATTGATGTTGCATCTCCCTCAACAGTACTGCTTGTTGCTAGAATTATCTCTTTTATACCTTCAGCATTAATACGATTTAGTAGCTCATTGATACCAAGTTCTTCAGGACCAACACCATCAATTGGTGATAATCTTCCTAATAGAACAAAATACTTTCCTCTGTATCCTCCAGTTGATTCAATAGCTAAAACATCCGAAGGACTCTCAACTACACAAATGCTTAGGCCATCTCTTGAATTATCAGAACATACTCCACATAAATTTTTAGATGTAAGCATCCTGCAAGAAGAACATCTTTGAATACTATCAACCGCTTGCAGAAGGGTGTTTGCAAGAATACTTGCTCCATCTTTGTTTCTATCCAATAAGTATAAAGCCATTCTTTGTGCAGATTTCTTTCCAACCCCAGGAAGTATCGTTAATGCATTAACTAATTCTGTAACTAAATCTTGATTCATTTTATTTTATAGGTTTGATGGTATCTGTTTTAATCTTTCCATTAAATTTTTTCATAAATTCTTTTATATCTTGATCTTCGTATATAGATTTTTGTGCAATATCCATATCCTCTTTATGTTTAATATCTTTTAATGATAATGGACTACTCACAACATTACCGACTTCAAAGAAAACTTCAACCTCAATTTCAAAAAAACCCTTAACAACTGATTTAAATTCTAAAATAATATTTTCAGGAATATCTCCTATTTTAGAATCTTTAATTAAAGTAAGTTTATTTTCTTTGAATGATTTAAGAGACATGTTTCCAAAATAATTTCTTACAAATGGACTCATTTCTGTATTATTAAAAAAGGATATCCAATCTTCATTATTCTTGAAAATATTATTATTTATAACTTTTATATCTTTGGGTTTTTGAACTTTTAGTTCTGATTTTTTAAAATTTTTTTTTTCAGCTGAGTCGTCTTTGTTGGTTGAGATTCCCTCACTAAGCTTTTGAAGAGGATTAAAAGTTAACATTCTCAATAGACATATCTCTAATGCTTCTTTTGGATTAGGATGAACAGAAAATTTTGAATAAGCATTCATAGCTATCTCATACAAAAGTTGACAAAATTCTTTATCTATTTTGGTTGATAATTCTTTAATATCATTAGATTCTGAATTATTTACAATTTGGTGAAGCGAAATCTGGTGAAGAGTTGAAATAATATCTTTCAGAATATTGTCATATTCTGGCGTTAATTCTTCAATTTGAGATAAAAGATCGAAGGTCTTTTTTCCATTTCCATCAATAACTGAGCCTATTAATTCAATTAACAATGAGTTATCAATTGTTCCTAATAAAGCTTTAACATCCTCTTTAAGCAATTCCCCATTTCCATATGCTATAGCTTGATCAAGCAAAGTCAGGCCATCTCTCACAGAACCATTAGCAGTGTTAGCAATTAATGAGACACTATCATTGTCATAATTGATCTTCTCTTTTTCTAATATCTTCTTCAAATGACTTGAGAGTATCTCTTCGTCAACGGTCTTTAAATTGAGTTGCAAGCATCTCGATTGAACAGTTTTAGGTATTTTTTCAGGGTTTGTCGTTGCAAATATAAATATAACATGAGGTGGAGGTTCCTCTAGCGTTTTGAGAAGCGCATTAAAGCTTGCTGGTGAAAGCATATGAACTTCATCAATGAGATATATTTTAAATCTTGCTTTTGCTGGCTTATATTCAACTGTTTCAATTAGATCTCTAATTTTTTCGACTTGAGTGTTTGAGGCAGCATCAATTTCTAAAAAATCTACACTTCTTCCAGTTGAAATTTCTTTAGTGTTAGAACATTCATTACAAGGATCTGGTGTTGGTTTGGAGCTACTTTCACAATTTAAACATTTTGCAAGGATTCTAGCAATTGTGGTTTTGCCTATGCCTCTAGTCCCAGAAAAGATAAAAGCCTGATGGATTTTTTCTTGATTAATACTATTGATTAACGCCTTTACTACATGGTCTTGTCCAATAACTTCATTAAAATCAATTGGCCTATATTTTCTTGCTAAAACCTCATAAGACATAGCATCAAATCATAACATGTCATTTGCAAAAACTGATTCAATTTCTCTAAATGTGAAACCTCTATTTTGAAGAAAACTTTTCTGCTTTAATTTTAGCTTAGGTTCCTGACAAGGTCCCTCTTTAAATTTCTTTGTAAAAACTTTTTTTGCTACTTGGTTCCAACCACCCTCGTTAGAGATAATTTCTTTTGATACAGATTCATTAATACCCTTACCCAAAAGCTCAAATGCTATTTTTTTTGGACCAAAGCCTTTTCTTTTTCTACTCATTACATACAACTCAGCAAATCTGTAATCATTAATTAAATTATTTGAATTTAGTTTATTTATAACCAAATCAATAATCTCTTTATCATCAAACCTAATTAATAATTTATCACTTATTTCTTTTTTTGAATGCTCCCTTCTTGATAAGAGATCAAGGGCCTTGTTATAAATAATAGTAAACTGTTCTTCATTCATTATTCAGAAGGTATTACTTTAGATTGATTGTTTATTTTTTGAATCAAAACTTTTTCGCCTAATATAAAAGTGTATTGATCATTTTTTTGGATTATTGAAATAGAATCTCCTGCATTGGT
>CEVR01023391.1_pt1 | contig 12184 bp, 8 predicted proteins | sample 356541 | NCBI WGS metagenome assembly CEVR01 (sample SAMEA2623734, study PRJEB7988) | marine metagenome | isolation source: saline water (ENVO:00002010), including
CCCCAGAATGTATAACCTTCGCCACCAAGTTGATGTGTGACTTCAATAGCTTTTTTCACCTGTGCTGCTGCATAAGCAAACGCATCGGCATTACAGCTGGTTGCTGCACCGTGCATATAACGAGGGTTAGCAAAAAGGCAAGCGGTACCCCAAAGGAGCTTAATACCAGTTCTTTCCTGCTCAGCCTTGAGAACCTTAGCGACAGAATCTAGATTTTTGTTGGATGCTGACAAGGTCTTACCCTCTGGAGCGACATCACGATCATGAAAGGCATAGTACGGAGCCCCAAGTTTCTCCATAAATTCAAAAGCTACTTTCACGCGCTTCTGAGCATTTTTAACTGACTCACTGCCATCATCCCAAGGACGTATTGCAGTGCCAACGCCAAATGGATCGGAAAGCGCGTTACGAAAGGTGTGCCAATAAACAACAGAGAACCGTAAGTGGTCCTTCATAGTCTTACCTTCGACAAGTTCATCCTCGTTGTACCATTTAAAAGCCAACGGATTTTTACTGTCAGGACCTTCGTACTGGATCTTTTTAATATTCTGAAAATAGGCCATATTATTAAATTTCGTAAATTTGGGCCGCTTGACGCGGCGGAATTGCTAAAGGGAAAAACAGCAAAATACAACCCAATTCCGGTGTTTTGACGTTGTCATTACCCAATAGCTTAGTTTTGACTGTGCGTATGCACTTATTTCGACTGATTTTCAGTCTAGTTACAACTTGCTTGTTTGCTGAACTGACCTATTCGGCGGATCCTATAAAACGACCCAATTTTGTTTTCGTCGTTTCCGAAGATAACTCAATTCACTACTTGCGTCTGTATGGCAATAAGCTTGGTATCACTCCAAACATAGAACAACTTGCTGATAATGGCCTAACCTTCAATTATGCGTTTTCTGGTGCGCCTGTTTGCTCGGTGGCACGCACCACACTGGCAACAGCAATGCACGCACCACGGGTAGGATTCCAGTATCATCGCAAATCCGCTCTAGCGACTTTACCATCAGGAGTAAAGCCATGGTCGCAAGTACTACGCGAAAATGGCTACTACACAACAAATAATGCTAAGACCGACTACAATTTTAAGGTAGACAGAAAAAAGGCATGGGATATGTCATCCAATAAGGCTACTTGGCGCAATCGACCAAACAATGCAATGCCCTTCTTCCATATGCAATCATTCGCAGATTCGCATGAGAGCCGATTACATTTCCCTTTAAAACAGATGGAAAAATCAACGAAGACATCACCAGATGATGTAGTGTTACAGCCTTACTTTCCTGATACCCCAATCATGCGCTATACCAAGGCTCATTACTATGACCGAATGAAAATCATAGACAGCCATGTCGGACGAATTATTAGCCAACTTAATGAAGACGGTATTCTGGAGGATACTTTTGTTTTTTACTTTGGAGACCACGGGGGCGTGATGCCTCGTAGTAAAGGTTACGCATATGAAAGTGGCTTACACATACCTCTCGTCGTCCGCATCCCAGAAAACTTTAAACACCTCATTAACCACAAACGTGGCAGTCGCACCAACGGTTTTGTAAGCTTCATAGACTTTGGGCCGACCGTGCTCAATCTTGCTAGCATCTCGCCGCATAAGGAACTTGATGGGCGGGCATTCTTAGGCAAGAGCATCTCAGCCGCCGACTTGGCAAAGCGAAATGAAGTCTTCGGCCATGCTGATCGGTTCGATGAAAAATTTGATATGGTACGCACATATCGTAAAAGCAAATGGAAATACATACGCAACTATCAGGCCTACTATGCTGACGGCCTGCAAAACAACTATCGTTACCGGCAATTAGCTTATGACAACTGGCGTAATCTTTATAGGGCAGATCGATTGAATCCGGTGCAACGACAGTTCTTCGAACGACGACCGGTCGAACAACTTTTCAATCTCGAGGACGACCCGCACGAAATCAACAACCTCGCTGACGATCCGAATCATGTTAATCGCTTAACCGAGATGCGGGAATTATTGAAAAATAAAATGAAGTCCATTAATGATCTCAGTTTTTATCCAGAGAATCGCATGGTTTCCGCCGCTCTGAACGACGGGGTGGCATTTGGCAGGAAACATGAAAAGCAAATAAGCCGCCTCTCAGAACTGGCAGACACCGCCCTGCTTCCATTCGATGAAGCACAACAAACTCTTACAAAGGCAATGCAATCCCAGGGGGCTTTACGACGTTACTGGGCACTCAAGGTATGCTCCAATTTTGGAAATAAAGCTGAGCCTCTCGTCTTGGCAGCCATGCCACTATTGAAAGACAAAAATCTGATGGTACGTGTTAGAGCTGCAGAATTTCTCGGGGGCATCAATAAGGTCGATCCTATGCCAACGCTTTACGACGTAGTGAACACTGCTGAAACCGAGCAAGAACTGATGATCGCCTTCAACACAATCGTCTACCTGCGTGATCAGGTCGGTCACAAATACGACCCGAAAAAAGTGCAATTAAAATTCAATAAGGGGGAAGTTTACCGACGAGTACAATACCTCGCAGGAACTGAACCAAATACAAATTACTAATCTTGATTATGAAAACTAAAATCACACTAAAAATAAAAGTAGCCATTTTTTTGATTGGCTTGGCTTTGTTGTCTCCGGCTTCGATCATGGCAGCTGACACCAACTGGCCAAACTGGCGGGGCGCAGGCGAAAACGGATCGACATCAATTGGCAGCTACGTCACAAAATTTGACAACGAAAAAAACGTTAAATGGAAAACCAAATTGCCCGCTAAGGGTTGCTCGACGCCAATCGTATGGAAGGATCAAATCATCATCACAAGTCCGGATGGCAAAAACGATACGCTGGTATCATTTAACTGGGGTGGCAAAAAACTATGGCAGACTACTGTTGGTAACGAACGAGCCGGCAAGCACCGAAACGGCTCCGGCAGCAACCCCTCGGCTATTACCGACGGTAAATTATTGTTCGCATATTTCAAGAGCGGCAACCTCGCTGGCTTCACATTAGACGGTAAATTAATTTGGAAAACCAATCTGCAGCAACGATTCGCTCGCGACACACTATACTGGGACATAGGTACTTCGCCTGTTTTGACCTCAAAACATGTCGTACTTGCCGTAATGCACTCCGGCGAATCGTATCTTGCGGCGTTTAACAAGCGAACTGGCGAACTGGCTTGGAAGGAATCCCGAAACTACAAAACACCCGTCGAGTGTGATCACAGCTACGCCACACCTCATGTTATCGAGTATCAGGGTCGCGAGGCAATCGTCGTCTGGGGAGCGGAACGGCTTACAATTCACAACGCCTCCAACGGTAAATTGTTTTGGACCTGTGAAGGATTCAATCCTGACCAGCGTGCAAACTGGGTACAGGTGGCCTCATCGGTACTCGATAGAAACATGGCAATTGTCCCGTATGGTCGAGGCAAACACATTGCTGGCATCGAATTAAGCGGGGATGGTAACGTTACCAAATCTAATCGCAAATGGACACTTAACGGCACTGGCTCATTCGTACCCACACCTGCTATACAAGACGGAAAAATCTACGTACTTGGTGATCGCGGACAGGTTGCCTGCCTAGATGTGAAAAACGGTAAAAAACTTTGGAGCGGGCAATTCCCTAAACATCGTGCAAGCTACTACGCCTCACCTACTGTAGCTGATGGTAAAATCTATGCTACTCGGGAGGATGGGGTCATCATGGTTGCCTCCATCACAGACGGATTCAAATTTCTCTCCGAAAACAATATGGGAGAGCGAATTATCGCCACTACCGTCGCCGTACGCGACCAACTACTCATTCGAGGTGAAAAACATCTATTCTGCATCACAAAGTAAACAACACTTACTAACAGAAAATCAAACATAGCCACTTTTCCGACCGGGCGTTGACTTGCCTTGATGGTTAGCCAAGGGCAAGATTTGCTTATGCGCTTTTCTTTCGTTCTGTTGGCTGCTTTGGTATTTTCAGCTGAAAATTTCGCAGCTGAAAAAAAACCAAACGTTTTGTTCATAGCAATCGATGATCAAAACGATTGGATAGGTTACCTTAACGGTCATCCTATGGTTAAAACGCCACATATCGACCGCTTGGCCAAACGCGGTACCGCCTTTACTAATGCGCATTGTCAGGCCCCTCTTTGCAACCCTTCACGCACGAGCTTGATGACTGGTCTACGCCCAAGCACCACCGGTATTTATGGATTATCACCGTGGTTTCGAAATGTACCTGAGTTTAAGAATCTCGTTACCCTTCCTCAATACCTTAAACAACAAGGGGGCTACAAAACCTACTCTACCGGGAAAATTTACCACGGTCGCTACGGCCATCAAAATAAAGGTAAAGAATTTGACTTGATAGGCCCAGGAGCCAGTGGAATGCCTTTTCCTCCAAAAAAATTGATCGGTTCGACGCCATTCGGAAACCACAAACTTATGGACTGGGGGATGTTTGACCACAAGGATGAGGAAAAAGGAGACTGGAAAGTTGCCTCGTGGGCAGTAGACCAACTTAACGCAAAACCTAAAGAGCCATTCTTCATGTCGGTCGGTTTTTTTCTTCCCCACGTACCCTGCTTTGCCACTCAAAAATGGTTCGACCTTTATCCAGATGACAACTCCGTGCTTCCAAAAATCCTTAAAAATGATCGTGCTGACACGCCTCGTTTTTCTTGGTACATGCACTGGTATCTGCCAGAGGTTAGACACAAGTGGCTCGAGGAAAATAACCAGTGGCGCAATCTCGTCCGCAGCTACCTCGCTTGCACTAGTTTTGTTGATAATCAAGTCGGCCGATTAATTAATGCACTCAATAGAAACAACTTTGATAAGAACACTATTATTGTGCTTTGGTCAGATCATGGGTGGCACCTCGGTGAAAAGGGGATCTCCGGTAAAAACACCCTTTGGGATGACGGGACACGCGTGCCGTTAATCTTTGCTGGGCCAGGCATTAAGCCAGGCCAAATCTGCACCCAACCTGCCGAGTTGTTAGACATTTATCCAACGCTAAACGAATTGCTCGATCTTCCGCAAAAGAAAGAACTCGAAGGACACAGTTTAAGGCCTCAATTACAGAATTCAAAAGCCAAACGACATTGGCCTGCCATAACCACGCATAATCATGACAATCACGGAGTCCGCAGCGAGAATTGGCGATACATACAATACGCCGACGGTAGCCAAGAGTTGTATGACATGGTTAAAGACCCTAACGAATGGAACAACCTCGCCAATAATCCGAAGTATGCAAAAGTCATTGCTAGACACAAAAAATTTCTACCTAAAAACAATCGAAAACCTGCACCTAATAGTAAGCATCGAATTTTACTCTACAAAAACGGTAAAGCAAATTGGCAAGGTACTGACATCGACCCAACAACACCTATTCCGGGTATCGAAGATTAAAAGATTATCTACAAAACTCTCCATCGTTTTCTAGCTATCATTTTTTACAAAGCACAAACTTACAATCAAATGCTTATAAATAAAAAATTGTAACGATTTAAAAAACAATTACGTATGTTAATTTTTTAATATGCATATAAAGAAAAAATATTTTATTATAATAATTAGTCTTTATTTTATCATTCTGAATACCTTAGCGAATGATTTTGAAAAAAGCCCCGAAAAGAAAAAAACTCAAATAGGAAAATACAATAATGCAAAAAATCCAAACATAGTTGTAATTTTAACAGATGACCAAGGATACGCCGACATTAGTTTTAATCCTAATCATCCAAACGAAGTTGCAACACCACATATGGATGCACTGGCTCGTGAAGGCGTTTTTTTTACTAATGCTTACACCAGCGGTGCGGTATGTTCGCCAACTCGAGCAGGCCTAATGCTTGGACAGTATCAACAACGAATAGGCATCTATACTGCCGGAGATGGGGGCCGTGGATTCAACCCAAAAACAAAAATATTCCCTTCTTTTTTGCCGGATGGTTTCAATAGTACGGCTATCGGAAAATGGCACTTGGGGTTAGACAGTGACTATCCCAAGCTTAGTATGCATGCACTAAATCGTGGCTTTGACGAATGTTACAAATTCATGGGGCGAGGTGGTCACGATTATTTTAAATTAATCGGAGTAAAAGGTGAAGATTATGTACCAATCTACCGCAACAAAGAACGCATTAAAGAAAATAATTACAACGGATATCTAACTACACGACTAACAGAAGAAGCGGTATCGTTCATCGATCGCCAGAAACAAAATCCATTTTTTCTCTATCTTGCATACAATGCCGTTCACGCCCCAGCACAAGCACCTAAAAAGGATATTGAACAGATGCAAAAAAACTTTCCTCACCTTGATAAAAAACGGGCGATCCTAATGGCCATGCTGCACCACCTTGACCTCGGAGTAGGGGCCGTGGTGAACAAGTTAAAAACCCAAGGACTCTGGGAAAACACTCTATTATTCTTTCTAACGGATAACGGTGGATCTAAAGCCATGATGGCAAACAACGGAAAACTGCGTGGCTTTAAGGGCAGCCTTTACGAGGGAGGGATCCGCACGCCATTTATTGTGAGCTGGCCAGCAAAATTTAAAGGCGGCCGCACCATCAATGATCCAGTAATCTCATTAGATATTTTACCAACAGTAATTGAAGCTACCAATACTGGGCGGTTGGCCAAACGAAATTTTGACGGTAAAAGCTTACTCCCACTGCTCAATGGAAAATCGACGAATCATCATCCCGTGCTCTTTTGGAACAGTGGCGAGGAAAAGTCTGAGTGGGCCGTGCGTGAAGGTAACTGGAAAGCACACAGCTTAAGAGGAAAACTTCAATTATTCGACCTCACCAACGACCCTTCCGAAAAAAACAACATTGCTAATAAAAAACCCGCCTTGGCCAAACGATTGGCCGGACTTCATTCAGATTGGCATGCTAAAATGCAACTTTCAGAAGTAAAACTGACTGGATCAAAGCCAAACTTAAAAAACACCTCAACTAAGCTAAACGCGAGGGAATTGAAACGTAAACAAAAACGGGAAGAGCGCAAAGAAGCTCGCCTAAAATCAAAACAAGCTAAGTGAATTTAGTCCAAAAACTCTCCGCACTTGTTTGCATTTTTATTGCAAGTAATACAGGGAATTCTAAGCCGAATGTAATGCTTATTGTTTGCGATGACCTGAACACTCATGTCAGCACATCTGGTTATCCACATATTAAAACTCCCCACCTCGATCAATTGGCCAAAGCCGGTGTCACATTCAAAAGAGCTTACTGCCAATATCCTGTCTGCGGCCCATCCCGGGCGTCGTTCCTCAGCGGACTGTATCCAGAGTCAACAGGCGTTCTGGATAATAAAGCTGACATTCGCGATACACGCCCCGGCATATCGTCGCTCCCACAGTTCATGAAAGAAAACGGCTATTGGACTGGCGGAGTTGGAAAAATATTTCACACACCACGCCACGAGCCAGGTAATCTTGGGTGGCATGAATATCATCGATTCGAGAATAACGAATTCCCCTTCGTAACCAGTGAAAGAAAAAAATTTGAAAAGGAAAATGGCTCTGTAGAAAGCGGTAAAGTTCGGCGAAAATGGAAGAAAAAACTTCAAGGACTATTTACTCAGACACGGGGCCAACAACAACCTGGTTATGGGCCAAGCGGGTTGAAAGACGGTGAGCATCGCGACGGCCGAAATGCACGCAAAGTAGTCGAATGGCTCGATAAAAAGAGCTACGGTAACAAGCCTTTCTTTATCACGGTTGGAATTCACAAACCGCACGTTCCCTTCATCGCGCCACAAAAATATTTCGATATTTACCCTCAGCATAAACTTCAATTCGAACTAAGCCCGAAGAACGACTGGGATGACATTCCAACGTTAGCAATGGTAAAGCGATTTAAGGGGTTTGGATTTGAAATCAGCAAAGAAAACGATGAACTTAGACGTAAGTACACTCAGGCCTATCATGCCTGCGTGTCGTTTGTAGATGCTCAAATAGGACTAATTATTGATAAGATAAAAGCGCAAAAAATTTGGAATGATACGATCGTGATTTTCACTTCTGATCACGGCTATCATCTCGGCGAACATTTCATGTGGGGTAAAGTCACACTATTCGAGGAATGCGCACGAGTACCTCTAATTGTCCGCGTACCTGGTGTATCTACCGCAGGAAAAACCACCCACGGTTTAGTCGAGACTATTGGCTTATTCCCAACCTTAGCCGAGTTATGCAACTTAGATGCCCCTAAACATCTTCAAGGCCTAAGCTATTCCAGCCTCATCAGAAATCCAAACGGTTCAGGAAATTCTAGTGCTTACACGGTTGTTTCACGAGGCTCCCAACTTGGACGCTCAATTCGAACAAAGCGCTGGCGCTATGCCGAATGGGGCAAAACCGAAGCCGCCGAACTTTACGATCTAGAAAAAGACCCTAAGGAATACATAAACTTGGCCAAATCCCCAAATTATCTCAATATCGTTAAACAAATGAAAAATCGCTTGGCTAGACGCAAACAACAGGCAGCCGGAAAATAAATAGTTTTTATTAAATGAGAATTCTCATTCTTTTAATAGTGTCGCTCTCAACCTGGTTAAGTGCCATCGCACAAAAGCCAAATGTCGTTTTGATTATGGCTGACGATCTCGGTTATCATGATCTTGGTTGCTACGGACATCCGAAAATTAAAACACCAGTTTTGGATCGACTCGCCAAACATGGCGTGAAGCTCACAGGATTTTACGCTGGAGCCACCGTTTGCACTCCATCGAGAATTGCGCTAATGACCGGCTCCTACCCAACGCGACTCGGCTGGAGCAAGGGGGTAGTAGGACACATTTTGTCGACTGATCACGGCCTGAGTCCAAAGGCGCTAACAATGGCCGAACATTTCAAGTCTGCAGGCTATAAAACTGCAATATCTGGAAAATGGCATCTTGGCGACCGACCTTCTTTTAGGCCACATCGACAAGGCTTTGATCGCACATTTTACATTAACAAAAGTAACAACCAAACGGATGAATTATGGCAAGCTGACAAGCTGCTTGAGAAGCCCTTTAATAACCGTTTTCTCACAGAGAAATTCACACGTGAAGCGATCAGCTTTATCCAATCGAACAAAGATAAGCCTTTCTTCCTTTATCTGCCATATTCTGCTCCACACTTTCCAGTAGAGCCTCATCCAGACTGGGAAGGTAAATCCAACTACGGTGTTTATGGTGATGTCGTCGAGGAGATGGACTTCCGCATCGGTGAAATATTGGAAATACTAAAAGTCGAGAGACTGAATAAGAAAACTTTGGTCATATTTTGTTCTGATAACGGTCCGGAACCTATGATCAAGGAGTCATTGGCTAAGCCGTTTCGTGGCAAAAAATGGAGCTCACTAGAGGGGGGAACCCGCGTGCCGTGCATACTCAGTTGGCCAGGCACCCTCCCTGCTGGGCTAAAAACAGATGCGATTATTTCTGCAATGGATCTGCTACCAACACTTGCACACGTTTGCGGAATTGAATTAATCAAACTCAAGACCAATCACATGCCTATCGACGGCGTAAACATCTGGAGCACACTAATTGGAATGAAAAAACCACATATACGCAATGACCTGCTTTACTGGCATGGCTCAAAAGGATTTGAAGCCATTCGTGTAGGAGATTGGAAGCTTTTCCCAAAACGCGTTGGAGCCGAGCTAACAGGCAACGGTCCAGCGTTGTTCCACTTAACCAAAGACATAGAAGAAAAAAATGATCTTAGCCAACTACATCCTGATCGGGTGAAATCAATGCAGAATCTGGCTAATCAGCGCTTAGCTGAAATTCGTGCTAAATTCATCCCTCTTGGCCGGTCCAATACAGATTGAAGCTACACAATCAGTGACTTAAATGCATTTTCCAATTGCCATCCTTTGTTGGTTGGGCATCCTTTGAACGCACACTTTTATCGCATGAAAAAACCAATTCTATTGCTCATTATGGCATGCGCCTTATTAACGGGTTGCAAACACATCCAACAATCATCAAATGTTGAAGGTGCATTGAAGCCTCACCTTGGCGAATCAGAATTTGAGCTAAAACCGTTATTCTCTAGTGAACGATTTGGCAACATCGTCGTCTCAATGAAAGGCACTTTAATTGCAACCTGGGGATCAAGCTACGTACGAGCACGACGCAGTGAAGACGGAGGTAAGACGTGGGGGCCAGAAATTGTCATTGCCAAGCCAGCTTTTCAACCTGGCGGACTGACGGTAAACGAAAAAACAGGTGATATCATTGCATTTGTCGAGGACAGTCATCCTCCTTCACCAATTCATATCTACGTGAGCAGCGATGACGGTATTACTTGGAATAAAATTGAAACTAAAATCAAACCCGACTCCAAAGGAAATGCACCCTCAATGCATATGAACGAGCACGGAATTACCTTGCGTCACGGCAAGCACAAAGGCCGATTAATTCGCCCCTCCAGATGGTATGCGGGAAAAAATGATAGTGCTCGATGGCCCCAACATTATACTAACGCAATTTATAGCGATGATGGCGGTCAATCATGGCAAACCAGTGACCCATTTCCTGCCAACGGTACTGGGGAGGCAACCATAGCTGAATTAAGTGACGGAACTATCTATTATAACTCACGACGTCATTGGGCAGAAGAAGGAGCCAATCCTCGGCGAAGGTGGACTGCAACTAGCGATGACGGCGGACAAACTTGGGAAAACCTTAAATTCTGTGAGATTCTACCAGATGGGCCACAAAACACCAATTATGGCTGCATGGCTGGCCTAACTCGTCTCGCAATTAAAGGTCGTGATATTTTGATTTACAGCAACTGCGACAGTCCAAGCGGACGCGTTAAAGGAACCGTTTGGGCTAGCTTTGATGGTGGAGAATCATGGCCTATCAAGCGAATGGTTTACAAAGGTCGACATGCCTACTCATCATTAACATCAGGCAGGCCAGGAACAATCACTGAAGGTAAAATTTTTCATCACTTTGAAGGAGGACCAAAAGGAGGTTCTGCGGTAGCACAATTTAATTTAGCTTGGATTTTGGAAGGTGGAACCAAAACAGGAGATGGAGAACTCCCATCTGAATTAAATTAAAATTCCAACGAATATATGATTCGACTCTTACTTTTTCTTTTATCGATTTCGAATCTAACTCTTGGTCAAACCGTAGATCAATCTGCTATTGAATCCATTAAAAAGAATGGAGGCTTGGTTTTACCTTCTCCGGGAGGGGATAACCAATGGGAGATTCAGTTTCAACTTCGAGGACGCAACCTCAATGACGCAGGATTGGAGGACGTAGCCAAACTTAAGAACGTAATAGAACTTAACCTCCGTGACACAAAGATCACCAGCGCCGGTTTAACGCACCTAAAGGATTTAGTAAAACTCACGCGACTACACCTCGAACGAACAGCTATTGACGATACAGGAATAGCACACCTAAAAGGGCTAACCAAATTGCAGTATTTAAATCTCTACAACACTAGAATTACTGACAAAGCACTAGAGCATTTGGCGGATTTAAAAAATCTTCAGCAACTTTACTTATGGCAAACTGATGTAACCGATCTCGGCATTGCAAATTTAAAGAAAAAACTACCCTCCATTAATATTGTCAAGGGGATCGACCTTAGCACAGTGATCCCGGTCAAAAAGGATGAACCGAAACCCGAGCATGACCTGAAGTGGCTGCCTGAAGGAGGAAACGAAAAGCCTCCTGAAAAATCATTTACAGGCGAATTCACAATCATTCGGTTCATCAATAAACGTAATAAGCCAGTCAAACTGTTTTGGATCGACTATGGTGGAAAACCAAAATTGTACGGGATGATAAATCCTAATGCGGAACGCCGACAAAATACATATGAAGATGCTGTATGGATGGTAACAGATGAACAAGAAATGCCGTTGGGCTATTTTGTCACAGGGAGCGAATTTGCTCGTGCAATTATTCCAAAATAATTTTGGGAAATCTTGCAACTTAGCAAAAAAATCCTGATAGTTTTATTATTCAATCTTAACCAGTGCTTAGCTTACAACATACACGCCGAAATTTTCTCCGCTCCAGTGTAGGCCTAGCTGGGCTTACCCTGCCAACCTTTTTCAAGGCACAAGCCGCCTCGAACACAAAGCGCCGTAAAGCAAAATCCTGCATAGTCATTTACACATGGGGTGGGATGAGTCACTACGAATCA
>CEVR01033429.1_pt1 | contig 12072 bp, 10 predicted proteins | sample 356541 | NCBI WGS metagenome assembly CEVR01 (sample SAMEA2623734, study PRJEB7988) | marine metagenome | isolation source: saline water (ENVO:00002010), including
ACTGGAACCACTGTTGAATATATCCAAGTTCACAACAATGAAGATGACTGTGTTGAATTCTTTGGCGGAACTGTAAATGTCAAATATTTAATCTGCACAGGTGCTGGCGATGATAACCTTGATATTGATTGGGGTTACAGAGGCAAAATGCAATTTGTAATTGTTAAGCAATCTAGCGATCGTGGTGACCATATTGTTGAATCTGATAATGTTAATAACGATGCTGCAGTTGGGTATCTTACAGAACCAAGATCCCAGCCTCAGATATCTAACTTTACATTTATTTCAAGCGGATTAGACGATGTTATTAAGTTAAAAGAAGGTGTGTCTGGTATTTACAAAAATGGAATAGTGCTTGAGGCTAGCAATTCTAAAGCCTGCTTAGAGCATACAAAAGTAGAGACCCTTCAAGATGGTGCTTCAACACCAAAAGTAACTTTCAATTCTGTAGCATTTGACTGTAAAGCATTGGGTGCTGCTGGAGATGATTCTGCTACTGCAGCTCAAGTCGCTGCCTTAGCAACCGCTGGGTCTAATAACCTTTACTCTGCAGATTCCGGTGGTGGAGCTTATGTTCCTACCGTTACTGGTGTAATCAATGGTACTGCTGAAAATGCTGTTACTGTAACTGCTGAAAATGATAGTTTCTTCACAACAACTTCATATATTGGAGCTGTAGAAGACTCCACTGATACTTGGTACAAGGGTTGGACTGTACCAGGGAGCTTGGATTAATAACTGTTAGTAATCAACGGAGTTACAAATGAAAAATAAAACTAAACTTAACAAAGGTTTTAGGGCTCTTGCATTACCAATAGTTGCTTTAACCTTGAGCATACAAGCTCAAGAGCTAGAGGAAGTGGTGGTCAGTGGATCCTTTATTCCTGACGAAAAAAGAGATACGGCCGAAATCAATGTTGTCCTTGATAGTTCTGATATTGAACGAACAGGCGATGATAACATTGCTATAGCACTAACCAGACTTACAGGCTTAAGTTTGGTTAGAGGTAAATATGTTTATGTAAGAGGCTTGGGTGAAAGATACTCTTCCGCTACTCTTAACGGCTCATCTTTGCCCAGTCCAGAACCTTTGAAAAGGGTCGTACCCTTAGACATCTTTCCAACCGCAGCTATTGAATCTGCCTTAGTGCAAAAAACTTATTCAGCTGAAATGGCAGGTGAGTTTGGTGGAGGCATGATAGCCATCAAAACTAAAGCGGTACCTTTAGAAAGGGTTTTATCATTGTCATTTTCTTCTGGTTACAATGATGGTACTTCTTTGTCTGATGGTCTTTTGTATGATGGTGGTGGAGATGATGATTTCGGTTACGATGACGGAACCAGAAATTATCCAGCCCTTTTAGGTCAAAGCATTGCTTCAGGCACTAAAGTTGATAGATCTAATTATGCGACTTATGAACTTGCAAATTTTGGACGTGAATTTGAAAACTCAAAACTGTGGGTAATTCAAGAAGGTGACGTTCCAGTTAACAATTCATTTAACTTTACTTATGGTAATGAGTTAGACTGGGATCTAAATTCTGCTCTTGGTCTTAATTCAGCAAAGGCAGGTGTATTCTTTACTGCTGGCATGAAAAGTGATTGGCAAACCCAAGAAGGCTTAAGACAAACCGGTGATTTGCAAGCTCAAGCAGGAGGTGGGGCCGACGTTATCATTGCTGAAAATAAGCAAACTAAGTCAACATCTAACGATGTTAGCACCTATGCAATGGGTGTGTTTGGTATAGAGACTGATGCCACTGAGCTCAAATATACTGGTTTATATATTCATAAAGGAACAAAAAAAGCCAGAATCATTTATGGATTTGATCCTAGTGATGCTCAGGATATCAGAGAAGATTATTTAGCGTTCTTTGAGAGATCACTTTTTAACCATCAATTCAATTATTCTCAACTGTTTGATAACGGCTCTACTCTTGATGTAAGACTTGCCAACGGTAAAGCAACCAGAGATGCGCCATATGAAAGGGAGATATTTTATCAAGATTCATCAGGCGTTGTAGGCACCTCAACTCCTGATTCTTGGTTATACGACGTGAATACTGGTAAAAATCAAACTCAGTTTAGCAGTGTCGATGACAATGACTTTAATTTTGGATTAGATGTTTCTATCCCATTGGAATTGGAAACAATGGATATTGAGCTTAAAGCTGGTATTGATTATAGAGATAATAATCGTGATGCTGAGGTTAGAAGTTTCAGATTTAGCCCTGCCGGTGGCCCGCTTCCAGCAGAAGCTTTGAATCAAAGAGTTGATTATATTTTTGCAGATCAAAACTTTGATCCGAACAGATTGCTTGTAATTGAAAATACTGCTTCTTCTTCGCCTGCAGGCTACGAAGGTATCTTGGAGACATCAGCTGCATATGTATCCATGGATGCACTGCTCTCCGAACAAGTAAGATTGTCAGCTGGCGTGAGACAAGAAAATGGTAAACAAGAAATAAATACATATGACTTATTTCTTGGCAAGGATAATGTTGTAGAAAAAACTCTTGATGAGGATTATGCACTACCAGCATTCACATTGACTTATCTGCCTGATGGCTCAGAAAATCTTCAAATTAGACTTGGTGTTTCTAAAACGATCGCAAGGCCTACATTTAGAGAATTATCGCCAACCTTATTTATAGATCCAGATACTGATAGGGTTGTGGCCGGTTCTTTGTATTTAGAAAATTCAGAAATTGATAATATAGATCTTAGGGCTGAATATTACTTTGATCTTAACCAATTCCTAACGATCGGTGCTTTTTATAAAGAAATCGATAAGCCTATTGAAGAAACTGTTAATGAAATTGGTGACTTAATAGTTACAACTTTTCAAAATGTTCCAAAAGCAGAGCTTTCGGGTTTTGAATTTGAATATGAGAGAATCTTTGATGGTTTTGAGTCAACCTGGGCTTCTTCAAAAGAATTCATGTTAAAAGTTAATTATACTTTTACAGATTCAGAAATTATTATTGGCAGTGGTGATACTTATATTAATTCTGGTGGGGTCGTTACATCTGCAGCCTCACTCTTAGCCAATGGCAGAGATCCCAGGCTTCAAGGCCAAGCAGAGAATATATTCAATCTTCAATTTGGCTATGATGATTATTCAGTTAATTCTCAAGCCACTGTGATTGTTAATTATGTTGATGATAGGGTTAGAGCTAGAGGTTTGGATGTTCTTCCAGATATTATTGAGCAAATCCCACTAACGATTGATTTTGTCTATAGCAGAGAGATTGAGCTTGATTCATCTATGCTAAAGATTTCATTAGAAGTAAGGAACCTTTTAAATGAAGAGTATGAGGCAACAATGGCAAATTCAAATATTTTCTATGATCAATACGAATTAGGGACCTCAATATCTCTTGGATTTAAACTGAATTTTTAAATTTTAAATTAGAAAAATAAATGAGCTACACTATGTAGCTCATTTTATTTATATGAATATAAATTATCTCTTTATTAAAAAAGCCTTTATTGGTCTAGCGGTTTTATTAGCGGGATATGTCCTATATTTACTAATTTTATCCTTTGTATCTCGACCTGATAAAATGAATATAGATTTCAGTCCCATTAAAGGGTCCGCTCAATTCAGTTCTAGTGTTGAAGTGAGCCAACTAGAATCCAGCCCATCACCAAATTTTGATTACAAAGTTGTAGGATTCAGAGCTAGCTCTTCAAGAGCTTCAGTAATTGTTGAAAGAAATAACCAAACATTTGTTGTACAACAGGGTGCATTATTGGAAAATAAATATAAATTATTCAGTGTGAACAGTGAATATGCTACATTTGAATATAATGGAAATATTTTCCAGCTAAGCACAAAGTTAACAGTAGATAATTAAAGTGATTAAAAAAATTAAATCCATAATTTTTATTCCTTTTATTTTTTTATCTATCCAATCTCACGCACAAGAAACCTTCTTACTAAATTACCAAGATGTTGATATAGCAAAAGTTACCCAAGATATTTCTAAATTTTCTAAAAAAACTTTGATACTTGATCCAAGAGTCAAAGGCAGAATTTCAATCTTTTCTGATTCAATTCTCACATCTAATCAAGTATGGGATGTTTATTTGCAAACTATTCAGGTGCATGGCTTTGCAGCCCTTTCAGATGGTGGGGTGGTTAGAATTGTCCCTGAGAATGAGGCTACCAGAGATTTCAACGAAACCCTTGGTCAGTCTTCTATAGAAACAAAAATATTTACGCTAAAAAATCGATCGGCAGCAGAAATTCTCAGTCAAATCAAACCTATTACTGGAAGGCAATCTCATCTTTCGAGCATCCCATCGATTAACTCAATCCTTTTGGTTGATAAAAAATCAAACATTGAAAGGATTGCCCAATTGCTTGAGAAAATTGATCAGAACGATAGCGCAGCAATCAAGATTATTAAATTAAATAATCTTTCATCAGTTGAAGCGGTAAGGATTCTTGATCGATTAAAAGCACAAAATAACCCAACTATAAACAACTTTATAGCTGTACCTTTCACACCATCAAATTCAGTTATTCTTTCGGCAGGTCAGTTAGTTATAAATAACATTACTGAAACTTTGAATGCGTTGGATAAAGATGCTTTGACTGGAGGCTCGATCGCTGTTTTGTATCTTAAATATGCAAAAGCAGAAGAAGTTGCCACTATTATTAACACTGTCTCATCTAGGTTTGCAGGTGATGATAATGAAAAACCAATTGTTACCCATCATCGTGAAACTAATTCACTGATTGTCTCTTCAGAAGAAACAAATCTTGAGGTCATTCGCAATTTGGTATCTAAATTAGATATTAGGAGAGCACAGGTGCTTGTAGAAGCAATCATTGTTGAGTTGTCTGAAACAGCTGCAAAGAGTTTGGGCGTTGAGACAATTTTTGCTGGCGCACAAGATGGCAATGTTCCCGTTGGTATTACCAGATTCCAAAATGGATCGAATCCTGATTTAGTTGCCTTGGCAGGATCATTGATTGAAGATGGTGAAAATGCTACTTTGAGCAATGTTGCATCCTCCTCATTATTGCAGTCTTCTGGCTTAGTTTCAGGGTTTGGAGATTTAAGCGGTGGAGATAGTTTTGCTGGCATCATAAATGCAGTCGCTGACGACCAAAATTCAGATATCCTTTCAACGCATACAGTTATTGCAATGGATAATGAGCCTGCAAATTTAGTTATAGGCCAAGAGATACCAATTACAACTGGCGAGAGCCTTGGTTCAAATAATGCCAATCCTTTTAGAACTACTTCACGTCAAGAAGTTGGTATAAAACTTTCTATCACGCCACAAATTAATGAAGGCAATTCTGTAATTTTAGAGATAAAACAAGAAGTTTCTGGTGTGGTTGGCCCCTTAACAGGAACAGCGGATCTTATTACAAACAAAAGAAGCATCGAAACGACTGTCTTGGTAGATAATAATCAAATGATAGTTTTAGGAGGTTTAAACGAAGATGATCTCCAGGAAAGCGTCTCTAAAGTTCCTCTGCTTGGCTCCATTCCAGTTTTTGGGAGACTCTTTAGCTCCTCTGCTGAATCTAGGGTGCAAAGAAATCTAATGGTATTTTTAAGGCCTACAATATTAATGGATTCAGCTGATGTTACTTCTCTTTCAGGGGAAAAATACAATTATATCAATGCTGAAAAAATCATAGGATCATTCAATAAAGATATTTTAGATCTCACGCAATAGTATATGACGAAGAATCAGACTGTTACCTCAAAGAGCCCTTTGCTACCTTATGAATTTGCAAAAACTCAAAGAGTCATAGCGTTTAAAAAAAATCAACAAGCTCAAGTTATATCTGAGCAACCCCTTTCAAAAGATCTATTTCAAGAGCTATATCGCTTTCTGACCAATCATTTTAAATCTGAGACATGCTCGCCAACTGATTTTGATCAACTGTTAACAGAATATTATTCCGCTGATGATGATGGTGTATTGGGTAGTACCAGTCTTTCGGAGGACTTTGATTTGCAATCATTCGCAAATACATTGGCTCCCACTGAGGATTTATTAAGTGGAGCAAATGATGCTCCAATTATCAAACTTATCAATGGAGTTATCAGCCAAGCTATCAAAGAGAGAGCATCAGATATACATTTTGAACCTTATGAAGAAAACTTTATTATCAGGCATAGAGTTGATGGAATTTTGCAACAAGTCTTAACTCATGATTCAAGGCTTTCAGCGCCTATAATTTCGCGCTTAAAAATTATTGCTCGTTTGGATATTGCTGAAAGAAGAAAGCCTCAGGATGGCAGAGTCTCCCTATCATTGGGCGCAAAAAAAATTGATGTTCGAGTTTCTACACTGCCATCATCTTATGGTGAAAGAGTTGTTTTAAGGTTATTGGATAAACAGGCGGCGCAAATCAATGTTGGTGATTTGGGTTTGCCAAACTCTATCTTAAGAAACTATAAAAATGCTTTGCAACTTTCGGAAGGTATTATCTTAGTTACCGGCCCAACCGGCTCTGGAAAAACTACAACATTATATTCAGGCCTTCGACATATAAGTGATACTTCACAAAACATCCTTACTGTTGAGGATCCTATTGAATACACTCTGCCAGGAATTGGACAAACTCAAGTTAATAATAAAGCTGGATATGATTTTGCTTCAGGTCTAAGATCAATTCTGCGTCAAGATCCTGATATAGTCATGGTAGGAGAAATTAGAGATATTGAAACAGCTAAAATTGCTATCCAAGCAAGTTTAACAGGACATTTAGTTCTCTCTACCATTCATACCAACAGTGCTATTGGCGCTATTGCTAGATTGAGGGACATGGGTATTGAGTCATATCTTTTAGCATCAAGTTTACGAGTGGTTATCGCTCAAAGACTTGTTCGAAGACTGTGTGAAGATTGCAAAACCCCCATTAAGCCGTCAGCTACAATTCAAAAAGAGTTTCAACTTGATAAAAATGAAAATATTTATCAGGCCGTTGGATGTACAAACTGCAATAACACAGGCTTCAAAGGCAGGATTGCTCTTGCCGAGTGCATTAATATCTCTGATGAATTAAAAGCTCTGATACATGACGAAGCCTCAGAGGCAAAGTTAGCTGAATCAGCTTTTAAAGAAAACCTATCCTTAGACCTGTCCTCGTCACAACTTTTACGTGATGGTTTAACTTCATATGAAGAACTTTTAAGAGTTCAAAACAATCAAGATGCCAACTTATAAATACATTGCAATCAATGAATCTGGAAAAAAAGTTAATGGGATTTTAAGCTCTGAATCAGAACGTGCTGCGAGACAGCAAATCAAAGCATCAAACTTAACACCATTATCTTTAGGTAAAACTAATAGAAATCATTTTTTAAAGGTTAGGGTATCCCAAAAGCAATTACTGTTTGCTACTAGACAAATTGCAACTTTGCTTGATTCTAGTATATCAATTGATGAAACTTTAAAATCTATTGCTCTTGAGGTTGAAGATAAGTCTCTTTCTTCAGCATTGCATGCAGTAAGAGATGAGATTCTTCAAGGGTCTAGAATTGCTGAAGCAATGTCCTCGCATCCATCCATCTTCAATGAAACCTATAGATCGCTTGTTGCAGCTGGAGATACTGCAGGGAACCTGCATATTGCTTTTAGCAATCTTGCAGATTATCTTGAAGAATCTGCATTGGTAAGGCAGCAAGTCATTTCAGCATTATCATATCCTGTGATTTTAATGGTCTTTTCAGTGGGAGTGGTTTTTGCTCTATTAACATTTGTTATGCCTCAAGTTGTTGATCAATTTGTTCGTGCAGGCACACAACTACCAACTTTGACAGCAGTCTTAATGGGCGTATCAAATTATTCTGTATTAATTCTTCTATCATTTTTTTTGCTGATTTTAGGTGGTTTTTTTTATTACAAACATCTTATTCAAAATGATCAAAAAGCAATCACAATTCATAGAAGATTTTTAAAAATCCCTCTCGTTGGTTCATTTATATTAAATGCAGAGGTTGAGCGTTTTTCTAGAGTGATGCATCTGATGATGAAATCAGGTTTAAACTTGGATGTTTCTATGCAGCAAGCTAGCGTAGTCATAGGCAACAAATACATCGCTAAATCTGTTAAAGATGCCAGGGTTGAGTTGGTTGAGGGCAAAGATTTTATTCAATCACTCAGAGAGGCCAGTATTTTTCCATCCCTATTTTTACAACTTCTTTCAAGTGGCTATAAGTCAGGAAATTTAACATTCATGTTTGAAAAAGTAGCGCAATATATGAAAGGGGAAATAGAAAGCAAAAGATCAACTGTTTTATCTTTGCTTGAACCTTTGGTTATAATTTTTGGTGGCGGCATTATTTTATTAATTGTTTTAGCAATTTTATTACCCATCATGCAGATGAACAGCATGGCTTTAGGATAGATATGAAAAAAAACAAACCTGGTTTTACGTTAATTGAACTTATGGCCGTGATAGTCATATTGGGTATTTTAGCCACTATCGTTGCTGTCAATGTCTCACCCTTTTTGCAAAGAGCCAATCTTGAAAAGATACGCGCAGATCTCTCTCAAATTGAGAAAGCCCTTGAGTTATATAAATTTAACGAGCTAACATACCCCTCAACAGATCAGGGACTTCAAGCATTAATAACCCCCCATAATGAGCTTAAACGTCCTTACTTGTATCCTGAGAATGGGTATATTAATACAACTCCTTTAGATCCATGGGGTCGAGAATATTTATATATTCAACCAGGTCAAAAAACTAAAAAATATGATCTTTATAGTCTTGGTGCAGATGGTTTAGAGGGCGGCTTTGGAGACGATGCCGATATAGGTAATTGGATTTCAGAAAACTAAATTTATCTCAAGGCTTCACTCTTTTAGAGCTTTTAGTTGTTTTAATTTTAATGGGCTTTATTTCAACTGTCGTTATTACCAATACATCTTTTGTTGATAGGTACCAATCCGATCAAGTGGAGCCCTATAAAGAATTTCTTCACTTTCTTTCTGAAGAAAGCGCCTTAACTAAAAAAACTCTTGCATGGTTTATTGGAGAGAATACTCAAACTATTTATACTTTAAAAAAAAATGAGTGGCAATTGCAGGATTTTGATTCTTCGTACTTCCCAAATATAAGCAATCAAACTCTTTTTAAAGATGCTCGCGGTCAGACGCTCTTATTTTCAGATGAAACTAAATTACCTTTTTTAATTTTTTATCCATCTGGTCAATCTTCAGGTGGCGAAATTCATTTTAATGAAGAAAACTCAGCAAGAGTTATCATCATAGATACCTTTGGTAAAGTCATAGACTCTAAAAATAATTATGTTTATTCAAAAGGGCTTTAGTCTTCTAGAGGTTGGTGTAGCTCTGCTAATTCTTGGCTTGGCAGTTACTTCTATCTTTCAATTTATTTCATCGACTACATTATCTGCCTTTGACTTGGAAGATAGAGCTTATGCAAGACAAATTGCAAACAATAGATTGGCGCTAGTCCAGACACTAGAGCCAATGATTGGAACTAATGAAAGAGATGGTCAAATAGATTTTGGTGGAAAAACTTTTTTTTGGTCAGAAAGAATCAATCAAAGTTCTGATCGGATGAATGAAATTAGAATTTTAGTTGGCAAAAATCAGCAAGCAATATTATATGAATTGAGAGTATTCATTGAAAAAAAATAAGGACCACAAAAAAGGCTTTACTCTAATTGAAGTCTTGATATCTATTGTCATTTTGAGCCTCATAGCAGTCATCACATCAAACTTTTTAAAATCTTCAATTCAATCAAGGGATTTAGTGTCAGGAAAATCTCAAGCTATTTATGAATTTAATTTACTGACCAGCACTCTAACTAATGATCTAATCAATGCTGCAAACATTCCTTTAATAAATTTTAGAGGTGATATAGAAAAGGCTACTTTTATCGGTGGTGCCAACTCTGATAGTTTCTCCTTTATAACCAAAGCCATTACTCAAGATATATCGTCCAAAGACCTAGTAAGGGTTGAATATGTTTTAGAAAATCAATCATTGTTGAGAAGGCAATATTATGCTGCCTCGCCTGCAAACCCCTTGGAATACATTGAAACTATGTTGTTTGAAGATATAAATAATTTTCAATTAGAATTTGCTGACAAAACTCGATGGTTTTATGCTTGGCCTCAAGGGCCAATCACGCAAAGACAGATTCCTAACTTAATAAAAGTCTCAATAACTAACAATCAAGATGAATCATTTGTATGGATAGTAAACCCCAATATCAATACTGTATATGAATAAGCCAGGCGTAGTATTGATTTCAACATTATTAATTGTGATGGTCATGGCTATTATCAGCATTCAGATCAGTAAAAATTTTTTTCTTTCTATTCAAAGAGATTCATATATAGATTTTAAGAACCACAGTTTGCAACTCTTGTTGAGCTCAGAGAAAGAAGCCATTGCGTCTATCCAAAAAGAAATTAACTCCTCAAATGAGAAGTTAACGAATAAAGATCCAGTTCTTAATCAGAGCTATTTCTTTGCAAATGAATTAGCCACCATTCAAGTGGACGTTTCCGATGCCTCTAATTGTTTTAACCTAAATAGTATTTTTATTAAAACTGGTGATGGAGTTCAAATCAAAAAAGACAATAAAGAATGGTTAGAGCGTTTATTAAGATTAAAAGGTTTTGATACCCCGGAGACAGAATCATTTATTGATCAATTAATTGACTGGGTTGATCCTGATAATCAGCCATTAAATTTTGGCGCAGAAAACTATTTTTACATTGGGCCCTTATCTCCAATCAATCAATATACTCCCAAAAGATTGTTATCGAATCTTTCAGAGATCAAAAGTTTTCCTGTTTTAGATCAAATGGACTTTAGCAAAATATCTAATAATTTATGTGTCTTACCAGGAATTTCAAATCAATTAATTAATGTCAACACATTAAATAATACTCATAAAAATTTAATAGCATCATTTTTTGATGAAGAAAATTTAGAATTTATTGAAAGCAAGATATTAGATACTCCAGAAAATGGCTATGATTCTGCTAATGAATTTGCTAAGAAAATAACCCAATCAGTCTCTTGGCCATCACAGGTTCTAAGTATTAACTCAAAAACCTTGCTTATATCTACCAAAATATACAATCAAACTTATTCCAATCAATTGGATAGTCTTGTTATATTAGACAATTCTAATTCAGCAAAAGTTTTGAATAGAGATTTTAGTTTCTAATACATATGATCAATTACTTTATTAAATTTGACGATCTAAGCTTATCTACTGTTAGGCTTTTTACATATGACGAGGGTAGTAAAAAGCAAGTTAAGAAATACAGTTTAATAGATGCAAAGGAAGCTCTGATGCCTGGCAATAATCTTTATATCATGATCCCATCTGCACTATTTGGATTCAAGGTCACCAAAAACGAGATTGGATTAAAAGATGAAATTTTAAAAGCAAATATTTTTAGCGAGTCTGAGGATGGCCTTATCAGCAATGTTTCAGATCTAAAATTCTTTTTTCATCCCAGTATTAATCTAGCATCTTGGATTGATTGCACTACCTATGATTCTATTGCCGAGCATTTTAATCAGTTTGAGGGAGATGTTTATTTTTATCCAGAACATTTTTTACTACCCGAGGGAATTAATTCTATTTACATAGCTGAGAATAGTTTCATATCCTCATTTAATGATTTAACTGGTTTCAGCGGCTCCAATGATTTGCTAGAAGATTACCTTCAAATTTTGGCATCTGCTGGCGTAGATCTAAAAACATTGCAAGTTTTAGGTAAATCAGAGCCAAAACTTTTAGATAAATTCAAAGATTTAAATTTTCAAAAAATACAATTTTCTGATTTTCATATTAGTTTTATAAACAGTCTTAAGTTTAGCAATGTAAATTTCTTTAAAAGAAAACTCTCATTTCACTATGTCAAACAGAAACTGAAATTTAACTTTTTTGAATTCTGGGCTCTAAATATCTCAGTTCTCATATTTTTAATAGCACCATTAGTTATTTCCTACAATTTAAATTCATCTGTTAATACCTACAAACAAAGCACTGTAAAAATCTTTGAACAACTCAACCCTAATTTTCAAAGATTGGT
>CEVR01039035.1_pt1 | contig 12068 bp, 11 predicted proteins | sample 356541 | NCBI WGS metagenome assembly CEVR01 (sample SAMEA2623734, study PRJEB7988) | marine metagenome | isolation source: saline water (ENVO:00002010), including
AAGCAGATATAGTGAAAGTCCCAACCCTTGCTCTCGAAAGAGAGACAGATATGAATGCGCCTCAGTGAGGCGCATTCATTATTTTTAATGCTTAGTTTGGTATAGGAATTATTGAGATCACTGGTAATTGACCCGGATCATTACTATCACTCACGTTATTGGACTGAAGGCGGTTTACGCTCATAGTCCAAAGAGAATCATTAATAAAAAGGCTTCTTTGGATTTGTAAGTCCCATCGAACATCTGAAGGCCAACATTGCTCCAATCGGTCAGTCGGACCAGCTCCAATGATTTCTATAAGATCATCAGCAATCGAGCCAAGGTAATCATCTAATTGCTCTACGGGAATAACGTCACAGTAATCAGATCCGTATCCACCCGTATCAGAAGATTCACAAAGTTGGATATGAACACCATAATCTTCACTCCACTGCTCTTCCGTTAAAAATTCCAAATCGGTTCCGATAAGAATTTCTGTATCAAGCACTTCGCAATCCGTTATCTTCTCAACGTCGCCGATCTCATGAGATACGAAGCCGACCTCTTGCAGTTCCCCGTCATTCGCGACATCCAAAAGGACCGCACCGACTTGTTCAGAGTTAGACCAATTCTGCACAGGTAAAACCGCCAAACGATCCCTTATTTGGAAAGCCCTGTGGTCATATTCAGCAACCGAATTTGCATTATCGAGGACCCACGTTGAAGTTTCAAGTGGGTTTGAAGGATCAGAAACATCAAAGGAGCTAACTTTCAAGCCTAAGACTCGTCCCTGATCATCAGCATTTTGCCCAATACCAAGCACAATATTGTCATCAACTGGATGAAGATAAGTGGAGAACCCAGGAATCTTCAATTCTCCAACTACTTCTGGATTTACAGGGTCACTTAAATCAATTACATAGAAAGGGTCTATTTGGCGGAACGTAACGGCAAAACCTACGTCATCTAATAACCGAACTGAATAAAGTGATTCACCTTTCCCTAGTCCACCTACTTGACCCACTTGAACCAAAGATCTACCCTGCTCTTCCAGTACTATCAGCTGCGACTCGCTCCGATTCTGCTCACTCCATGGTGATCCGGTCGTTGTAACAATTCTAAGATAACCATCGTGTTCGTCCATAGAAAACTGGTTCAGAAGTGTCCCATCCACACTTCCTGATGCAACGTATTCGGCTGGACTATCAAGGCTGATTGAGAACCCATGCACATCTGTCTTATAGGATTCGGTCCATATTTCAAAATCATCTTCTGACATGTCAGCATCAACCCATTTTGTTGTCGCTATGAAGAAACGATCTAAGGAAGAATAAACAGTTTGGCCGCTTGCAAGAACTGCGACACCGTCACCAGAAGTCAATCCACTATTAATGTCAAAACTTAATACTGAAAGGACATCAAATCCAGAAAAGGCGTTTGGCTTGTGAAGCTTTTCGCAGGGGACAAGTTGACCTGTCTCAGTCGAATCATTGGAAGATAAATGAAAGAACGGAACCCAGTCTTCAATAGTTGTTTCTTCAATTAGTTCTTTATTGAACCTCGTAGCTCTCTCTTCGGAACCTGGGTTACTCGGATATACCCATTCAAGTTGATTCGGGGCGCTATTGACAGCCATGCGAATCGTTGAGCCAACTAACCTCGCGCTTAAATAGCTACCCGATATCGTCATTTCGCTTGCTATTTGCAGATTAAAGGGATCAGATAAATCAATTTCGATAATGCGAGTTTGTGGCTGATAGAAACCCCCTCTTAAATCCGTTTCCTCTTCCTCGTCCCCATCATTAAATGGCAGAATAGAATATCCGCCCCCATTTGCGAATAGAAAAGCCTTATTATCGTGGATGAACAATTCATACCCATAGAAGTCATCACCAACCGAGACCTGACTTGTCAAAGAACCGTTTCCACCGTTTACAGCAAAATAAGAAAGCATTCCACGATTTACGACAAGGATTCTTTCACCATCGGTTTTGATTATGTCAGGTTCATCAACGCCTAACTCCTGGACATTTGTTCCAGTAAAATTGATCTCTCCAGAAGAACCCGAGCTTGCACTGCCTGAATCATAAGCTACTGACTCCTCCGCAGCCATTGTCACCGCAGGTGCAGAATCCATCACAGCTACTTCGGAACGCACCACTCCTTCTTGAAGGCCAATCCAAATAGGAAATCCGGTGTTATCCAAACCATATGGACCAACCCGCTCCATAGCTTCTTCCTTAAGATGACCAAGAACGTCTTCGCAGTCATCAAAGGGAATAAGCCGATTCACCAACTGGATATCAGTTGGGTCTAGTTCAACTTGAGACACTTCAGATGCGTCCGAACAAGCCAAAGTCAAAAGACCAAGTGACAGAAATGCACGAAAGAATCTTTTCATTTTTATCTCCCTTTTATGATGCTATGCCACTTTTGACGTAACGAGCTTAGCTTTTGTTCCTGAAACAAGGATTCTTTTGAACTGCTACTGTCGTTGGAGCCAACTGTTTCGCTGCTTCTCAAAAGTTTCAATAGCTTTTGTGTGTTCCAAGGTGATACCGATATCGTCAAGCCCTTTGAGGAACCTATCCTGTATCGAACTTTCTAGTGGGAAGTCGACAGTTAGACCAATTTGAGCAACTTCAAGGGTGCGTTTAGCGATATCAATAACGAAATACAAGTTCGGGTCGGTTTGAACTTGTCGCATAAGTTCTTCTGCAATGGTGGTCTCTATCTCTACTGGTACCAAACCATTCTTCGTAGAATTATTTTTAAAAATAGGTCCAAACCGAGGTGAAATAACGGCGTCGAAACCAGCTTGTTGTATTGCCCAAACAGCGTGTTCTCGTGAAGAACCTGTTCCAAAGTTTGGACCTGCAAGAAGAATATTTGCTCCTGAATAAGCATCATTATTCAAAACAAAGTCCTTATCATCGCGCCATTCTGAAAAGAGACCCTTTTCAAATCCCGTTCGTTCAACACGCTTCAGCCAGTCACTGGGAATAATCTGATCGGTATCAACATCGGACCTGTCAAGTGGGACGGCGGTTCCTTCAATTATCGAAACAGGTTTCATGAAAGATCCTCAGGGGTCGCAAAATATCCAGCGATCGCAGTTGCTGCTGCGACCCGAGGGGAAACCAAATGTGTGCGACCACCGCGCCCTTGCCGCCCCTCAAAATTCCTATTACTTGTGCTAGCGCAACGTTCACCGACAGTTAATTTATCTGGATTCATAGCAAGGCACATAGAACACCCAGGTTCGCGCCAATCAAAACCACTCTCAATAAAAATCTTATCAAGTCCCTCTGCTTCCGCTTGTTCCTTAACAACTCTTGAACCAGGAACTACAAGAGTCCTCACTCCAGATGCAACGCTTCTTCCCTGAGCAACTGCTGCAGCGGAACGAAGGTCTTCTATCCTACTATTAGTGCAACTGCCGATGAAGACTGTATCAACTGAAATGCTTCTCATTTCCGACCCTGCTTGCAGCCCCATGTAATCTAATGCACGTTCTGCTGCTTCACGTTCCGCTGGATCAGCATAGTCCTGAGGGTTAGGAATAGAACCGGAAACAGGAATAACCTGGCCAGGATTTGTTCCCCACGTCACCTGAGGCGAAATTGCTGAACCATCAAGAACAACTTCTCGATCAAAAACAGCATCTTGGTCAGTGAACAAAGTCTTCCAGTAAGCAACAGCCTCATCCCAATCCTCACCCTCGGGGCAGTTCTCAAGACCCTTTAGGTATTCAAAGGTAACTTCGTCGGGTGCGACAAGGCCAGCCTTAGCACCAAACTCTATTGACATATTGCAAAGGGTCATTCGGCCTTCCATTGAAAGACTCTCAACAACTGACCCCCGAAACTCAGCAATGGCACCTATCCCACCTCCAGTTCCCACTTCATTCAATATTGCAAGCACAACGTCCTTAGCTGTTGAGCCTTCAGGTAACTCGCCATTAATGGTAATTGACATGGTCTCTTGTCCCGGCTGCGGAAGAGTTTGTGTGGCCAGTACGTGCTCTACTTCGCTTGTCCCTATTCCGAAAGCAAGTGCTCCAAAAGCCCCATGCGTTGATGTATGGCTATCGCCGCAAACAACTGTCATGCCGGGTTGGGTCAACCCTAATTCAGGTCCGATAACGTGCACGATTCCCTGATGTGGATCCCCCATAGGGTAATTGGTGATCCCAAATTCAGCCGTGTTATTGCGAAGAGTTTCAATTTGTTTCAAGCTAATTTCATCTGCGATCGGTTGATCAATATTTTCCGTAGGCACATTATGATCCTCCGTCGCTACCGTCAGGTCAGGCCGTCGTACACGCCTACCATTCATACGCAATCCGTCAAATGCTTGCGGTGACGTAACCTCATGAATTAGATGAAGGTCAATATAGAGCAAATCAGGCAATCCACTTCCTGAGCGGACAAGATGGTCACTCCAAATTTTCTGACTTAAAGTTTTCCCCACAATACTCCTTAACTTTGTTCAGTCTACCGACTAAGTGAAGGAATTAGTTATCAGAAAGCTCCTCAGATTCATCAAGATTTTCGCAATTCACAACTTCTAGATCATCAAGATTGCTAGCCGTTAAATCACTGGCGCGCGACCATAATTGGACAGAAGGAGCGACAGGATCTTGAAACGCAACCCACGTCCCCGCAGCATTTTTTCCGCTAAATAATGCACTTGGAGGAACATCAATCTGCTTAACAGGAGTGCTATCCCCAGCACACAGATACGCATTTATCGTACTTGATTCACCATCTGAACTGACGATCGTCTGCGGGGTTGGCGTGTCTGACTCAAATCGGTCAAATAAATAGAGAGCCAAGATGCCAACAGAGACAAGAAGAATGAGGGACGCTAATGTTCCCACAATTAATCTTGGCCAATCAGTTCCTAAATAGTAATCATTTGGGTGATAGTAACTTGTTGGTTGACGTTTTCGTGATCGCTGATTTATAGGAGAAACACTATTGGTAACTGCCAGACGAGAATAGTTGGAAGTCTTGACCTGATTAGAAGGCTTAGAAGGGTATAGCCCCTGACTCCCTAGTGCCTTCTTCTTATTCCCTTTCAAACCTCCAGTACTATCCGAAACTTTTGCAGGAGAATCCGGGAAAAGTTCCTCTTCATTCTCACTCGGACTTCCTGAATCGTGATTAAGGTCCTGATTTGTCTGATCTTCTGATGTCATGTCTTTAGTCTCGCCTAAAAGCTAAAGAAGTTTATGTATAGGCACTAATCAATAGCAACAATTTTGACCTCAAGAAGGCCTCCAGGAGCCTCGTACCTCACGACCTGACCCATTTCACTTCCTAAAAGAGCTTCACCTAGAGGCGAAGTAGGTGAAGCTACTTCAGCGTCGTCAATTCGCTCTTCAATGGAACCAACTAAGTATCGCTCAACCTCATCGTCTCCAACGTATTGAATGGAGACAACCGAACCTTCTCGAACTGAATTTCCACCGACAGTATCATCAACAATCTCAGCATTTTCAAGAATAGAAGAAATATGGGCAATACGACCCTCCATTTTGCCTTGCTCTTCTTTAGCCGCATGATAATCTCCATTCTCAGATAAATCACCGAGCTCCCGCGCAGTTTCAATCTTCCTAGCGATATCAATTCGCCCGGTAGTCGTCAAAAGAGAATATTCTTCATTCAACCGATCAAATGCTGACTGTGAAAGTTTGTGTACTTGCCCCATAACAAAATGTTACCTGCCTTTTAGCGTTTGCGATTCAGAAATTAACTGCGAGACTGGAAGACGGAAATAAAACCCATATCATCAATAACACGAACATTTAAACGTATGTACCATTCGATCAATAAAACGCTATGAAAAGTGGAATAGAGGAGCCCTTTTGAGTCACAAAATAGGAATAATCGGAGGAGATGGCATAGGGCCTGAAGTTATCAGTGAGGGGTTAAAAGTCATAGAAGCTGCTGGCATAAACCTTGACTTGCACAATTACGATCTCGGAGGTACCCGATATATCAAAGACGGGACTATATTGCCCGATTCAATCCTTCAAGAATGGAGAAGCCTTGATGCCCTGTATCTAGGGGCTGTAGGTACTCCTGACGTTCCACCAGGGGTAATTGAGCGAGGACTTTTACTCAAGATGAGATTTGAGCTTGATCTCTATATAAATCTTCGACCTTTCGTAAAGGAAGCTACAGAAGATTCAGACGCTCATAACTTTATAGTCATTCGCGAAAACACAGAAGGAACTTACGCTGGGGAGGGTGGTTTCCTCAGGAAAAACACCAGTCATGAAGTGGCTACTCAAGGGTCGGTGAATACTCGACTGGGTGTTGAGAGATGTATACGCTACGCCTTTGAACTTGCTGCTAAACGTGAACGGAAACACCTAACCCTTGTTCATAAAACAAATGTATTAACTTTCTCCGGAGATCTTTGGGAAAGGACATTTCATGAAATTTCAGAAGAATTTCCACAGATCGATACAGACTATAACCACGTTGACGCAGCCTGCATCTACATGGTCCAAGACCCTCAGCGATATGACGTTATCGTCACGGACAATCTTTTTGGAGACATCCTAACCGATTTAGGAGGAGCAGTCTCGGGAGGGATCGGCCTCGCTTGTTCAGCGAATCTCAACCCAGAAAAAGTAGCTCCTTCAATGTTCGAACCCGTACACGGGTCAGCGCCCGATATCGTAGGAACAGGGCAGGCTAACCCAACTGCCGCAATTTTAAGTGGGGCGCTTATGCTTGATTTCTTAGGAGAACCAGACGCAGCAAGAAGAATAGAAACTGCCTGCGCACAACCGTCAACACAAATGGGAACAACAACTGAGATAGGCGATGCAATCGCTAAACTCGTAATGACTTAAAGAAGGTAAAAATGCCTATTGAACCAACGAAAAGTATCTGGATGAACGGGGAGCTCATTCCATGGGACGAAGCCCAGATTCATGTATTGACCCACACGCTTCACTACGGAACAGGAGTTTTCGAAGGCATCCGAGCATACGAAACTGAAAACGGGCCAGCAATCTTTCGGTTAAAAGAGCACATGGATAGGTTGATCAACTCAGCCAAGATCCTTTCAATCCCGATGCCATACACATCAGAAGAGCTTCAAACTGCTGCAAAATCCGTTGTAAAGGACTCAGGTCTCAGCAGCTGTTACATACGACCTATCGCATACTACGGGTATGGGGAGATGGGTTTAGCAACGAGCAACTGCACTGTAGATGTTGCGATAGCATGCTGGCCGTGGGGAGCATATCTGGGTGATGATGCGGCAACGAAAGGTGTACGAATGAAAATATCCTCATGGGTTCGTCACGACCATAACATTATGCCGCCCGCTTCAAAAACAACCGGCAATTACGCAAACTCAACGCTTGCAAAGATGGAAGCTCTAAATGCGGGCTACGACGAAGCAATAATGTTAAACAAAGAAGGACTCGTAGCCGAATGCTCAGGAGAAAACCTGTTTGTATGTCGCAATGGAAAAATAATGACTCCTCCATTAGTCTCGGGAGCCCTTGAGGGGATAACACAACATACGGTTATGTCCTTTGTCCGCGATTTGGGTCACGAAGTTACCTTTGAGGCTCTCGCACGATCAGACCTATACACTGCTGATGAAATATTCGTTGTCGGAACAGCAGCAGAAGTTAGCGCTGTCAACAGCGTAGATGACCGACCTATTCCGTGTCCTGGTCCAATCACCTCACAGGTAGCTGAGCTCTATGCTGATACCGTCCGTGGAAAGAACCCAAACTATGCCCACTGGTGTGAGGAAGTTTAATGCCTACCTCACCTCCAGAGTCAGTAGAAATATATGACACGACGCTCAGGGACGGAAGCCAACTCGAAGGAATATCGCTAACCGTTGAGGATAAGCTTCGGATAGCTGAACAATTAGACCAACTTGGCGTCCACTTTATTGAAGGGGGATGGCCAGGAGCAAACCCCAAAGATGACGAGTTTTTCCAGCGTGCCAAAAATGAACTCAAACTTAAACGATCCGAGTTCGTCGCATTTGGTTCCACACGTCGCGCTAAAGGAAAAGTTGACCAAGACCAAACACTTGCCAACCTAATCGGTGCAGACACCAACATCGTTTGTATCGTCGGGAAATGCTGGGATTATCACGTTACTGAAGCTTTACAAACCTCATTAGAGGAAGGAATCGCCATGGTCAGCGATTCAGTCAAACATCTTGTAAGTCACGGGAAGAGAGTATTCTTTGATGCTGAACATTTCTTCGATGGGTACAAAAACAATCCAGAATTTTCTTTACGCGTACTAGAAGCAGCTTCAATAGCCGGAGCCGAACGCTTAATCCTATGTGATACCAATGGAGGGTCTCTACCTCAAGATGTTTCCGATGCCGTATCAAGTGTCGCAAGTCATCTAGATACCGGAATAGGGGTACACCTACATAATGATACCGGTTGCGGGGTTGCTAACGCTCTCGCTGGAGTCATGGCAGGAGCTATACAAGTCCAAGGAACTATAAATGGATATGGTGAGCGAACCGGAAACTGTGACCTCGTCTCAATCATCGCTAACCTTTCGCTAAAAATGGGGATAGAAACAATCCCGCCCCAAAATCTTGATTTACTAACACCCGTCAGCCACCATATTGCTGAATTGGTGAATATAACGCTGAACCCTCAACAGCCCTATACGGGATCATCAGCCTTTGCCCATAAAGCCGGATTGCATGTAAGCGCAATCTCTAAACGACCTGATGCATATGAACACGTTTCACCCGAAAGCATCGGAAACGGCACAAGATTCTTGGTATCAGAAATGGCTGGAAGGTCAACGCTAGAGCTTAAGGCCAAAGAAATCGGAATCGACCTTGACGGAAAAATAATAGGTGATGTAGTAGAGGTGCTCAAAAAACTAGAATACGAGGGGTACCACTTTGAAGTCGCAGACGCTTCGTTAGAGCTATTGATGCGGGGAGCGAGCGGATGGTCCCAAAACTTCTTCAATCTAAAGAAATTCTCAGTGGATATGAATCATGTGGGTTCCGGAAGCCGCGCATGGAACGAAATCTCTGTGGACGTTGATACGAGAGCTGTCGTAGATCTTGATGTAAACGGAAAGCAACTTGTCGGAGTCGGAGACGGTAACGGTCCAGTAAATGCAATAGATACCGCTTTGCGCTCAGTACTCATTGATACCTACCCAGAATTAGAACAAATTTCTCTTGTCGACTACAAAGTGCGAGTCCTCGACACTGAAAAGGGTACAGGAGCGGTAACTCGAGTGTTATTGGATAGCAGTAACGGTGAAGAAACATGGACCACCATTGGGGTCTCCGAGAACATAATTGAAGCAAGTTGGCAGGCCCTTGTAGATTCGATCGTCTATGGCCTCCTGCGTGCCCGCGCTGAAGAAAATTGAACTAAAGTTAGGTCATGGCTGCTCCAAGATACGTTCCATCACCTGTTCAGCAGAGGAAATACTATCAATCAACTCGGAAGACCAAGCACTCTTCCGGAATCTCAAGACCTGCCGAAGTTTTCAAACATAACGCAAATCAGGAAGGCACAGGCCACCCTGGTCCAGACCAAGGATATGCATTGCGTTTAGTCAAACAGTTCAAAGATAAAGTCTTTCTTATACCTGGAGAGCATTGGGAGGACGCCGCAGAAGTAGCAGTCCTGACTGCACTAAAACGAGCCTCTCTTTTTGGAAGAGCACCATGCACATATGACATTGAAGTTGGCCTCTGTATTTGGGGCTACCTTGACCCAAATCCGGAAGAAGGACTTGTAGATCTGAGAAAAGACAACTTTGGTCATATCGGGTCAGCACATAATTACCTCATGCGACGTAACGTTTCTGACGCAATTTCTTTAACAGGACTCAAAAGGTCTCCGGAACTAATCCGAATGGACTACGAACAAAATTGGCGGGCAATGATTGACCCGTCAAAAATTGATGAAAGCTAACCCATCTTGTCGTCTACTTCATCGCGCGTTCGTTTCGCCCCTGCACCCTCAGGTTATCTCCACGTAGGGTCAGCCAGATCAGCTTTATTCAACTGGCTATTCGCTAAAAAAACGAATGGAGTCTTTGTCCTCCGCATCGAAGATACCAATGCTGAATTAGCAAAGCCGGAATTCTACGACGCCATAACCGAACCATTGAAATGGCTTGGTCTCCAATGGGATGAAGGTCCTCTCTATCAATCTCACAGATCAGAGAAATATCTAAAAGCAATTGAGGATTTATTGAAGAAAGGCTTCGCCTATTTCTGCGACTGTAGTCAAGAAAGTATTGAGGCGAGAAATAAGGTTAATGGATTTAAAGGGGGATACGACGGGCATTGTCGCAATAGAGGAGTCGAGGACGGTCCGAACGTGAGTATCAGATTCAAAACACCAAAGAACCAATTCGTAAAGATACGGGACTCTATACGAGGCGAGGTCACTTTTGCTACCAATGAACTAGAGGACTTTATCATTCGTCGTAGCAATGGAACCCCTGTCTTCCTCGTAGCAAACGCAGTTGACGATGCCGATATGGGAATCACGCATGTTATTAGAGGAGAAGACCTCCTTAACACGACCCCTAAAGTAATGCTTATGTGGGAAGCTCTGGACTATGGTCAACCGCCCGAATACGCACATCTGCCTCTCCTGGTCGGTGAAGACAAGAAAAAACTCTCAAAGCGAAAACATTCAGTTGCTTTAGGTGAATTTAAGACAATGGGAATACTCCCAGAGTCAATGGTCAACTATCTAGCCTTGCTTGGGTGGGGACCAAATGATGACAAAGAGATTAGGCCCATTGAAGAGATAGTGACTCTATTCTCTCTCAAAGATATCAATAAGGCTCCTGCATATTTTGATATGAAAAAACTCCTCCATATCAATTCAGAATACATTCGAGCGCTTTCTCCCGAAGCATTCGTAGACATAGTCAATGAGTATTTTCAATTCACTGAGTGGCAACCTACAAATTTTGATCTGCGTGTCCTCAGCGACCTATCTTCGCCGATACAAGAAAGAATTGAAAAACTCGCTGACATCATGAACCTTGTTGATTGGCTATTCAATGAGGAACCAGCTACTGAGACAAATCCGAAAGAGATAAAAAAAATTTCGAAATCAATGTCTGCAGATAAGGTGACCGATGTTCTTGACCTCGCAATAGAGCAATTGGGGAAATGCGATTGGAACGAGGAAGTAATTGGAGAAACAATTAACGGAATTGGCCAGTTGTTGGAAACTAAATCACAAGTGCCAATCCGTGTTGCGGTAACCGGAAGAAGAATTGGGCTGCCATTGTTTAAGCCAATGGAAATATTGGGACGCCAAAAAGTTGTCACAAGGTTACAAAAAGCTCGGGCGGATTTGGGCTAATCACTGATATGCAGGATTCAGACTCCTATACGGACCATAAGCCTGAGTCAGAAGCCACTAATTCCCCGAATAGAGTGAGTGCCGTGAAACTTACAGCACTGTCTGTAATAGCATTTGGCGTACTCATCGTGGCATTCGTAGGAGTTACATTTGTTCAAGTTTGGTTTCAGTCCATGCGTGACGAAGTCAAAAGTGCCGACGCAATTGTTGTCCTTGGTGCAGCACAATGGGATGGGGTTCCCTCTCCTGTTCTAAAAGCTCGGTTAGATCATGCACTAGACCTATACGAGAAAGAGTTAGCCCCATATATCGTGACGACCGGATCAAAACAAAAAGGAGATCGGTACACGGAGGCTTATGCGGGGTTGACCTACCTCCTAGAACGGGGAATCCCAGAGGGTAAAATTATTGTCATCGTGGATGGCTCAAACACGTACCAATCACTAAGTGCTACTTCAAGTGCAATTCAAAGTGTTGGTCTTGGAAGCAAAGTTCTGCTCGTATCCGACCCCTATCACGCATTGCGAGCGAAGGAAATAGCTCGTGAAGTGGGACTCGATCCCTCATTCTCCCCAACTCAACTAAATAGTTCCTTTGGGCAATTGGCTCGAGAAACCCTAGGTGCATCTATCGGTCGCGTTATTGGTTTTCGACGAGCAAGTACTTTAAGCGAATGAGTACCCCGTACGGGATTTGAACCCGTGCTACCACC